>Ga0206130_10008328_pt1 | contig 11179 bp, 5 predicted proteins | sample Helgoland_Spring_9_FD_148637 | JGI IMG/M metagenome (GOLD analysis project Ga0206130, IMG submission 148637) | Pelagic subsurface seawater microbial communities from Kabeltonne, Helgoland, North Sea - Helgoland_Spring_Bloom_20160512_1 | ecosystem: Environmental > Aquatic > Marine > Epipelagic ...
TTTAGAGGAGGTTGTTCGAGCAGTAGTTTGAAGACCTTCATGAACCCTGGATTGTTTTCTCAGAAGGATGGATGCTACAATCCGTTGTAACCATCTCAGTTTTCGTTCAGAGATCTCCAACAATAGCAAACAAAGAGTCAACCATAGCCACAGATATTCAAGGGGTATTCGATGACTGTGAATGTCATTTTGAGTCAGGATTTGTTCTATTGTGGGGTTGAACAAACCTCCACTACGCTGGCTGAGTGTGACTAGAGTTTCTTTATTGTTGTGTGTGTTTTGTGTACTGTATTCCAATGAGGTGATGTGAGACATGGGTGGTAACGTGGATACACCCTTCTCTGTTTTGAGTTGAGGTAAATAAACGCCAGTACTCTTTGGTGTATAGTCTGCTTGATATAGTCCTGGTTGGATTTGAGTAAAGTCCAAGCGTTCTGTTTCACCCGTTTTGGATAGGATGTGAACTTCTGGGGTTTCATTCGAAGATTCAATTGTCAATTGGTGTTTTTGTCCACTTCGAGTGACCTCAGCATACGTAATGTCAGCCGTTTCGGTATTGGAAATTCCCGACACGATCGTTGTGACAAAGGTGTCGAAGTTAGACCATGATAGAATTTGTTGTCCATTTTCGCCTCCGATATCTCCTAAATAAGCCACACTTTGACCCAGTCCATACCTTCCGTACACCAAAATCGGGCTTGCTTGTTCATCGGTATTTTGAGCGCCCAGTTGAGTTTGGGATTTGGCATATGAAATGTTGTACGCTTCAATAGTTGGCATTGTAGAGACACTTTGCCCCCCAAGTGGACTGAGTCCTAAAACGGTTTGAACTTCCGTTGGTTCGACGATGTATCCAGATTGTGATGCAATCATGGTGTCCATCGAGAACAATTGTGGTAGTTCTTTGGGGTTTTGTGAAAAATAAATGCTTCCACCACCTATTCTAGCTAAATCAGCCAAGAAGCCAGCATCAGAGTCAGCCGCTGTTCCCAAAGCGATTACAGATAGCGTCGTATTGTTTTCACGAAGCGCTGTTACGATTGCCCGACTGTCTTTCTCATCAACAGCATCTGCAGCATCGGCAAATAAAACCACATGTCTGTTCCGCTGTTTTGCATCTTTTAAAATATCAAGTTGTGCTTCCAATGCAGTACTTACATAAATCCCACCACCCATCGACTCAATTCCCATCACCTTCGAGTGCAGAGTGGTTGGATTTAGGACGTCTTGAAAGGGGATGATTTCGTGATTGCTGGTATCCACTGCCGCAACATAGACTGAGTCCATCGCCGTTAATAAACCAATGGCTGCGACAGTACCTTGATTTGCCAGACTCATTTTTGTAAGGTTTGGGCCTACAGAGACAGACATAGATCCAGAACGGTCTAATGCTATGCCCAGTGCCATCCCCATCTTTCTCATGTCATTGCGAATTTCTAGGTGTACCGGTAAGACATCTTCTAATCGGCTATGTAGGTATCCACCGACCCCAAAAGATTGTTCTCCCCCAATCATCCAGAGACCAAGTCCCAATTGCTCGATTGCAAGAGAGATGTTTTTTAATTCTTGTTCTTGAAAAGAAGTTGCAGGGACATTGTGTAGAACCAGGGCTTGGAATTGAGACAAAGTAGCGGGAGAGAGGAGTATTTCTTGAGGTGTATTTTCTTTTACCAAGAGTCCTGCGGAGCGTAAGGTTTCAGTGATAACCGATGGACCTTGGCTGAGGACCAATACTTTTTTCCGTCCTTTTGTCAGAACACCTACCTCAGCGGTATTGTTTTTTGGGGTATCATCATTTTGAACATCAACTTTGACTCGATAGGTGTGAACACCACCCCCTGTTGGCATGTCATTGAATTGAACAGAGTTGCGTCCTTTGGTGAGCAATTTTTGGCCCTGTGCAATCGGTTGATCATCTTTATACAAGGTTATGTAGGCATCTTGATCAACGGGAGATTGAATCGATACTGCAATGGATGCCTGCTCGCCTTCATTGACATGGGTTGGAGCTTGTATGTTTGAAATGTGAATATCGGCACTGCGAATCTGTGTTTTGGCAAGTGTATAAATGGGAATGTTCTTTGTGAGTGCTTGGGTTTGAATAGAAGTCAATTCACCATCTGTTCCTGCACCATCAGAGATTAATACGACCTTCCCCTTAGGAGAAGAAGACAATAATTGCAGCGCATAACCCAAGCCAGATTTGATATTGGATTGTTCTGTTTGGAGGAGGGGCTGAAAACCTTGAAAGGGGTCGTTGGTTAACGGCTTGTCGATCTGTGATTCTGTAGCCACACTTAGAACGGCAAAACCATCATTTGGAGATAACCCTTGCTGTAGTTGCTGTATGGTTTCCATTGTGCTTTGTTCAATCGTAGAAGGCATTGAGTCAGACCGATCCACTACAACAACGATATCTTGGTCCGTCGTCGGGACAGTACAACTTGGGTTGCTTATCCCCAGCAGTACAACCACCACCGTTAGCAGTCGAAGACTGCGTATTGGCAACGATAGCGAGACCTGTTTCCAAACAAACCATAGCAATGGAATGCTCAACAATAGCAGCCAAGGGTACTGAAACATCATTGGTTGATCCTCCAATTCCATGTCAATAAACCCACTAAGAGTAACCAAACCCAAAGTTTCCATCTCGTAGAACGACTTTCAATCTTTTCTGGTGAAACCAGTGTGGGTATTGTTTGGGCAGTTGTATTCGAGAGTGTGGTTTCTGCTGCGGATAACAGATTGACTGCAAAATGATGTGCAATGGTCTTGTCTGGAGACAAAATGGAATACCTACCAGGTGCTTCTGCCTCATAGGATAAGACACCTGATTGCACCTTTTGGGTGTGTGTTTCATTGGGACCTTTGATGGTCCAGGTACCGGATTCAAGTCCTTTGCCTAAGAGCATTTCACCAACAACAATATTGTTCTTTGAAAAGCCGGAGAGTTCATCTTTTTTGGTGGACAGGATATTTTGAAGTAATATCGGCCAATCAGGACTTTGAAAGAGTGTACTGCGTTGTCCAATGTTGAAATGTAATATCTTTTTACCAGATTGAATGTTTGTTTCTTCGCTTAACAATGGCACACCGTTGGACTCAATCAAAATATGGCCTCGTGAGCGTTTGTTTGGATCATACTCCCAAAGAACATTTTGAAGGTGAACACCTTCTAAAAATGAATGCGTTTCATCTAGGTAAAAGTCTTGAGTCCATGCGCTCTCTTTCAACGGATTAAAATGTAAACGCCAAGTTTTCAGATCACCACCAATGTCTCGGTTGCTAAAGAGAACATCGGCATACATAGGAGTGGACGTTTTGGCAGCTTCCATCAACCTGTATACAGGAGGTTGATTTGTTGAATCAAAAACACCTATGGTGGTTCCAAAAGAGAGTGGCAAATCTGTGGCAATTCTTAAGGGTGTTGGTTGACTATGAAAGAGGGTGATACCATCGTCAATGGTCAGAGGATTGGATGTATCTGTTTCTATTTGGATTGTGACTGCTTCTGTGGTGTTTTCAACTGGAATCCCAATGGATTCTATTGTCTTTGCTGGAATGGAAATCTGCTGTGTTACAGGATTTGTGTCTTCAGGTAGATCTTTTTGAGAAAAAGCACTGGTTCTTAGTTGAACGTTTTTCTCAGTATCGGTAGCGTTGAGTATCTGAACCTCAACAGTATTGTTTGACCAAGTAGAAGCTACGAGACCAAGGTTTGTTTTTGATTGTTGGAGTGCATGCCACTCTAGACCTTGTTGTTCTATTGTAGATACTTCATCTGTCCAGACTTCTATTCTACCATTTGTAATACTTCGAGCGAGGGTGATTGCTTCCTGTAATGCACTGTGGGGGTAATTAAAAGACATGGATTCGAGTGTGTGCGTCGCTTCGTAATTAGACTGGAATTGTCCTCGTATTTTGGCATGATATCCCGCTTCGATAATGGTCAATCGATCAAGAGGGTCTGTTGTGGAGAATCGTTGTTCTAATTCTGTTCGAATGGATGTCGCACTCATGGATGCGGACGTGTCGACCACAAAAATATGGTGATCACCTCTACCAGAACAGGCATTCGGATCCACAAGCAACAGGGTGATCAGTAAGCAGGCAAGCACTTCTAACCAAAAGGAAGTACTTTGGAGAAACCGTTGTTTGGTGCGTCCACTGACAGGGCGGTCTTTTTTTGTAGACCATAAGTACAGGGAGGAGACAATCCGAACTTTTGGTCTTCGATGAAACCGATGTAACCAATACACAAGTGGCAATGAGATCAATGCGATGAGAGCAAAAGGGTGCAGCAAAATGTGTCTCCAAAAAATATGCGCCTTTATCAATGTGTAAAATCGGTTACAAGTCTTCTGCCTATCGTTGTATCACATTTGCATTGGGAGTTGTGATGTCCTTAAAAAATCAAGCATTGGAATATCATCGTTCAGGACGTCCTGGAAAGATTGAGGTGGTCGCTACTAAACCGTTGACCTCTCAACACGAGTTGGCCTTGGCCTATTCACCAGGGGTTGCCGAGCCTTGTAGAGAGATCGCTGAACATCCTGAGAAGGCCTACGAATACACAGCAAAGGGCAATTTGGTTGCCGTAGTGTCAAATGGAACGGCCGTTTTAGGATTGGGAGATATCGGTGCCTTGGCTGGAAAGCCTGTGATGGAAGGAAAAGCCAATCTGTTTAAACGATTTGCAGATATTGATGTCTTTGATATCGAACTGGATGCCAAAGATCCGGATGATGTTATTCAGGCTGTACGAGCCATTGCACCCACATTTGGTGGAATTAATCTTGAAGATATTAAAGCACCTGAGTGCTTTTACATTGAACGTTCATTGCAGGATTTGAACATTCCTGTTTTTCACGATGATCAGCACGGTACTGCAATCATTGGGTCGGCTGCTTTGTTGAATGCGTGTGAAGTCACAGAGCGTTCTTTGGAAGATATTAAGGTTGTCTTTACAGGAGCTGGTGCTGCTGCCGTAGCGACCGCAACTATGCTGGTATCATTGGGTGTGCAGGTCAATAATATTTATATGTTTGATATCCATGGTCTTATCTTTCAAGGTCGTGGAGTGGATATGTTTCCTGAAAAGGAAGTTTTCGCTCAGCCAAGCAACTCTCACTCTCTTACCGAAGCTCTTGTTGGCGCGGATGTTTTTATTGGGTTGAGTGTTGGAAACTTGCTGAAGCCTCATATGGTTAAATCGATGGCCAATAAACCAATTATCTTTGCGTTGGCCAATCCTGTTCCAGAAATCTCCTACGAAGATGCAAAAGCGGCAGTTCCAGATGCGATTATTGCGACTGGACGTTCAGACTTTCCAAATCAAGTCAACAACGTTCTAGGATTTCCGTTTGTCTTCCGTGGTGCATTGGACTGTCGCGCCAGTAAGGTGACGACAGAGATGAAAATGGCCGCTGTATATGCGTTGGCAAGGCTTGCCAAGGAAGATGTACCCGAAACAGTTCGGTTGGCTTATGATGATCACGGATTAAACTTCGGGTCTGATTATTTGATTCCCAAACCGTTTGATCCACGGGTTTTGATGTGGGTAGCACCAGCTGTTGCCAAAGCGGCGATGGAAAGTGGTGTTGCACAAAAGCCGATAGAAGATTTTGACGTCTATAAAAGCCATTTGGCTCAACTTATGGAAAAAGCCAAGATTGTGATTCAACCATTGGTTTCTAGAGCACGTCGTAACAAACGTCGGATTGTCTTTCCCGACGGAGAAAATGACAAAGTTTTGCGGTCGGTTGAACGCGTGATTGAAGAACGTATTTGTACTCCGATTTTGATTGGAAACCCTGAACGAATTGAAGCCAAACGTATTGCTATGAATCTTGGATTAGAAGGAGCGGAAGTGGTAGACCCGGTTCAATGCTCAGAGGATTCAGAATTGGTGGATGCCTATTGGCAACTTCGACAACGAAAGGGGATGACTCAAGAGGGGGCTCGTCGTGCGATGCTAGATGAAACCATTGTGGCATCTATGATGGTTAAGTTGGGTAGAGCCCATGGTTTGTTGGGCGGGATTGCAATCCCATATGCCGATACAATTCGACCTGCCGTTGAAGTACTTGGTCTGGATCCAAGTGTACAGTTGATTTCTGGAACCTATGTAATGGTCTCTAAAGGCAAACGATTTTTCTTTGGGGATTGCACAGTCAACATCAACCCAACGGCTGAAGATTTGGCACAAATTGCAATTAATACAGCGAATGTTGCTCGAACGTTTGGTTATGAACCAAGAGTGGCGATGTTGTCGTTTTCTGATTTTGGAACCCATCGAAATCATGAAGAAGTTCGACGTATACGAAAAGCGATTTCTCTTGTAAAGGCCCGTCAGCCTGAGTTGAAAATTGATGGTGAAATGCAGGCTGATACAGCTATTTCTGAACATTTCGCTAAAGAGTACCCGTTTTCTGATATCGCAGGTACTGCAAATGTCTTGATCTTTCCAAATCTTGTAAGTGGAAACATTTCCTATAAGCTGCTTTCCGAAGTGGGTGGCGTAACGACCATTGGTCCTGTATTGACAGGGGTATGTCAACCGGTGAATGCCATAGCAATGGGCGCTTCAGAGGCTGAGGTATTCAACATGGCTGTGATTACAGTCAATCAGGTGTTGGACATGGAGAATGCAAAAGGGAGTCATTAATGACTGTTTTACAAACCTTTCTGGGGTATCCTGAGCCAGACGGTGGTGTGCCTTTTGCGTTGTGGTTCCCATTTCAGACGACCGCAGTTTTGATCGCTGGGGTTATCAATAGAGGATTACCTGGATTTGTCGACCTAGAATCAGAACAGATCCCAATGAGTTCGGATGCTGAATTGGTGGCTCATATGTTAGAGCATGGCCTTCAGAAGACCAATTCTGCAGAAACGGTTTGGTGGATGAAGCACTGCTTTGATCGATTGCAGGTACCTGCGTTTGATGAATGGGAGATTGTTGAGTTGTTGTGTCCTCATCCAAGCACACCTTCTTTTATGAAGGTTGGAAATGGCTTGTACAATCCGGCATTGGCTATTCAAACGACAGAGATTGTTCATCCTGAAACAGGTGTATTCTTTCCCTTACCGGAATCTTTATTGGCTGAAGGTGTGAAAGGGGTGTCTGTTGTTGTTCAAAATGAACAAGAAATTCAGCAGACATTGTTGGATGCTGTAGTGGAATCTTGTGCTGACATGGCGATGGATGAAACTCAATTTTCTGGCCTTCGCTTGCATTGGGAGTTGGCATTGACAGGACTGTCCCTGATTTACGATGGACAATCGAAGACGATGAATCGTGACATTGCAGAGCACAATCGACGTGCCATTGTAATGGGCGCAACAGGGTCTCAGATCCCCTTTGTTCGTGTGTGGACGATGCAGCAACTGATAAACTCTGTTGCGATTGCTCAACTAATGGCTAGAAGTCAAATGGATGATCAGTCATAAACGAGTTCTATCGCACAATGGTGTAAAACCGATCAACAGGATGTTGCTTTGACACCATATATTTCAATGTTTACATGAATCCATTTCTGCTTTGTACAGATTCAAGTCATTCAATATGTGATGTGTCTGTTGCCACTGAATAAATACATTGCGTATAAGGCATGGGCCGAGTCCCCAAGTATATCGCGATAGAGTTGTGGGTCATTGGCCTTCAAGTTGTAAAGGCTTTGGTAAACACCCTCTTGTTGTAACGCTCTAATGGTTAATACCAATTGGTCCATGGCTCCTTGCATTAATCGAATCTGCTGATTGTTTGGTTTGTACAAACCCAGTATGGACAATTTTTGTGCCGTTTCTAAGAAGTGTCCTACAAACTTGAGTCTTTGTGCCAACAAGCGTACCTTTTGTTCGGGTTGTGCTTTCATAATTTCATCATACAACTGTAACTCCTTGGGAAATCGATAGAATAGCAAATCGATTTGAGTATCCAGTTCTGCCTTGGTTTGTTCATTGCCAAATCCACGTGCAGTAGCATACGCTGCCGATTGGAGAAGGTGTGCTCCACCACATGTATATTGGAAAATACCGGTACGGTCCTTTTTAAAATTTGCACCCGCTGCCATTGCTCTTTTGAGTGTGGTCGTTTCTTGACTGAGAACTGCAAAGAGAAATTGTGTAAAGAAATCAGCACTGCCCATCATTCCACTGGATGATACCCATGTCTGATTTGGTTGAATTAGAGAAGTGATTCCTTGTACTGACCATGGCATATCGTTTGGAGATAGGTAGGATGAGTCATTGGTTTGTGGATTCAGGTAGGCTCGTAAAATAGATGCTTTATAGTAATCTCCCACAGTGAACGCGGAACCATTGATCATGACTTCACGTTCTGGAGGGACACCCGTTTCAATCAAGATTTTCATCATGAGATCTTTGTGAGGTGCTACTGGAATTGTTCCTTGAGGTTTGGTGTGTTCTCGTGGAAACATCGGATAGGGCACGCCATGGATATTCTCAAGTTCAGCATATTCAAATATTGCGTCAACGATGGATTTGTCTGTTACCGTTTTCTCAGTTGCCCCCAACGCCAACAGTGCATGCCCCATAGCCCATGGGTCATCTCCTTGAAGTGCATAGTGTTCAAGGACATTCTTTACCACCTTTGCCATTTCCTTTTGTGGCTGATTGAGTGGACTGATAAAAATATCTCGATTGCTTCGTTTGGGTAACGCAATGGTGAAGTTGTCAATATTTTCAATCGAGAGTTGCTTTGGTTTGACGTCTTTTCGAACCTCGATTTGATTGACTCGATCTTCAGGGGTAACAAGTTTGGCTGGCACATCTTCATCTTGAGCGGGCTCAGTACTCTCTGGGTCTTGAGAACACGCCCACAACAGAGGGATGACAGTGAACATTGTGGAACTTATCATTGGAAATCCAAGGTTACTGATTTTCTTTGGCTGCATCTTCAAGATCAATTTTTCGTTGGCGAATATCAACAACCTCTATTTGATCGTCAGATGTAATGTACAAAATATCTTCGATAACAGCAATTCTAGGATAGCGAATACCTCGATCTATGGCATGGATTTGGAATTCCACTTTGCCAGGTCGTTTAAACTTAAATGCATCCCCACGATCTGTCAGAATCCATAATTTCCCCTCGTCATCAAGTGTCATATCCAGAGACTCAAATCCTTCTCCAAGTACTTTGCTGTCCATGATGACCCGATCTCTAAATCCATCAAACGTATAGGCAACAATTTTATCTCCAAAAGCCATAAGAATCTTATCATTCTTGACCACTTCCACGGAATTTGGTGTGCCATCAGGGATTGTCCAACGACTTAACTCTTCTGCATCTCGATTGAAACAGACGCCTTCATCTTGTAGGATGGTACAGATGTAATCTCTCTTTGGTAGATAGGCTATGTAAGCAGTTCCACCCAAGCCACCTTCTGGTGCATAGGTTGGACTGGCGGTCCAAGAAATGAGGGTTCGTCCTTCTGAGTCAAATAGCTGGACACGTCCGTTTGCTTCAAGTGTTGCAAAACCATCGACTTCCTTTTCAGGGAGTAAGGTTACATCAACAGGGTTGGTGAATTGTCCTGCTTTACGTCCCGGTTCAGATCCAGAGGCATAATAGGGTCTATTTTGTGCGTACCAAGCATTGGTAATGCCTGGTTCTGGATTGCCCCATTGACGAATGGAACGTCCATCAACATTGAACAATTGAATACGGTTGTTTCCTGTATCGGCAACATACAAGTCCCCAAAACGATTGACTTCCAATGACAATGGTTCACCAAAACTTTGAAATGCTCCCACAGACCAACCTGTTTCACCCCAAAATTGTACATTGCGGTTTGGGCCACCAATCAAATCTCCATAAGCGAGTAAATACTCGGCATCGGCTTGTATCAATCGACGTTCCTTTCCCCAACTTCGCAGTGCTGCTAGTTCCAAATAGGGAACACCGTTGGGATCTTTGAGTTTACGAAGTGCTTTTTGGGCTGTGGGATCGGATGGAAGTGATTGGATGCGAAAACCATCTGGAACATAGGCTCGAACTTTTTGCTGATAGACAGGGGAACCATCCGCTGCTGCTTGACCGATTTTATCAAATGCTTCTTTGTCTCCAAAGTCTGCACTTTTACAACTGCTGTATGCTGTGTTTAATTCTTCAACGAACTTTTCTGTTCTTCGAGTACCATCCTTTGACTCAATCCACTTTTGCATTCGTGTGCCTTGAGATGTGTCTGGAAAATTGACAGACACTTCAGCAATTGCCATGTCTGAATAGACGAGTCCTTCGAAGACTTCATCCACCACAATCTCAATGGTTCGACCTGTTGTATTCAGGTCGATATCAAATCGTCGCATGGTGTCTGTAAATCGTACAGGTTCTCCAATTTGTTCACCATTAACCAGTACACGGATCAATTTGGGTCGAGCATATTGCTTGAATGAACGAGATCCATTTGTGAGGTTTCCTGGCCAAATAGAGATGCTTTTAATCTCCATTGTTTTGTGTAAGCTCAATGTAAAGGTTTCGTCTTTACCATGACCAGAGGCATCTTCCATCCAAGAGGTCTGTAATTGACCATCAACGGCCATTGTTGTTGGGGTATCCTTCTTTGAACTGCTAGCAGATGTACCAGCGAACGCTGTGGCGATCAATAATTGGGTTACCATAGAGACTCCTTTCTATTTTCGTACACGAGGTTGTATCTTGGGAAGGGGTGAGCCTTCTTCAATATTCCAAGATGTATCTCTTTATAGAGGGTTTCTCAAGTCCTTGAGGGGTTCTCATGAGGGATGATATTAATTCAAGGACCTTTATTTATTGGATTGATAGTTGAGGATCCAAGAATTTTGGGCTGTGGATATTGTTGGATTCGGACGTACACAGGAGTATTTGGGATAGGGGAGGAGTTCTTTTTGTGTCGTAAATTCACCCCATGGGTTTTCAAAAGAAATGGATTTGAAGCAGAAATCTCCATGTGGGGTATCTTTTCGATGTTCCATTTGTATAAGGCCAGATACAAATGTACGAAAAGGATCTTGGAACCATCCCCCAAAATGTCTAGTATCTAGATCAGTCTTGTTTTGAGTTTCTGACTTTGGAACGCCGTATAGTAAAAACTTCCAAGCCCGTTCTGACAATTGTAAGGATTGATTGCTGACGACTGAAATGAGTATTGGCACAGTAGATTGTGCCTCCCTTTGT
>Ga0206130_10008331_pt1 | contig 11171 bp, 12 predicted proteins | sample Helgoland_Spring_9_FD_148637 | JGI IMG/M metagenome (GOLD analysis project Ga0206130, IMG submission 148637) | Pelagic subsurface seawater microbial communities from Kabeltonne, Helgoland, North Sea - Helgoland_Spring_Bloom_20160512_1 | ecosystem: Environmental > Aquatic > Marine > Epipelagic ...
TTCTTTTATATCATGTATATCAGTTTTATGTAAATTATATTCGATTAAATTTGACTCAAAACCATTGATGATATTTTCTAGTGGTTTTAGTTCATCGATCGTTATCATATATTTGTTCTTAAATATATAATATAAAATAAATTTATATCAATTTAATGATATATTAAAATATTTTTATTTTTTATATATACACTGAATCATCATGATAATCTTCATCATCAATATGAATATTTATATTTGTTATCTTACCTTTTATTAAGCACTTTAAATAAAGCCTATCAACATTTTCTTGATATTCAAAGCAATCTGTAATTTCACGAGCATTTACAAAATCATTTATTGTATTATTAACCTTAAATTTTGGTATTTTAAACCATAAAATTGGTTTTATATTATCTGCTAAAATTACCAATGGAAACGTCAATAACCAAAAAAAATATTTCATAATATAAATCTTATTATTAATATTTAAGTTATATTTTTTTTCTATATTTTTGATTACTCTTTTACGATTGTTGATTTAGCTTTTTTTTGTTTTTCCTTGGACTTTGTTTTAATTTTTTGTTTTTCTTTCGACTTTATTTTAATTTTTTGTTTTTCTTTCGACTTTATTTTAATTTTTGCTTTTGTTTTTGTTTTTTGCCTGTGTATCATGGGTAAACCTTTTAATGTAGAATTTTTTTTATCAACCCTTTTTAAAGTAAATTTTTTATTTGAATTATCATATTTTAATCCGGGTATTGATTTAATAATACCTTTATCTAAATCATAAATAACATCTTTTGTTCTTTGTAATTTTTTATTTTTTAAACATTTATTTAAATAAATGTTTAATGCTGGTTGTTTAGATTTTGGTGAGAATGATTTAATAAAAAAATCAACCTTTTTTCTTCTTTCCGTTTGACCTAACTTATTCCATGGTTTTTTTTTATTATTAGATGTTTCCTGATTTAAAAGATCATCTACATTTAATGTATTTGATTTATCGGAATCTATTTTAGAATTACCATTTAAAAGCATCGTTTGATATTTAATATTTTTAAGGTCAAGACATTCTTCACTCATTATATATATATATATATGAGAATTAAGTTTATATTATTTTAATAATACATTTGGAGTATTAATAATTGTTTTGGCAATATAATTTAAGTTTTTCTTATATTTGTGAAGAATTAAAGATTCTGAATAAATAATTAATACAGTAATAATAGCACCAAATAAAACTGTAAGATTATAAATAGGTTTTTTTCCTAGTACATTATATTTTTTATTTAAAGAAGTATTAAAAATATCCATAAGCCATGATATAAATGATCCTGGCAAAAGATAAGTCATTAATAACATTATGAGCGCCATTGACCACCCTTTATGGATACTATTTGTTTTTTTTGTTGAACGAGCGACTAAAAAGGTAACTCCTAATAAAGCCAAATAGTTGATAAATATTTTTGATGTAAATCCCGACATGGTATTTGTTTGATTGGGGTATAAAAATTTCCATATACCCCAAGGACCACCATGCCAGGTTAATATATTAGCAATTAAATCCAAATTAGGCATGTATGCTTCTAATATAGTAAAATTATTACTGCGATATAGGTAATATGGTATTATTATAATAAATATAATAGTATATATTATAAAACCCGTTATTGATGTTTTTATGTTTTTTATTTGTGTTTGATTATCTTTACTGATATATTGCTTCATATATATATAATGGAAAAAAAAGTAATCATTATGGAAAAAGAAAAAAAAACAAAAAATATAATAAAAAAATGGGAAAATAAAGATTTTTTATTAAATTTAAACAATCATATAACAATAATTAATAAGTTATTTTTAAATGAATCATTTAAAGGTATTAAAACCTTAAAGCAAGAATTAAAAAAAAAAATATCTTGTTATAAACAACAAGATATAAAAAAAAAAAAATATAATAGTTTAGAATTTATAACACAAGAACAATTAATCGAAAAACTAGTTGTTTCTAAATTAAAATGTTTCTACTGCAAACAAAAAGTTTTGCTTTTGTATGAGTTTTCTAGAGAAATGAAACAGTGGACATTGGACAGAATAGATAATCGGTATCAACACAGCAATAAAAATTGTGTAATATCATGTTTACAATGTAATTTACAAAGAAGATGTTTAGATGATAAAAAATTTTTATTTACCAAACAAATGAATTTAATAAAGAAAAATTAAATATTTATGTTTAATAATGGAAAGTTTAATAAAATATAAATATTGGAAATGGTCAAATTCAAAAACAAAACAATTAAAAACATTAAGAAAAAAAAAAGGTGAAAATCAACAAAATAATAAATTGGATAATACCCGACAACAACAATTAAACCAAGATAAAATAGACATTGATTTAAAAATCGCACGTCTGGAAAATATTGAAAAAAAAGAACCAAATAAACGTGAAATGTGTAATAATAGAATTTCACAGAGGGATATGTTAATACAAACAAATGTCAACCCTTTTCTTACAAAAGAAACTTATGTCGATAATATAAGTGTCCAAGATAATTTTTTAAGACCATTGGATAGTAATTTTTAATATAAGTATTTAAAGATCAATCCATCATAAAAATATATAAGATGAGTAAATATTCGACACAAAATAGTTTGCTTTTAGAAAACTTAATGGATTTTTATAGCAGAGATGATAATTTAGATAAGATTTTACCTATTATAAATGGAAAATCTAATATTTCTCTAAGATTAATAGACTGGTTTGTAACAAATTATTGTAAAAAACATTACGTAGTATATAATTTTCAAGATAACGGTACAACACAAAGATTTAAAGTTTATCAGGATTATAAGCTCAAATTAAAAGCATACTCAAAAAGAAGATTTGATCCTTTTTGTAGGTGGGACAGAATTACAATTCCATATAAATCAAATACATTTATAGAAACCACCATCGGACAATTAAATTTTTTTAGATGGTATATAGAAAATAAAATTTTAGATTATATTGAGGAAAAATTTACAACAATCGAAAATGATATGAATAATAGAAACAGTATATCAAAGAAAAAAAATTTAAAACCTAGTAAAATAAATAATAAAACACGTAAGAAAAGGCAAGAATTATCAGTTTCAGCAATAAAAAGCATTAAAAAGGAAAAGGTTGAAATTGTTGTTAAGTTTGAATAATAATTTAATAATAAAGATTTATTTTATATTTAATCAATGGGAGCGACACATTCTATTGCGTATAAAATAAATTATGAAGATATGTTAATCGCAATAAAAACAAAAAAAACTATTATAAACACGTTATCTGATATAGAACAAACGTGTTTAATAAAAAATACAATAAATTACAAATTCGAAGAAAAATTTATAAATGATAATTTAAAAAATCTCTCTTGTGATATTGTAATATATGGTAAAAATTCTAATGACGATACAGTTCTAAAAAAATATAACCAATTAAAAGAACTGGGATTTACCAATGTTTTTATATATACAGGTGGTTTATTTGAATGGTTATGTATGCAGGAAATTTATGGCGATGATAATTTCCCGACAACCGGCAACGATTTGGATATTTTAAAATACAAATCAAAATCTTTATTTTCAAATGTAGAATTATTAAAAAATTAAAATATTAAAATATACTTTAATATTATAAATGGCAACGCTCAGTTCCGGAGAAACCAAATCTAGTAGTAGTGGTTCTAAAAGTAATGACATGCTTATATGCCCTGTTTTAGAAGATCCGTCATCTTTATCACCCGAAGAGGTTTTAAGTTTTTTAACAAGGGAAATCATTATTAATATTTTTGAGAAAAAATGTTTAAAAAAAGAAGCAACAGTGTCAAATGAATGGCGTGAAAGACTTTTTGTTTTTATTTTTAATACACCAAACCCTTATCCTGAAAACCCAATATGGGTATATTATTATACCGAAGTTGGTCATATAAAAAAAGCAATGCGATCAAGAGAAGCCATACCAGAACAACATATAAGAAAAGAATATTTGGAACAGCGCGCAGGGATGGGTCATAATTATGATTTTGATTATATTGTTATTTTAGATGATGGGAGAGAATTAAAATTTAAATATGAATATAAACATCATAGACCACAGTGTTTGCCACAATTATTATCTTTATTTGACACGTCAAATATACCGGATGGAGGCGCACCTATAGAAAATGGTAAATACGCTGGTAGATTTAACCCACTTTATAATTGTTCTCAAGCTACTCCCATCGAAGATAAATTTCAATTTTGGAGAGATCACCCGTTTTGGCGTTGGCATTTTAATGACCAAACAAATGGTATACCAGCCATTAGACGAGAATTGGCAACACAAGGTATCGAATTACCTGAAATAACAGAAGAAGATTATTTTTGCCATGTTAAACAGCTTTTAATACCGGGTCGTTCGTCATCGATCAGAGCCGACAGTTTAGAAGAATTGGAGGAAAGTTTTGATGCTAATACTAAAAAGAAAAAGCTAAAAAAAGAAAAACATTTAAATAAAATGAAATCTTGGTTGCGTTATGGTGAAATCCGCTATCCAGAAGACCCATCTAAAATACTTAGATTTTTTAGAATATTACATGATAACAATAACAATAAAAATATAAAAAATATTAGAAATAAAAAATCTATTAAAAATTATTTAAATGCTTTTAGAGATGGCGAAATAGCTTCTTCTGAAAGAATTTTTCATGAAATAAGACAGAGAGAAGAAGGAAAACGTTTTATATTTTATTATCCCGGTGCTGGTCAATGGAGAATAGGCGAATACCCTGAGCATTTTAACATGAAGGTGTCTGATAACGCTGTGACTACCAAAGGAACAAAAATTTATTTAAATACGGATGATGGAAATAGGTTAGAATTTAATATCCGATGGGCAAACGTATTGGGTTTGCAAAATACAGCATGGCAAATGAATATATTACAAGGCACCAAAGGCAAGAAAAGATTAATGCCAAATATGTTTACTAAATTTAGACCCGAACCAGCAATGAACGCAACATGTTCTTTTTTATATTCTGATATTGAACACGAAGGTGGTAATAAATACAAAAAAACACGTAAAAAAAATAAATTTAAAAGAAATCGCAAATCTAAAAAGAAAAAATCAAGAAAATATATTTCAAAAAAACAGAAAAAAACACGAAATACACGAAAAACACGATAAATATATTTCATGACAACCATTAATGTAAAACACCCCACATGGGTACTGTTTTAGATTTATTATAAAGAGTAGTTAAATCTTTTATGTGTTTATTGTTTTTAATAAAATTTTTAATAGTTTCTATCCATTTATTTAAAATTTGCGTATCTTCTTTAAAGTCAATATCACCATCGAAAACCAATACATTATCGTGATTTTCAATCCAATCATCATGATAGTCCGAACATTTTAAAAGATATTCTAGTGGTATATTTTCTCCTTGTCTGTTGCGTTTTTTTATTCTTTCATGGCATTTATCTGGTGATGTTTTAACATAAATAATACCGGACATTTGTATGTCTTTTATAAAATCATTAAACCATTTATTATAAATTTGATAATCTATATGTGAAATTTTTTTTTCATCATATAACATTTTGGCAAAAACATGTTTATCTGTTAACAATGATCTTTCGGTAATAATAATTGAATTTGGATTTTCTTTTATTGTTTTTTTTAATAAAGACAACCGGGATATATACGCCATCATCTGAAAAGAAAAAGCCCATTTTCCAGAGTCGCTATAAAATTCTTCTAAAATACTGATTCCTTTTTCATTTTTAATTTCTTTCCACTCGTCCACTGGTTCTTGAAGATATATGAATTTAAAATGTTCCATGTCTATTTTTGGTACGTGATTTTTCAAAATATCCACTAGTGTTGATTTTCCCGAACCGATATTTCCTTCAATTGAAAAAATAAAATTCATTAATAGATAAATATATTTTAATTTCTTAAATATATTTACCAAAAAAGTTTAGAAAATAAATACTTTTCATCTTAAAATGCTTTTAACCCTGTTACTTTATTACCAATGATTAATTTGTGTATGTCATTTGTTCCTTCATAAGTATAAACAGACTCTAAATTTGTTAAATGTCTCATAATTTCATATTCTTCGCTAATACCGTTACCGCCTAATATATCTCTACAAACCCTAGCTGTATTCAAAGCCTTCTCACAAGAATTTTTTTTTATCATAGATATCATCACGGGATCAAAATCGTTATCATTTATTTTATCGGAAACATGTAAACATCCCAACATAGCCATGTTCCAATCGGTAATTAAATCTGCTAATTTAACCTGGGTTATTTGCTTATTTGCCAGTTTTTCTCCAAAAAGATGTCTGTCCAAACTATATTCTAATGCTTTTTTTATACAAAATTCAGCTGACCCTAATACACCAAAAGATATTCCTAATCTAGCATCATTTAAACATGAGAAAGGACCTTTCATTCCTTCAATGTTTAACTTATTTTCTACTGGTACTTTTACATCGTCTAAATTTATCATTCCTGTTGGCGAAGCCCTTAATGATAACTTGCCATTAATTTTGGGAGTTGTTATGCCATCCATGCTTCTGTCTAGAATAAATCCGTTTATATTATTTTCTTCGTTTTTTGCCCAAATTATAAAAACATCGGCGATAGGAGAATTACTTATCCATGTTTTATTTCCGTTGATGATATAGTTATCACCATCTTGGATGGCTCTTGTTTTCATTGTACTAGCGTCTGAACCACTCTCAGGTTCGGTTAATCCAAAACATCCGATATATTTTCCACTTGCCAATGATGGTAAATATTTATCTTTTATCTTATCATTTCCATATTTATTAATTGGATTCATGACCAATGATGATTGAACACTAAACATGGAACGATAGCCACTATCTATGCTTTCTATTTCTTTTGCTATTAAACCATATGTTTTGTATGATTCACCAAGGCATCCGTATCCTTTAATTGTCGTGCCAAATATTCCCATCTCTCCCATTTTTAAAAATATATCTCTATCAACAACTTCATTTTTATAGTCATTAATTATGCGTGGTTGTAAATAATCACCGCAAAATAATTTTAAAGAATTTAAAATCATATATTGAGTAGAATTTAGTTTGTTATACACTTTTAATAAATTTGTCATTTAATATCAATAATAATAAAAAAAAATATTTATAACGATTATTTTACACAAAAAAAATATAATTAAAATAATAATATTAATATATGAATAAAATTTCTACAGACATTTATATACATATTTATAGTTTTTTAGATATCAAAAATATTAAACCGCTTAATAAATTTGATAATATAATATTAAAAACAAATCCGGTATGGGAAGAGAGATGTAAAAAAAAAATTTAATGTTGAAAGTAGTATAAATTATTATAAAGAATTTCAGTGGCAAATTAAACTTAAAAAACACCAAGAAAACTATAAAAGGCGCTGGACATCTGGTTGTGTTGGGAAAATAAATCCATTATTTAAACCAACTTGGAAAAAAGCACCAAATTTATATTAAATAAATAATAAAAAAATTGAAAATAACAGATATTATTATATGTATTATATTATTAAACTAAATGGATCTACGACAAAAAAGACTAACATCTGAAGAATGGGACGCGTTGGAGGTTCCAATCTCTAAAAATGAAGAAAAAATCTTAAAAATGATACAAAATGGGTTTTTAAACGTAAATATCACCGACAACGATACAATGAGTTTAATTAATTTTATTAAAATTAATACTGATAAAATAGATAATTATCATAAATTCTTTTATGATAAATATTTTTCAGAAACAATAAAAAAACTCTTTAAAGCTAATAATTTTATAGATACCCGAACAAAAAAAAAAAAAAAAAAAAAAAAAATTAAAAAAAAAAATAAAATTAAGATTTTAAATTTAAATAAAAAATTAAATAAAATTAAAAAAAATAATTTTAAATTTTTTTTATTGGATATTTTAATAAAATATTTTAAAGAACCAAAAAAATCTAGTTTTCATTATTACACACTTTCAAGATTGTTAAAATATAATGTAAGAAATGTTAATACTTATTTAATTGAAGATATTAAACAAGTATTAAATGTTTTTAAAGAAAAAATAAAAAAAAAAGAGTTGATTAAAAATGCGTGTGAATATATAGAAAAAAATACCCCGTTAAGAATTTATAAAGATATTGAACTTTACAATCACCAAAAAGAATTATTTACACTATGTAAATCTAAAACCCCCAAGTGTATATTATATCAAGCACCCACAGGAACCGGAAAAACAGTCAGTCCTATTGGCTTAGTAAAAAATAACAGTTTGATATTTGTTTGTGCGGCAAAACACGTTGGATTACAACTTGCTAAATCATGTATTTCGATGGGAATAAAAATTGCGGTAGCATTTGGATGTCAAGACCCGAGTGGTATTCGTCTTCATTATTTTGCTGCCAAAGATTATACGAAAAACAGAAGAACGGGTGGTATTTTTAGAGTAGACAATGCTGTTGGTGATAATGTCGAAATTATGATTTGTGACGTAATGTCATATTTGCCGGCAATGCATTATATGATGGCTTTTAATAAAACCGAAGATCTGATTCTTTATTGGGATGAACCAACCATTACATTGGATTACGAAACTCATGAATATCATACTCTTTTACAAAAAAATTGGAAGGAAAACTTAATCCCAAACATCGTATTATCTTCGGCTACTTTGCCACAACAAGAAGATATTGGACCTTGTTTACAAAGTTTTATATCTAAATTTAATAATTCAGATATTTATACAATTGTTAGCCATGATTGTACTAGAACTATTTCAATAATAGACACACATGGATATACAGTTTTACCGCATTATATATTTTCAGATTATAAAAAATTAAAAATGTCATTGAAGCATATAAAGAAATATAAAACGCTTTTAAGACATTTTGATTTACAAGAAGTTAGTAAATTTATAATTTACACTAATAAAAAATGTGATTTAAGAGAAAACATTAAAATAGAAAATTATTTTGATGAAATCAGTGACATTACGTCATTATCTTTAAAAGAATATTATCTTAAAATTCTCTCTAGTTTAAAAGAAAAATACAATGAAGTTTATGAATATTTTCAAAAAAATAAAAAAAAAACATATGAATCAAATATTAAAATAACAACATCCGATTCATATACTCTTACGGATGGTCCAACTATTTATTTGGCGGATGATGTTGAAAAAATTGGGAAATATTGTTTAAAAATTGCGAATATTCCGGAAAATACTCTTGATAATTTAATGAGTAATATTGATAAAAATGAAAAAATTCGAGTTAAAGTAGAAAGTATTGAAAAAGAAATAAATAAAAATAAAGATGACAGCAAAGAAAAAGATAACGATAAGAAAAAAGACCGCCAAAGTGAAAATGAAGACAAAAAAGAGGCAATGTTACAGCGAAAAATCAATGGTTTGCGAAGTTTAATCTATACTATTCAACTGCCAAGTAAATATATTCCAAACACAAGAGAGCATTTAAAAAGTTTTGACAAAGAATTAATAAAAAATGCTTTCTCGGCAAGCATAGAAGATAATACTGTTGAAAAAATCATGTTATTGGAAGTTGACCCTATTTGGAAGATTTTATTAATGATGGGCATAGGCGTTTTCGCACAACACAAGTGCGTGGATTATGTTTCAATTATGAAAGAATTGGCACATCAACAAAAATTATATTTGATAATTGCTTCGACTGATTATATTTATGGAACCAATTACCAATTTTGTCACGGTTATATCGGAAAGGATTTGGGGAATTTAACACAAGAAAAATTAATTCAAGCATTAGGAAGAGTTGGAAGGAAAAACGTAATGGCTGATTATAGTTTGCGTTTAAGAAATGATGATTTAATTAATAGGTTATTTATGAAATCAGAAAATAACATTGAAGTTAATAATATGAACAGGTTATTTGGATTATAATATTATAAATATTAATTATATAATTTTGTTTATTTTATAATTTTTGTCACTTTGGATTTAATTTTTATCACTTTGGATTTAATTTTTATCACTTTGGGTTTATTTTTTATGGGACTTTTTATGGGACTTTTTATGAGACTTTTTATGAAACTTTTTATGGGACTTTTTATGAGACTTTTTATGAGACTTTTTATGAGACTTTTTATGAGCCTTTTTATGAGACTTTTTATGAGACTTTTTATGAGACTTTTTATGAGACTTTTTATGGGCCTTTTTATTTTTTATGCTTTTTTTACTGCCTCCATTTTTTTTAGTGCCAGATCTCGATTCATGTGGTTCAAATTTATCAACGTGTGTTTGGTCAGGTCTCATTCTCTTCAGTTTTTGGGGTGTAAGAACAATTGTAGGAAGGATAATCCCTTCCTTTGGAAAAAAACGTTCCAGTCTTCGCGTACTCATCCATCCTAAAATTGTTTTTTTTGGAATTAATAATATTTTTTTTATATAATCTTCTTCTAACAATGCTAGTCCGCCATTTCTAGCACTTTGTCTAATCATATCTTCAAAATGATTTATATCAGTGGTATAAATTATAGCACCAATTTTCCTTTTCCAATTGTCTGGTGATTTACTTTCGGATTCTGGGGCGGTTTCCAATGCTTTCATATCAGAAATATCAAGAACGGTCCATTTCCACGTTTTATTAAAACCCACAGTATTATCAGACATTACTAGTTGTGAAGGATTTTTCATTTCCAAACCTGTTTCCTCTTTTATCTCACGTATCATGGTTTCAGTAAACGTTTTTTCTTTCTTCAAAGCTGTTCCTGTTATTCCTATCTGAATGTCCTTTCGACCTACTCCATATTGTACACATAAAATATGCGCATCATCCGGTATAGAAGTCCATATCCCATGTCTTATATTTGGTAGATTTTTATTATAAGTGGATAATGATAAAGGAGTTAATAACACATTTTCTTTTGTAATAGTGCGATCAGAATAGTCGTAATCAAAAGATACTGCTTCAACTTGATCATTTTTCACAACATCATTAAACCATTTAAAGTCGACCATTGGGTTGTGGTATACGTCAAATTCATCAATATCTTCATTTGGTGGAGATGATTTTGATTCGGGTTCTGGCGATTCGGGTTCTGGCGATTCGGGTTCTGGTGATTTTTTTGTGAAGTT
>Ga0206130_10008334_pt1 | contig 11166 bp, 15 predicted proteins | sample Helgoland_Spring_9_FD_148637 | JGI IMG/M metagenome (GOLD analysis project Ga0206130, IMG submission 148637) | Pelagic subsurface seawater microbial communities from Kabeltonne, Helgoland, North Sea - Helgoland_Spring_Bloom_20160512_1 | ecosystem: Environmental > Aquatic > Marine > Epipelagic ...
AAGAATTAAAGACGTATTAGTGTATGTTCCTTCAGCAGTATTTCCCGCAATAATATTTCCAGCAATTTTTATCAACGATTATGGATCTTTTGTTGAAATGAATGATCCTAAAATTTTTGGAGCTATCGTTGCAATTATTGTTGGTTATTTTTCAAAAAATATTATTGCAACTATATTATCTGGGTTAATTTCTTATTGGTTTTTGATATTCGTTATATTTAGTTAGCACCTAATTTAATATTTCTACTAACATTGATGTCTATTAATTTAGGTTTAGATAAATTTAGCTTAGACATTATATCAACATATTCATCTTCACTTTTTACCTGTAATCTAGGATTAAATTTTTTTTCATTTCCAATTGTACTTGAAAATTTACCGTTATAATCATGACCAGGATAAACTAAAGTTTCTTCTGGTAATTTTAAAAGATTATTGAATAAAGAGTTATAAGCATCTTTAGAGCTTCCATTTTGAAAATCAGTTCTGCCAGTTCCATTTATCAGAAGTGTATCTCCTGAAAAAAGATAGTTATCTAGTAAAAAACTATAACTATCAGAGGTATGTCCAGGCGTATATAACGATTTGATTTTCAAATTATCAATTTCAATAATTTCACCATCTTTTACTTTAATCTCAACTGCATCAGCTGGGGTATGTTCTCCCATGAGTGTTGTGCAATTAGTAGCTTTCTTTAATTTGGTAGCTCCCGTTACATGATCTGCATGAATATGAGTATCTATAACTTTGACTAGTTTAAGATCTAGTTCTCCTAAAATTTTAATATAATTATCTACATTTTCTATTACAGGATCTATAATAACTGCTTCACGACCTTTTGAAGATGCTATTAAATAAGTATAAGTTGAAGACTCAGTATCAAAAATTTGTTTAAAGATCATTTTTTAAATTAACACATGTACTTGTTAATATAAATGAAATATCTATATAACTTGTATGCTTAAGTATATAATTAAGTCATTGCCAGTATTAATTATCTTCATATTATTTAGCAGCTTAACTGTTGCTAAAGCGCATAATCATTTTCCAATTACCACTGAATCAAAAATTATGATTGAAAGAGGTAAGATTGCATATCAAGAAAATTGTGTTTCATGTCATATGGTTAATTTAGCCGGAGCAGAAAATTGGAAAGAGATGGATGAAGATGGGCATAGAAAAGCTCCTCCTTTAAATGGAACAGGACATACATGGCATCATGATGATCAAACACTACATTCAATAATAAAATATGGATTAGCAAAATTAGTAAAAAATTACCAAGGTAAGATGATTGGTTTTGAGGACAATTTATCTGATAAAGAAATTGATAGCGTATTAGCTTATATCAAATCTTTTTGGCCTAAAGAAGAATATGAATATCAAATAAATCTGAGCAAATAATCATGACAGCTAGTACTTTTAATTGGTCCTGTAATCACACATGGAAAAGAAGTGCAAAAAATACAGCTTGGTGTTTATTAGGCTGTGCTATTGGAGATTTTGGAACAATATTATTTTTTCAATTAACAAAAATTCCATTTCCAGTTTTAGGAATTATGACATTAGCAATTATCAACGGATTAATTACAAGTATAATTTTAGAAACTATTATACTTATGAAGCAAAACTTTGATTTTAAAAGTGCTTTAAAAACAGCATTGGGAATGAGTTTTATTTCAATGGTTAGTATGGAAGTTGCAATGAATTTAACAGACTATCTCTTGACAGGTGGAGCCATGTTAACGTGGTGGGTAGTACCAATCATGCTAACAGTAGGTTTTTTAACTCCTTGGCCTTATAACTACTGGCGTTTAAAAAAATTTGGTATTGCTTGCCATTAACATTTCGAAGAAAACTTTTAAGGAAAAATAATGCTTAATAGGAATTTAGTTATTTTAACTATCTGCCAAGTATTTTCATTTACAGCACCTCCAATTACGGTCTTTATAAGTGGTATTGTTGGGCTAAAAATTTCACCAATAGCATCGTTAGCAACACTTCCAACGTCATTATCAATTGTTGGCACTGCAGTATTTTCTTTTTTTGCAGCAAAGATAATGAGTAAAATTGGAAGAAAAAAAGGATTTATATTATCATCAACTTATTCGAGTTTAGCATCTTTGTTAGGAGCTTATTCAATTTACACTGAAAACTTTATTTTATTTTGCTTTTCATGTTTTGTAATTGGCACAGGAATTGCATTTACACATCAATATAGATTTGCTGCAGCAGAAACAGTTGAAAAAAATGATAGCTCAAGAGCAATTTCTATATTGCTACTTGCAACAATTCTTTCAGCTTTAATTGGACCTAATGTTGCAAATTTTTCTAAAAATATAATTTCAGATCATCTTTATACCGGATCCTATATTTCATTAGCAATTTTAACATTTTTACCAGTATTTTTATTAATTTTTTATAGAACAGACAATAATCCAAAGCCTATTGAGAATATTGATAGTAATCAAAGATCATATTTCGATTTATTGAAAAACCCAATTATTCTTCAAGCAATTGTTTCAGCAGCTTTTGCATATTCTGTAATGTCATTCATTATGACAGCTACACCAATAAGTATGTATAAGATGCATGGATTCACATTGGGTTCAACAAGCATTGTTATACAGTCTCATATAATAGGGATGTTTTTACCATCATTAATTACAGGTATTTTAATAAAGAAATTTGGACATTCAGTAATTATTTATACTGGAGCCTTAATTTATCTTGTTTGTATTTATTTAAGTTTTTACGATCAAACTTTTGTAAATTATTTAATTGCATTGGTATTATTAGGAATAGGATGGAACTTTCTTTTTATTGGTGGAACCAGTTTGTTAGTTCTTTGTTATAAAGAAAGTGAAAAATTTAAAGTTCAAGGTTTTAATGACGTGCTAGTTTTTTCTATACAATCTATTGCAAGCTTAATTGCAGGTTATTCTATTTTAAAATTTAGTTGGAATGAAATTAATTTAGCATGCATTCCTTTAGTATTGTTGATTATACTAGTTTCAATTAGAGCAGATATTTATAAAAAAAAATTAATTTTTTCTAAATCTTAAATAGATTTTATCCAAATAGTAGAAAAGAGAGACAGCTCTTAAAATCATAAAGATACAAAGAGAAATCCAAATACCAGTATTGAATAGAAATTTAATTAATAATATTGAAATTAATAAATAACTAAAAACTGAAAATATCATTGCATTTCTTAATTCTTTTGTTTGCGAGGCTCCTATAAAGATGCCATCAAATTGATAACAAAAAGATGAAATTACTGGTAAAATTATCAACCAAACTGCATAAGATGAACTTAACTCTCTAATCTCGTTTATATCTGACATAAGATTAATCACCAAATTATTGGTAAAAAAGAAAATTATAGAAATTATCAATCCAGAAATTGAGCTTAATATAAATGAATTTTTAACAATGTTTTTAAAAAGATTTAAATCTTTTTTCCCTAATGAATATCCAACTATTCCCTCTGTAGAAAAAGCATAAGCATCCAATATAAAAGCAGAAAGAAAAACAAGATTAATTAATATAGCATTTGCAGCAACATAATTTTCACCAATTTGTGTTCCAAGATAAGTGAACCATAAAAATGAAAAAGTTAATAAAATTGTTCTAATAAAAATATTCAGATTAATGTTAAATATATTCTTAATTTTTTTTAAATTAAATATTTGGGCAAAGTTAATTGTAATTTTGGTATATTTTGACAAATACCAAAACATATAAATCAAAAAAATTATAGAAGTAATTAATGCTGAGAACAAAGTTCCATAAGCAACACCCTTAATATTTAGGTCAAATTTTGTAACAAGAACAATGCTTAATAAGATATTTAAAATAGAAAAAAAGCCAACAGCAAGGCTAGAAGTCTTAGTTTTTTGTAATCCAACAAACAATCCAGTTATGATATATAATGTTAATTCTCCTGGTGCTGAATAAACTCTGATTTTAAAATATTGCTCATAAAGATTTCTAGTAGCCTCAGATAAATCAAAAATTTTTAAGCTTAAACTTAATATAAGATTTTGTAGTAAAATGATTGTTATTGAGATTGCTAAAACGAATAAAAGATTTCTAACTACAATATTTAAGATTTCAGTGTAGTCATTTCTGCCATTTGCCTGAGATACCATTCCAACAGTACCCATTCTTAAAAAACCAAAACTCCAAAAAATCATTGAAAATAAATTGGCTGCAACTGATGTTGCTGAAAGATAAGACAAACTTCCTAAGTTTCCCATTAATGCAGTATCAATAATTCCAACCATCGGAATTGCTAGGTTGGCAAAAAATATAGGGATTGATAACTTTAAGATGTACTGTATTGAGGATTTTTGCATTAGTTTAACTTTAATACTTTATTTTAATAAATTTAGTAATGATTTAAATATTTAATATGGCACCATTAAAAAATTGGGATAACAAGACTTGGTTATCTTCACAAAAATACATTAACTCTTTTAATGAATTTATATTAAAGCAAGTAAAACTGGATAAGGATTCTAAAATTTTAGATATTGGTTGTGGCAGGGGAAAAATTTTAGGAAATCTTTCAAATAGATTAAAACTATCAAAAAAACCAATTGGTTTAGATATAGAAAATCATAAAGATAAAAACAAAAAAATAATTTTTAAAAAAATTGATGCATTGTCTTTTGTATCAAAAACTAAAATTACTTTTGATTTAATCTTAATAAAGCAAACAATTCATTTATTAAAAAAAAAACAAGCGATAAAGCTATTATAAATTTGTAAAAATAAACTTAATCCAAATGGAAAGATAATTATTTTAAGTTTAGACCCTAAGAAAAATGAAATACCAACATTTTCATTGATGAAAAAAAATTTAAAGATTTCATTGAATAAAGATGAAAGATTATTCAATTTAATCTTTAAAAATAAAACTAAAATAATTGTTAAAAAATTTACCTATGAAGTTCAAATTTTAAAGATAAAATATCTTCAAATGATTAGAAATAGATACATTTCTACTTTACTGAATTTTACTAATGAACAAATAAATGAAGGTATAATTGAAATTAAAAATAATTATGGAAATGAATTAAAATTTAAAGATAGATTAATTTGTTTTATTTTAAAAAAATAATTAAAGCATTCTTTTTAATAAATTATCACTAAAAAATAATCTATGAGTAATTACTGCAAGTATGTGAATTATAATTAGTGCTATTAATATATAGTTTGAAATAACATGAATATCATAAAACAATTCACCTAATTCAAAATTATCTTGAATTTTAATTTTTTTAAAAACGATCGTCAGCGTTTCACCATTAAATAATTTTTTGAAAATTCCCGATATTGTGATTGATAGAATTGTCACATATAGCAGGACATGATTTAACTTTGCCAAAAATTTTTGACCTTTAAAAACACTTGGCTCTAACTTGGGAGTCGGATTAAACAAATTATTAAGTAACCTTAAGATTACCAGGTAAAATATAGATAAACCAACTGCCACATGTATATCTTCTACAGTTAGTCTTTCAGGTCCAAAATCTAAATCTACTAAATAAAATCCAAGTGGAATTTGTATAAAAAGTAATATCGCACTTAACCAATGCAATGATTTGGAAATTAAACCATACTCTGTTAATGTGTTTTTAACATGCATTCTTTAATTAAACATATTGCAAAGAACATTGGTATTAGTTTGTTTTTAATAATTTCAATACTTATTGCCACACACGCACATTCTGAACAATCAGCTGAGGATATAATTAAAAATAGAAAAGCTTTATTTAGCAAAAACTATAGTACCGCTAAAAAAGTTCAATCACTCTCATCAAGTGGGGATTTTGATGGAGCAAAAAAATTAATGCTAGAAATGAGTGAAAATTACAAAACTTTATTAAAAATGTTTCCAGATAACACTAAAGAAGGATTTAAAACAGAAGTTACTCCTTTAGTATGGGAGGAAAAAGATAAGTTTAATTCTTTAATGGAAAAATCCTCTAATGATATGATTGAACTAGCATCAATTATTGAAAATTCTGATAATATTAGAGGAACATTAGGTAAGTTAATGTGGGGCAACTGCAAAGCTTGTCATTCGAAATATAGAGTAGAGCATTAATTTTTAATTAGTCCATATTTTGATAATTTGATGATTCCAATAAAAATTAAAGAACACTTGGATAATTATATTCATCAAGAAGTTTATGTGCAAATAGCCGTATTAAAAGGTAAGGAAAAAGTATCAACAAATGCTGCAATTAATAGTTATTTTAACTCAAATCATTTTAGAGATTTGTCTGAGGGTAGGCCTTATGATCATTTTATAGATGGATTGAATGATAAGTGTTTAATCAAATTAATAAATTCGCCTATGAAAGACAAAGAAACCAATGATGAAGTGATCATTGAACTTCAAAAAAAGTTAAAAGAGTTGAGTAATGATGAATTAGAAAATACTTTCTGGGAAATTGAGACTGGTGAATTTTTAAACAACGATCAAATTAAAGAGCTTGAACAAGAAAGAGATCAAATGATAAAAAGTTTAGATCTTAAGAATAAAAATAATGTTCATCAGGTTCTATTTAATTTTTGTAAAAAATATGAAGAATTATGCATCATCAAATATCCTGATGCGCCATTACCTTTAGAAATATTAAAATCAATTAATTAAATTTTTAAGGGTTCGCTCTTTAAGATAAGTCCTAAAGAGCTCCCTTATACAGCCTCTTCGGCTTTTAAATCCGTTTGGATTTTATTTGTTTGTTTTATGGATTGTTTCTTCAGCTAAGTGTCAGGTGGTGTAAGTTTTAACATAATGACCTCCTTGTTATAAAGGTAATTATTAATAAACTTATTTCAATTGATTTATTTACTTTAAAAGCAAATATACTTCTTGAATACAACCTGCTGCTTTAGTAGATTCCCGTTAATCTAATAAGTTCTTATTAAATTATTTTTTATCAATTAATTCACTAATAAAATTTTCGCCATAGCCATCATCTACAGCTTTTTGAAAATAATTTTTATTATCTTCTGCAATTTTTTCAGCTTCTGGAAAATCTTTTAATAGATCTTGAATGTAAGTTAAGTCTTTTACAGAATTAGTTGCTGTAAATTTAAATCCTTTTGAATCTCCTTTAAGCAAAGCATCAAAAACTCTAATAAGTGCAGCTGAATTTCCAGAGCCAAGTTTCGCTACATCAAATAATTTTTGTAAATCTAAATCAAATTTTTTAGCAGCTTTTGCCATATGATTTATTAATGCAGCATTACCCAGTGTTAAAAAATTGTTTAAAAGCTTTGATTTTGCACCCATTCCAACAGGACCAAAGTGAAAATAATTCTTACAAAAAAGTTTTAATGTTGGTTCTGCTAATTTAAAGTTATTATCTGTTGCCCCAACAATACCACCCAAGACACCTTCTTCTGCTTGAACAGGGCCACCCATTACAGGACATTCTACATAATTGATTTTATTAGATTGATAAATTTTTTCAGTTTCAATTGATCCTGTCTTGTTGTGAGTAGTGATATCAATGATTAACGTTTTTTCATCTAAAATAATTGAAAGTTTTGAAGCAATTTCTTTTGCAATAGGGGTATTAGTTACGCATTTAATCAAAACATTTAACTGTTTCTCCTTAAATTCTTCCAGACTTTTTACTTCTTTTGCACCTTTGCTTACAATTTTTTCTATTGGCTTTCTATTTTTGTTAGCGATTACAAATAAGTTATTACCTTTATCTAAAATATTTTTAGCTATTCCATAGCCCATGTAACCAACACCGATAAAGCCAATATTATTCATATAATGAAGTTTACATGATAATTTAATATGTATAAAGTTTATTTATGAAATACTTGTGTGCATTAAGAGATTTATTAATAAGTCTTGTTGCCTCAACTATTATTATCTACGCAATAAATATAGTCGCTGGTTTTGCTGGTGCTGACTATGTGTTTAGTCATGGTGAAGCTTTTGTTGTTTGGATTTTAATGGCAATACTAGTTAACAATTGTTTAAAAAGATAAATTATAGATTAAATTTTCTTTTTAAGTGTCTTAGTTTTCCTTCGGTGCTATCGTAGTCAATATAGCAGCCTTGTAAAAATCTATTACCTTCTTTTACTTCATAAGAAGTTCTTCCATGAAGTAATCTATAGTTATCCATCATCATTAAATCTTTTGGAGCAAGCTTAAATTCTATCCTATATTTTTTAGAGTTATACATTTCAGATAATTTCTTTCGTGCCTTGTAATATAAATCTAATTCATCTTTTTCTAGAATTGGTACATAATCTAAACGTGGGCTAAATCGAACTTGTTTAAATGTTTTGTCATCATTCAGTTTAATTAATTCAGACCAATCTTCCAAAACTACTTCCTTATCAATAAATTTAAATCTTACTTTTACTTCAGATAAAATTTTATAAAATTCTGGATTTTCTTTTTTTAAATCTTCTGTAACTGTAAAACCGTCTACCAATGTAGACAATCCACCTGTCACTTCACTTTCAATACAATGAAGTAGCTGTATACAGGGTACAGGGTTACGGTAAGGATTGTCAGTATGAGGTGATAAGCCTAGAGATGTATATGCAAGATCATTTGGATCTGGTTTAGATTTAACATCAAAATATTCACCAAAATTTGTTCTTCTGACACTACCTATTGAGTTTGCAAATTTAACAATAAAGTTATTTTCAGTTGGAATATTTTTGACGATTACAAAGCCATATTTGTAGAAAGAAACAAGCAAATCATACATTTCTTTACTATCAAAAAAGTTATCTTGGTATTCAAAGTTTTTTATATTCTCTAAAGTTGAATTCCATTTGATTTTAGGGATAGATTTTATAACCGTATCATCGTTAGAGAATTCTAAGGCAAGTTTATCAATGTCTAATTTAGATTTTACACCATCATTAAAGTCAATTTCTAGAAATTTTTCATTAATATTGGCTGCGTTAATTGATATTTCGCTACTTAAAGTTGTTGGATCAAACAGTCTCTGTTGAGTGCCTTTATCTAAAAATTCTTCACCATCAACTCTTTCTCTTAACCAAAAAGGGTGTATTTCTTTTTTGGTTAAACCACTGTTGAAGTAAACTTTATTTTCATCAAGTTCAATTTTCATAACTAGAATCTAGAATTATTTAAATTTTAACTTTATTCAACATAAATAAAATAGTAAGAGATTGATGTGGATCAATTTAATTTAAAAAACTACCCAATTTATGCAAATTTTTTAAATAAGTTAGCGAAAGATTTAACTAAGTTTTATTATAAGAAGTTAGACAAACCTTTTAAGATATCTAATAAGCTAAAAGGTAAGGGATATGATCCTGTAACAACTTCTGATAAAGCATTTGAAAAATTTATAAGATCTAAAATTTCTAAAAAATTTCCAAATCATCAAATTATAGGAGAAGAGTATGGTCACAAAAATACCAAAAGTAAATTTTCATGGGTAATTGACCCAATTGATGGAACCAGATCATATGTGGTGGGAAATCCAAGTTGGAGCAATCTAATTTCTCTAAATTACAATGGGGAACCTTATTTAGGATTAGCTAATTTTCCAAAAATGAAAAAATATTACTTAAATACAAGTAAAAATTCAGCATATGTTTTTGAAAATAATAAAAAAAGAAAACTTAAAGTTAATACTAAAGTAAATTTTGCAAATGCAAAGTTAGCTGCTGCATTTCATAATACTTTATCTTTAAAGCAACAATCAAAAATTAGTAAATTTATTAAACGTATGCAATTTCCATGTTTTGATGCACTTACGTATTGTCAGTTAGCTGAAGGTAGACTTGAGTTGGTTGCACAATGTGCAAACAAAATTTGGGATATTCATCCTATAATGCCAATAGTAAGAGCAAGCGGAGCAATAGTAACAACTTGGGACAATAAAAATCCTGTAGTTGGTGGAAATATTATTGTTTCAAATAATATTTCTAATCATAAAAAAGTGTTAAAATTATTAAAACCTGTTTCAAAATGATTCCTAAAAAAGCTCAAGAAATTTTAGATTTTTGGTTTAAAGAAACCCCATCTGAAAAGAGATTTAAGAAAGACGAAGTGTTTGATAAAATTATAAGAGATAAGTTTTTAAACGATTATGAACTTGCAAGTCAAAATGAATATGATGATTGGCAAGACCAACCAATGAGTGCTTTAGCATTAGTTATTCTTTTTGATCAATTTTCAAGAAACATGTTTAGAGATGATAAAAAAGCTTTTGCACAAGATCATAAAACAAGATTAATTGTTAATGATGCGGTTTACGCAGGTTATCTCGAGTCTATGAACGAAAATGAAAGATTTTTTATGATTTTACCACTTATTCATAGTGAAGAAATAACCGATCATGATATGGCCTATTATCTGCTTAACAAATATCTAAAAGAGTATGAGGAATATGTACAAATTAAAAAATTTTGGAAAGATCATACAAAAGCTATAAGACAATTTCATAGATACCCTCATAGAAATAAAATTCTTGGCAGAGAGTCTACTGAAGAAGAACTAGCTTTCTTAAACGGTCCTAATGCATCCTGGTAGCCGTGAATTTAAAATATATTTTTAAAATAATTGATGTCAAAGAGTGGCAAAAAGTTAAACAATCAGAGACTTATTTGGGATCTTCTAAAGATATAGAAGATGGCTATATTCATTTTTCAGGAGAAGACCAGGTTAAAGGAACTCTTGAAAAGTATTACTCAAAACAAGAAAATCTAGTTTTACTAAAGGTTGAAACATTAAAATTGGATCATCTAATTTGGGAACAAGCATCAGATGGTAATATGTTTCCTCATTTATACTCTTCATTAGATTTATCTAATATTGTGGATGAATTTGAGATTAATTTATCTGACAAAGGCATTCACGAACTGCCAGATAATTTTAATTAGTTTAATCTGCTAATAGTGTTTAGTTAAAATAAAACACATCATAGAGTATCATATTCAATCATAAATTGTAAATAATATTTATTAAAATAGACACCAGCTTTGATTAGTAGTTAAATTTCTAAATGGCTATTAAAAGAAAAAAAGTAGCAAAAAAAAAGACTAATAAGAAAAAAACTAAATTAGTCAAAGTATCTAAAAAAATATCAAAAACTAAGAAGAAAGTTGCAAAAAAAAAGTCAGCAACAAA
>Ga0206130_10008348_pt1 | contig 11155 bp, 12 predicted proteins | sample Helgoland_Spring_9_FD_148637 | JGI IMG/M metagenome (GOLD analysis project Ga0206130, IMG submission 148637) | Pelagic subsurface seawater microbial communities from Kabeltonne, Helgoland, North Sea - Helgoland_Spring_Bloom_20160512_1 | ecosystem: Environmental > Aquatic > Marine > Epipelagic ...
TGATGTTGTTGTGATGACACCGCAACAAAAGTTAATGGTTGAATTAAAGTTTGGCGAGCGATTGGATATTGCAGACTGGACTGAAACATTTAATATGCAGCCATATATGTTAGAAGAACTTAAAGGTACAAAATATGGTGTTCAAACAGATTCTAGACTAACATACGAAGATTTGATGTCCATGTGTACAACTGGACGTATATAACGCAAAAACTAAAAACCTTGACACGACATACAGGATGTAGTATAATACTACAGTAAATAACAAGTAAAACCACAACATCTAGTATAAGGATAAAAAAGATGAAAAATAACGCAGTTTTGAATAGATTCGGTACATATTGCGGCTGGTCAGCACTAGGACTTGCATCGCTCTACGGTGTAATGTGGAGCACAAACAAGTTGTTTGGTGATCCCGCATATGGTATTATGATTGTATTCTCTATCTTTGCATTGTATGCGCTTTGGAGCATGGCAAAGAGCAGTGTTGAAAGTGAAGAACGACAAAAGCGTTGGGATAAAGAAGAAGCACAGCGCAAACAATCACGCAAGATGCTTACAGAGTAGCAATACCCTTACGCAACTCATCTAAACAAATGGCGGGTATGTTCTCGTAGAAGTGACGGAAGTTATGTTCGAGAACGCTCGCCATTTCCATACGCATAGTTTCTAGTTCCTCTATACTTTTATTACCAATAGCATTTACAATGTCAGCAATAGCCTGCATACGAGCAGTTGGATCTTCAATAGTATCATAACTTTCATCCCACCAATCACCAAATGTTTTAAAGCCATAACTGCGTAGGTATGCTAAACTACCCGGTGCTTGTAGCACAACAAATGGTTGATGTAGCACAACGGGCTTGAATATTTTTTCTGTAAAGTGTATTTTATCTTGCCATACTGTTTCATTTACAACGTGAAGAAAACTTGTATTCCATGGTGTAAGTTTAGTCACACATATTTCTGCACTGCTATTTGTATGACCGTCAAAACTGTGAGCTGCTACAGGCCCATTATAAATTAGTCCATTAGGATCTGGATTAAGCAAACTATAACAGCCTCGATCCAAATCTAATATTTCTAAAAAGTCTGTGCGATACTGTCGTAGTAATCTATTAACACAAATCCATGGATATTTAATAGGACGAGATACATAGTTTTGAACAATTTCAAGTTTATAATAATGCTTAAAATAAAATTCACTACAGAGATATGCATGTGCAAACCAGTGTATTGAATTAAATCCTTGTTCTTCTAGTATTTTTATTTCTGTGCTGTTATGCTCGCTGTGTAGCACTACACCTTTTTTTATAGTATTCCAAAAATCTCTATCTAATACTGTATTTACAGGTTCCCAACAATGTTCATATAAGTTAACATTAAATGAACGCATAAATGAACTCGACGTGTATTCTAATGTATCTATCCATTCTCTTTTATAATATGTTGGACTACTGTTAGGATCAGGTATTGCTGCATTATCCTGTGCAGGATCATAGCCTAATATATCTATATTTTGTTTATGCCTTGTCATCAAGGTACTAGGATACCTTATGTGATCCTGAAAATAACAATAGCAAAAACTTTCCAGATACTCACTTACAATATCTTCTATAATATTAGAAATAAACTCGTAGGGTTTCATTATATACGCATATTTAGTTTGCCTTTATTGTAAGCAATAATATTACTCATGTCAATAAATACAGCGTAGGAGCATCGGAGACTCCCAGAAGGTTATAATAATAATATGAAAAAAGTACCTAGTTGCATAGAGTATCTTGTCTCACTTACTGATGTGGGCAAGAATTTTACAAGTGTTGCCGAAGTTAAAACTCGCAGCATTATTAATGCCTGTGGCGAAAATCCAGATACAACCAACGACACATTCCTAGTAATAGGACCTAACATTCTACCATATGGACTAAACGCTATGGGTGCAGACACTACCAAGATAAATGGCTTGCCATACTATGGTGATGAACCCTGTGCATGTAAAGAGCATGATGGTGAACTTGCAGATTTTGTAGCACAGGGACAAACCTTCGACTGGGTGCTTGCACCTGATGAGTGGATTACATATGCTGCGAGTGAAGAAGAACAAAAGCAAATGCTAAGTCTGGTGAGCAAGATTGCTCGCAAAGGTTTCTTTACAACCATCAAAGATTATAAAAACATGTATGCTAATCAGCGTTATTTTGAAGAGCCATTTGTACTGCGCACTGAATCAGGTGATGCTATCGTCATACGCCAGCGTGAGTGGGATCAAACAGATCGCCAGGCATGGACACAAAAGAACTATGTTATTCACGGTGAAGAACTTATTAAATGTACACCATGGAAGCGCCGCACTATGTATTTTAAACAACTTGCCAAATTTACCAGTGATTTAGGCGCTCGTAGTTTTGCAGTTGAAAAGCAAAACATGTATAAGCCTGCTTTCAGCAAAACATTCGAATATGTAGTCTGCATTAAATTCTAACTATAAATAGTAATAGTAGCATATAATCAAGGAGCCACTAGGGCATGGATACTATTCAACAGTTGTTGGAGCGCGAGCTTCAAGCAAAGATTCATACATCACTGCAACCATATATGAAAAGCATACAGGAACGTGCGCTGGAGCGTATTGATGCTGTTATCAGTGAAATTGTAAATCAAAAACTCCAAACAATTGACTTTCCAGATAGTAGTATTCCTGCTAGTAAGATTAACATTAATGGTTTACGCATCAGCAAGAGTGCAATACAGGATCATGTGTTTGGTGCAGGCATTGAGGACATAGCAGACACAGTACAACTAACAGTTATGGATGGTGCAGTTGTAGTAGAAAATGAAGTAGTTGCCAACAGTGTTAAAGCAACAACTGTGACAGCAGATACACTTATAGTTAAAGACTTTGCTACAGATCAACCATGGTATGCAACAATGAAGCAGGATGTTCTTGCAAGTGTTCCTAAACCTGAAACGCCCAAAGACTGGAGTTTTAAGATTGCTGAAATGGATGCTAAGATCCAAGTTAATGCTGATCGCAACCAGCTCAAGGAACTTGAAGTAAGCGGTGAAGCATTACTTAGTGATGTGTTGTATACTACACCAGGCAACAAGCGTGTGGGTATTAACACCATGGAACCCAGTGATGCACTCACTGTGTGGGATCAAGAAACAGAAGTAGTTATTGGCAAGCATGCAAGTCAAGAGGGTTACATTGGTACTCGTAGACGGCAGGATCTAAACATCGGCGCTAATAACAAAGTTGGATTAAAGATTCGCAGTGACGGCACTGTTAGCATGGACAAACTAGAACTACTAGGACGCACTATTGGTAGCAGCAAAACCATCCCAGGACATGCTGCAAAGAAGGGCGATATTGTGCTTAACGACAATCCCACTGTTGGTGGCTATGTTGGTTGGGTTTGCTTGGACGGGATTCGTTGGGCAGGCTATGGTAAGATTGATTAAAAGACTAGACTTTAATATTGCATATGCTTGTAACCTTAGTTGTAAAGGCTGTATAAGTCTTAGTGACATGAATAGACGAGGTGTAGAAAGCCTAGAAAGTATCGAACAACAGTGTGCTACTTGGAGTAGTAGAATTAAGCCAGAAATTATTACACTGTTTGGAGGAGAACCTTTGCTGCATCCTCGAATACATGACGTAATAAAATGTATTAAATTACACTGGAAAGATGCTACAATTAGATTAATTACAAATGGTTATCTACTAAAAAAACACAATCCTGAACAATGGTTTGATCATACACCATTTGAAATGCAGGTAAGCGTTCATAGAAAAGATCACGAAGCAATACTGACAGCAGAAATAAAACGAATTTTACAATGCAAAACAGGCTGGCAAGTCAAAAAAAATCCAGTAACTGGACATAAAAGTATAGAGTTTTCATTGCCCGATTTTACTATATATAAAAGCATATTTGGCGATTTTGTTAAACCATACCAAGATGACATTACACCATTTAATAGTGATCCTGTGTTAGCACATAAAATTTGCGGCGCACCAAATACTCCAGTGTTGTACAAAAACAAATTATATAAATGTCCGTCGGTTGCAAACGTTTTAGATATTATCCCGGGCTATACAGAGTATCAAGGTGTTGGGCACAATGAGGATTTGACAGAGTTTATTAATGGCATAGGGAAGCCCGAACCTGTGTGTTCGATGTGTCCAGAACAACGCAGTCATAAAGTAGATCACTATGCAGAAGGAAGTGTGCATGTCAAAAATCTTGATTAGTGGCTGTGGAATTACATTTCCTGGAGAGCGACCGACTTGGCTTAAAATATTAAAACTATGTAAATTAGACATTGTAGATTTATCCGGCCCGGCTATTAGTAACTATCTTATTCTCAATCAGTTAATCGAAGAAGTGCAACAAAATTCATACACACATGTAATTTGTCAACTAACAAGCATGAGCAAGTTAGATGTAGAGCTGCATAAAGATAATCGCTTTCTTATGGAAAATGATAGTATAAGAAATTTCGAGTATAAAGGATATTGGCCTAGTAGTGCTAGTACAGATCACGAATATAAAAAGATTTGGCAAAAATATCTTTATAGTCCGACACTAGAAAAACAGGATATTAAATTAAAGTTGCAGCATCTAGAAATGTTATGTAAAAGTAAAAACATTTACTTGTATGTAGTACAAGGCTATGATATAGGATTTGATGAATATAATATATACGATCATTATAAAAATCATTATACTTACAAATATCATGATTTCAGTAGTAGTAACACTGTTCCTTGTAGACAGTTTCAATTAGAGTTAGCAAATAAGATAAACAGTGATTTCTTACAGTTAGATTTGCCATTGGAGAAATTTAGTGGATAAATTTATTTTTGTATGCTATGATCACGGCTGTGGCGGTGAAAATTTAAGTGTAGAAATTAGTAAAAAAGATTATTGTAACACACTGGAATATACAATACAGAATTCTCGTACCTGGTCAAATGATGTTTTTAACAAACTTTTATTAAAGAGTACTGCTAAGAATTCTTGGCAAGATCAAATTCCAAAAGTTCCATATAGTGAAAAGTTTAATATTATTCCTAGTCATCGCGAACCTAACGAACTTAAAAGCGTTTTCAAAAATTCAATTTTTGTTGTTATTAACTTTCCTACCTCAAGTGAAACTTTATTACATCTTCAAAATCGTATATATGAAAAAGTTTGGCTAAGTTCTCACACCAATCTAAAGCAGAAGATAGGGTTTTGCGAAGAACACGGCTACAACATTAATACCCACAAAAAACTAAAACAAATTAATGATTCATTAAATAATGCACATATACACTGTATTATGAACGACCTAGATTTTACAGAAGAAAATATAAAGCATTTATTAGTAAAAACTTTACAAAATAAAGGCATGAATTACTGCGACGATCATCAAACGATTGCGTTAGAATATAATAACATAGATATGAAAAAGTTGGATAGATTAGATGAACTTTGCTTTCTGCATAGGTAATGGTGAAAGTCGTCAGGGCTTTGACATTGACAGTTTAAAGCCATATGGAACTGTATATGGTGCCAATGCAATATTTAGAGACACAACTGTTGACCATTTAGTATGTTGCGATAGACGCATGGCAATGGAAACAGTGAGTGCAAAGTACGAAGGCACAGTATATACCAGAGAAGATTGGTACAGTTTCTTTCCCTATGGCAACTTTAAACGTTTACCCGAACTACCATGGACGGAGACTGAAAAGCATACACAGAGTTTTCACATGGGCAGTGGACTACATGCAGTCAATATAGCACTACACAATGGCGCAGATGTTGTGGTTGTTATAGCACACGACTTTTGGGGCAATGGCGCAAGTCATAATAACTTGTACAAAGGCACAGAAAACTATGCTGATGTAGTTGCACCTGCAGTAGATCCTAGTTTTTGGATCAAGCAGTTTGTTATGTTCTTCCGTGCATATCCAGACACACAGTTTGTGTTCTGCCAACCCGATGTTAAAACATGGCGCAAACCTCCCGGCTGGGATTCAGATACCTTATCTAATGTACAGTTTGAAGAACTAACTACACTGGTAGACACACTCAAACAAATAGGTTGACACACTTCTAATGCATGTTATATTAGTAATATGTTTAGTAATGATGTAAAACGAATTGGTTTCGCTTGCAAGTATTTTCATCCGGATCGCAGTCTCAGTAAGAAACTACTAGAAGAGATTGAGCGTCCACTGAATGAACGCAGTACAACGATAACCTGGCTTAATAGGCAAACTCGAGAAGTTGCTGAACAGCGTTTGTGGGATATTATGGAACATAATGTCTCAAGTTTAAATAAACTTATAGAGTTTGTAGGAGGACTACCCGATGAATTACGAATGGTTAGACTCGGCAGTGGTATACTCCCTGCCTATACTGAGCCTAGTTGGAGTTATTATTGGCAGTTACCTGATGTACGGCGCTATCTGGAAACTAACCTCGCACAGGTTGGTGACAAAGCTCGTGCTAGGGACATACGGCTCAGCATGCATCCTGGTCAGTTCACTGTGCTTGCTAGTGACCGCCCAGATGTTGTTGACAGGAGCATAGAAGAATTTGAATATCACACCGATGTCATCCGGTACCTTGGGTACGGTAAACAATTCCAGGATTTCAAATGCAATGTCCACATCTCTGGTAGGCAAGGTCCAGCAGGTATCAAATCAGTCCTCCCAAGACTATCTCCAGAATCACGAAACTGCATTACTATTGAGAATGACGAGATGTCGTGGGGCATTGAAGCAAGCATCGAACTTGCAGATCACTGCGCCCTCGTTTTGGATATACACCACCACTGGGTTGCAACCGGTGAATACATCTCCCACACAGACGATAGACTTGCTCGCATAAAAGATTCGTGGCGTGGAGTGCGTCCTGTTATTCATTACAGTGTAAGCAGAGAAGATTATCTAATTGATCATTGCATGGACACAAAGCCCAATTATTCACAACTGTTAGAAGATGGATACAAAAAAGCCAAACTTCGTGCGCACAGCGACACATATTGGAACAGTGCAGTGAATGAATGGGCAATAGGTTTTGCTGAAGACTTTGATATTATGTGTGAAAGCAAAGCCAAGCAGGTAGCAAGTATTGCTTTTTACAATCAAATGTATCAGAAAGATATTTCTTCTGTGCTAAATAATATTGTCGACAGCGCCTAACCAAGACGCGGGCACAAATGGACGCTTGGGATGCTCCGATTCCCTTTACTAGAAATAGAACGCCCTGCCCTATGTTAACTAGTCGACCTTTCATAAAATAAAACTTGAACTTGTGTACTCTATGTAGTATACTAGTCTTAATATTTTCTAGAAGAGGTCGGCGTATTGCTTTCACCTATTGCTACTGTGGACACTATTGATCCGCACTTACATCGCTACTTCCATAAACTTGGCTATTTCTTAGTTGATCAAACTAAGATATTCGGTAGTGCAAAAAGCGCAATGTATTATTGTACGCTTAATAATACTCGCGACTTAAAGTTTGTACTAGATGGCGATATATTTGGCGCACTAGATTGGACAAAAGAACCTCAAACAGATTTATACGAACTATACAAGCAACGTGCGCAACAGTTGCGCGACAAGTATGACTATGTTATACTACGCTGGAGTGGCGGCGCCGACAGTACTAACATGGTGCAGGCATTTCTAGAAAATAACATTCGTCCAGATGAGATACAAACCTGCACAATGGAAGCACCCGGATATGCACCCGAAGATGGCATGCATGTTGAACAGCGAGAGAACTTCCACCTCATAAAAAATAACGTAGAACGTCTGGGTGTTAAGATGACAACAGTAAACACTGCAGATTTCTATGAGCATGGGTTTGACGATCCGGACTGGCAGTTTACAGCAAGTTCACCTCGCACTAATAGTTTTAGTAAGTTTATGCAGATGTACGAAATGAATCATTACAAAAGCATAGCACTAAAATATACAAATCCAGTTGTAGTAGACGGTTTGGAAAAACCACAAATAACAAATATAAATGGTGAAATGGTTGCCTACTTTATTGATAACCAACAAATGATTACTACATTCACACAGAACTTTGATCCCAAAGACACAGCATTTGGAATTAAAAAAGAACGTTTCTATGTTACAGGCGATCTGCCAGAACTTACACTAAAGCAAACACATATTGTTGCCGATTACATGCAAACACGCAAAGATATGAAACGTAGACTAGAATTAGGCTATGATACAAGTGGCTTTCCAGAAGAAACGTATAGTGAAATGATAATTCGTTTGCTATATCATAAAACTTGGAAAAACAGCTTTTTCTCTATCGGCAAAGAAGAAAAGAAACAAAATGTAATTGGTTCTAAAACTATTTTTGGTTATAGAGACTATTGGTTGTGGACATTACCGGAACATGATATTAGAAAACAAAAGGTCCAACTCGGATATAAACGTTATGCAACTCTAATTGATAAAAGTTGGTTTAATAACGGTGATCCAGGAGATGACACAGTTGGTGTTATCAGTGATTTTTACAAGTTAGGAAAAAAATGGAATTAATCTTTCCAACACTAGCAGGTATTGCCAGCGGCGTTGTTGCTGGCCTAATACCAGGCATTGGGATAACTGCTCTTATGATAAGCGTTGGTTTGTTCTTTGTAGCAGATAGTCCACTTGTCGTATTGGCGTATTATATTGGTTTGTTATGTGCAAGCCAATATGTTGGTAGTATGTTGGCTATTAGTTTTGGATTGCCTGGAGAAAGCAGTAGTTTACCTGCAGTAAAAGAAGGTTATCCCTTGTTCCAACGAGGACAAGGTAGCCTAGCAATTGGTACTACTGCTATCAGCAGTTTCTTTGGCAGTTTTATTAGTATGGCACTGTTCTTTGCTATACTGCCTGTTGCTGAATATTTGGTGTACATCTGGAACACAAATATGCTAGTAATCATTTTTAGTGTAGCAATGTTATTAACATTTTATATTAGTGATAATAAACTATGGGTAAGTTTAATAATGGCAGCAATTGGTGTCAATTTAGGTATGGTCGGAATGAACATGACCATTGGCACGAACTATATGACTTTTGAACAATGGTGGTTATATGGAGGTTTGCCTATGATCCCTGTGCTAATGGGTTGTTTTGTATTACCTGAACTATGGAAAGCACAGTTCGAATCAAAAGCAGAGGCAAAAGAAATAAAGTTTAAACTGGACGTAAAGGACAATTTTGAACACAGTCGAGCAAGTTGGCTTGTAATTTTAGTACACAGTATAGTAGGATTTTTCTGTGGACTAGTGCCTGCACTAACAACAAAACTTGCAAGTAACCTAAGTTATTTCTTGCAAAAGAGCAAAGAGGTACGTTATAATAACTATACAGGTCCAGGCAACCTAAAGAGTTTAATTGCTGCAGAAACAAGTAACAATGCGGCAACATTTAGTGTTCTACTGCCGCTACTATTTTTAGGTATTCCTATTACAACAAGTGAATTTATACTTTATGATCACATCCAAGATACAACTACTGGTCTTAACCTTGAATATATTTTAAACAATTTTGATATTTTGCTGGCATGTTTTGTCGCTACAAACTTTATTTGTTTAGCACTAGCATGGCCCATGGCAAATACTTGTTTAGCAGTGTATAGATTACCTGCTAATTTACTTAAATTGGTAACAGTGTTTTTAGTATTGTTTCCAATTATCTACACCGGACTACTTGAGGAACAACTACTGTTTTATGTGGGAACCTTCATCCTCTGTTCGGTTATAGGCATGATCTTCCGTCGTTATGACACTATGCCGATTGTGTTTGTTTTCCTTATTAGTAGGGAATTCATTGAAGGCTTCCACAGATTTTATGTAATAAACGTTTTATAACACAGGAGAATTTAAATATGAAACGCATTCTAACAATGGCTATTGCACTGTTTGCAATGGCAACTACAACAGCAAGTGCAATTGAACTTGTTATCCCGGCTGGTAATAAAGGCGGAATCTATACTATCAGCAAACATCTAAATGCAGAACTTGCTAAAATTGGTGTTGAAACAAACATGGACGTACAAGGATCATGCCCAAAAGGAATGGCCAAGTTCCGCAGTACAGATAAGCCAAGTATCTACATCGCCAGTAGTGCAAAGAACAGCTCGCACACATTTGTAAAAGGCTGTGATTTTACTGAAGCAGCATTTGAAGAGCAGTATGTAACACCAGCATTTATGGCTGTTATGGCTCTTTGCGCACCTAAAAAAGGTGTTAAGTTTAGTGATCTTAAAGGTCAAGGTTGGAAAACCTACACAATTGGCACAGATGCAAGTCGTGCATGGGCTGCTCAGGCAAACATGGAAGCAGCAGGTCTTAAAGTTAAGACTGTTAACTACAAAAACAGTAGTGCTGCTCGTGCAGGCATGATGGCTGGTGACGTAGACTTCTTTTGGAGTAATGCTAAAGAAGCACCAAAGGTAGCAGATGCGGGCGGCGAGTGCTTGCTTGCAACCAGTGCAGACGACTTTAACGGTGTACCAGGCATGAAATCAGTAACTGGTGTAGACCCAATTGGTGGATCAAACATCTACTGGGTTGCAGCTCGTAACATGGATGCTGCACAACTTAAGAGCATCAAAGCTGCTGTCGAGCAGGTAGTAACCAGCGAAGCTACTCAGGAATGGGCAAAGTCAAAATGGTTCCTTACTATTAACGGCAAGTCGGCTGCAGATCTTAAAGCAGAAGCAAAAGATTACGTTACTGTATTCACCGTTGATCGTTAATCTTTAACAATCAATAAGCAAAATGAACAGCGGGCATTAGCTCGCTGTTTTTTTATACATGAAATGTATTAACAAAATATTTGCGGTGAGTTGGTTAAATAGTAATAGACGGCAAAAGCTCGCCAAAGAAATCACCGTCTATTACTAAACAGTGTTCTTATATTACTATCTTACTTTTTATTGTAGATATGATACAGAACCCATACTGCAACTAGTCCAACAAGACCCTGTGCTGATAGCGCAGTGATGATTGCTGTTACATTGTCGATGACAGTAATGTCAGGCCAAAACGGAATGTTCTGTCCTTTGAACAATACTTCAAGTACAATACCTAGTGCTAATAGACTTACGCCAATCTCTGTGAGTGCGTTTGC
>Ga0206130_10008349_pt1 | contig 11153 bp, 9 predicted proteins | sample Helgoland_Spring_9_FD_148637 | JGI IMG/M metagenome (GOLD analysis project Ga0206130, IMG submission 148637) | Pelagic subsurface seawater microbial communities from Kabeltonne, Helgoland, North Sea - Helgoland_Spring_Bloom_20160512_1 | ecosystem: Environmental > Aquatic > Marine > Epipelagic ...
ACATCAAACCCCTTCACACGGTTGGCCAACCCACCGCTTGATGGCAATGACCTCAACCCGCTTCTCCAAGATCCAGGTCTCGCGTTCCATCCCCCCTTCCTCTACCTCGGATACGTTGGCCTCTCGATGTCTTTCTCATTCGCTGTGGCTGCCTTGATAGAGGGCCGTGTTGATGCCGCCTGGGCACGATGGGTGCGTCCGTGGACCTTGCTTGCGTGGATCACTCTTAGCATCGGCATCGGGCTTGGCTCTTGGTGGGCCTATTATGAACTTGGCTGGGGCGGATGGTGGTTCTGGGATCCTGTCGAAAACGCCAGCTTTATGCCTTGGTTGATTGCTGCTGCACTGTTGCATTCGGCCGTTGTCGTTGAAAAACGTGACGCGCTAAAGGCGTGGACAATTCTTCTGGCCATTCTCGCATTTTCCTTCTCGCTTATCGGTACATTTATCGTGCGTTCAGGCGTCATTACCTCTGTGCACGCCTTTGCCAATGACCCCGAGCGCGGTGTGTTCATCCTTGCGATCTTAACCATTGCCATCGGCGGTGCGCTTACCCTTTTTGCAGCCAGAGCAGGGCAAATGCGCACGAACGCGGTTTTCTCGGTTTTTAGTCGCGAAAGCGGTCTTATCTTAAACAATCTGTTGTTGGTTGTCGCAACCGCTGTGGTGTTTTTTGGGACTATTTGGCCTCTCATTGCCGAACTCACAAGTGGGCGTAAGCTCTCGGTTGGGGCGCCTTTCTTTGAAACAGCTTTTACGCCTTTCATGGTGGTTTTATGCTTGGCGTTGCCGATTGGGGCGATTTTACCGTGGAAACGCGCAGTTATTGCGACGTCTTTCAAACATCTTCGGGGTGCATTGGCTTTGTCCGTCGCTCTGGGTGTGTTAGTTTGGTCTTTGCAAACGGGTGGCAGGATGCTGGCACCCTTTGGCCTTGCTTTGGCTGCCTGGCTTGTTCTTGGGGCCATCCTCGATCTGCTGTTGCGCGCCCGTTACACCGCCGGCACACCTTCCGAAACACTGCGCCGTTTGCGTAAACTACCGCGATCAGATTGGGGCAAAGCCGTGGCGCATGCTGGCCTTGGTTTTTTGGTTTTTGGGATAGCGGCCATCACCGCATGGGAGCAAGAAGACATTCGCACTGTTGGTATCGGTGATCGCTTTGCGCTTGGGCAATATGAGTTTGTATTTAATGGCGTTGAGAAAACCAACGGGCCGAATTATTCGGCACAAACTGCCCGCGTAACCGCGTATAGAAATGGTGCAAAAATCGGTGAGATGTTTCCGGAAAAACGGTTCTATCCAGTTCAAAATATGCCAACGACCGAAGCTGCCATACACAGCAATCTGTTTCGGGATGTATATATTTCGCTAGGCGAGGATCGTGATGGGCAGGTTTGGGCCATGCATACCTACATTAAACCCTTCATCGCATGGATTTGGATAGGTACCATCGTAATGGCACTGGGTGGTTGTCTGAGCCTCACTGATCGCCGATACCGCATTGCATCAGCTGCGCGTCCCAAACGGGCAATTACACCGCAGCCTGCCCAATGATGTTGCGCACCCTTATTTTCATCCTCTGCATTGTCGCGACACCCGTTTTCGCGGTGCTACCAGACGAAGTTCTGGATGATCCAATCCTAGAAACCCGTGCACGCGCATTGTCAAAAGAACTACGCTGTCTTGTATGTCGCAATGAAAACATCGACAGCTCGAACGCAGGAATTGCGCGCGATTTGCGTCTTTTGGTGCGCGAGCGGTTGGTCGCGGGCGATTCCGACACCGAAACACTTGATTTCATAGTGGATCGTTACGGCGAATATGTTTTGTTGAAGCCCCGCTTCACCGCGCGAAACGCAATCCTATATTTGGCAGGGCCAATGACGTTACTGATCGGCGTGGGCTTTTGTGTGTTTTACATTCGCCGCAGGACGCCAGCTGTTAAAAACTCTGACCGCCTTACGCATGCCGAAGTGAAACGCCTATCAGAACTTCTGGATGATTAACGCCACGTTTTCCCTTTTCAAAAGGGGCGGTGCGGCTACACTGATGGCATTCAAACGCGGAGCCGTTCCATGGACTATGATACCCTTCTTTATGATCTAACAGACAAGGTTGCGACAGTTACGCTGAACCGCCCTGATGTCCTGAATGGTCTGACAACACAAATGCGCGCTGAACTGCTCCATGCGGTTAAGAAAGCCGAAACAGAAGCGCGTGTCCTCGTTCTGACTGGGGCAGGGCGTGGATTTTGTGCAGGCCAAGATTTAGGCGATGCCGCAAAAGTGGCGAACATCGACCTTGAGGGCACGTTGCGCGACGAATACGAACCCATGTTGCACGCGATCTTTGATTGCCGCATTCCAACGATCGCTGCTGTAAACGGAATGGCGGCTGGTGCTGGGGCAAACCTTGCCTTGGCAGCCGACGTCGTGATCGCCGCCGAAAGTGCCTCGTTCCTGCAGGCGTTTTCGCGTATTGGATTGATCCCAGATGCGGGCGGCACGTATTGGCTCCCTCGACAAGTGGGGATGGCGCGGGCAATGGGGGCGGCGTTATTCGCAGAACCTGTTAGCGCGATGAAGGCCGCGGAATGGGGCATGATTTGGGAAGCTATACCTGACAGCAGTTTCAAAGCGGTGGTGCAAACCCGCGCCCAGCATTTGGCAAATGGCCCAACCGAAGGCTACCGTTTGATCAAGAAAGCCATGCGCGCCAGCATTGATCACACGCTTAGTGAACAGCTTGAAACAGAAGCCCATTTACAAGGTCAAGCAGGTCGTACTTCGGATTTCAAAGAGGGCGTAATGGCGTTTCTTGAAAAACGCAAAGCACAGTTCGAGGGGCGCTAGTCTTTTCATTTTATAACGATACCGAGCAACAAGCGTTAGAACGAAAAAAGCCGCCTCAAAGGGCGGCTTTTTATCGTTTTGGGTGTTTTACCGGTCTTCAACATCCACGTAATCGCGCAATGTTTCGCCTTTATACAGCTGGCGTGGGCGGCCAATTTTCTGTGTTGGATCACCAATCATTTCTTTCCATTGCGCAATCCAACCCACTGTGCGTGACAGCGCGAAGATCGGTGTGAACATCGACGTTGGGAAACCCATCGCCTCTAGGATGATGCCAGAATAGAAATCCACATTCGGGAACAGTTTCTTGTCCTTGAAATACGGGTCTTCCAGCGCGATACGTTCCAATTCCTTAGCAACTTGCAACTTGGGATTGCTGCCAACACCTAGAAGTTCCAGCACTTCGTCAGCGCTTTCTTTCATCACTGTTGCGCGCGGGTCGTGGTTTTTGTAAACGCGGTGACCAAAGCCCATCAAGCGGAATGGGTCGTCTTTGTCTTTTGCACGCGCAATAAATTCTGGAATACGATCAACTGAACCGATTTCTTCCAACATTTCCAAACAGGCTTGGTTTGCACCACCATGTGCAGGGCCCCACAAACAGGCGATCCCTGCCGCGATACAGGCAAACGGGTTCGCGCCTGAAGACCCAGCAAGGCGCACAGTAGAGGTAGATGCGTTTTGCTCGTGATCCGCATGCAGCGTGAAAATACGATCCATTGCACGCGCCAAGATTGGGTTCACTTCGTAATCTTCAGCTGGAACAGCAAAACACATCCGCAAGAAGTTTGACGCGTAATCTAGATCATTGCGGGGATACACAAAGGGCTGACCGACGTGATATTTATAGGCATAGGCCGCAATCGTTGGCATTTTTGCAATCAGGCGAATAGATGCAACTTCGCGCTGCCATTCATCTTTGATGTCAGTGCTGTCATGATAAAACGCAGACATCGCGCCAACCACGCCCGTCATAATCGCCATTGGATGCGCGTCGCGACGGAAGCCACGGAAGAAATTCATCATCTGCTCGTGCAGCATCGTGTGGTTTGTCACCCGAGTTTCAAAATCTTCTAGATCCTGCGCGCTTGGTAATTCACCGTACAAAAGCAAGAAACACACCTCGAGGTAGTGCGATTTTCCTGCCAATTGATCAATTGGATACCCACGGTGCAACAATTCGCCTTTGAACCCATCAATAAACGTAATGGTACTGTCACAGGCCGCAGTAGACGTGAAACCAGGGTCGTAAGTAAACACGTCGCCTTGGGCATACAACTTGCGAATATCAATCACATCAGGTCCCACAGATGGCGAGTGAATCGGCAGTTCGAGTTCCTTATCACCAAAGGTTAGCTTTGCTGTTTTTGGGCTATCTGTCATGCGACATCTCCTAATATTATTCGAACAGGTCAGGGCCTGCTACATGTTTGAGTTGCCATGCATTAGGTGCCCATAGTGGCATCCTGCAGCCGGCCAAGAGTTTCCTCTTTGCCCAGTTCTGCCATCATGTCAAAAACTGACGGAGATACTGTGCGCCCAGTTAAAGCAACCCGCAAAGGCTGTGCGATTTTACCGAGCTTTAGGTCATTGGCCGCCGCAAATTCTTGCAAACAGGCCTCTAATCCTTCGACGTCCCAAGTAGCATGCTGCAACGCAGCGGTCAATGCTTTCAGTATACCACGGGATACTGAATCCAGCAGCTTCTCAGCCGCCTCATTTGGCTCAAACGGGCGTGTACCCAGTGCAAAATACGCCTTTTCCATCAGATCACCCAGTTTTTTGGACCGATCCTTAACCAAAGGCATTACTTTACGTAATTTCTCACGATCTTCGGCACTCAGCGCAGGTTGCCCAATCGCGTTCAAATAGACCTCGCAATCCTTCAAAAGAACTTCATCTGGCGTGATCCCGATTTGAAACCCGCCAACAGAATCCAGCTTTTTCAAATCCAATCGGGCAGGGGACTTACCGAGCCCATTAAAATCGAACCACTCAACGGCCTGTTCGGTTGTGAACAACTCGTCATTTCCGTGGCTCCACCCCAACCGGGTCAAATAATTGCGCATGGTCGCCGGCGTGTACCCCATTTCGCGATATGCTTCCGCTCCGAGCGCACCGTGACGTTTCGATAGCTTCTTACCATCATCGCCATGGATCAATGGAATATGCGCGAACACAGGAGTATCCCAACCCATCGCGCGGTAAATCAGGCTTTGACGCCCCGCATTGATCAAGTGATCATCGCCGCGAATAATATGTGTGACACCCATGTCATGATCATCCACAACCACCGCCAACATATAGGTCGGAGTGCCGTCAGAGCGCAGTAAAACCATATCGTCCAGCGTGTCGGCTTTCCACTTTACCTCTTTCTGGACCTTATCTTTGATCCGGACTTCGCCTTCTTTGGGCGCTTTAACACGTACCACAAAAGGCGCATCTGGCGCATTTGCAGGGGCTACATCGCGCCACGGGCTTTGAAACAACGTCCCACGCCCTTCGGCTCGCGCAACATCGCGAAACGCTTCGATTTCCTCGGGCGTCGAATAACATTTATAGGCCGTGCCATTGTTTAACATGGCTTGCGCCACCTCTGCATGACGATCACGGCGCTCAAACTGGCTTATCGCTTCGCCATCCCAATCAAGGCCAAGCCATTTTAGCCCATCATAAATCGCGGCTGTTGCCTCTGGTGTTGATCTTTCGCGGTCGGTGTCTTCGATCCGCAAAAGAAACTTACCGCCTTGATTGCGCGCATACAGCCAGTTGAAAAGGGCAGTACGTGCACCGCCAATATGCAAAAAACCAGTGGGAGATGGGGCGAAACGGGTAACGACAGTTTGATCGGACATCGAAAAATTAACCTTTTGGAAACCATGACTTTGCAAGGTGAGAACTTCTTATTCGTCGCACGCTCAAAGGACAAGCTCACGATGCTCTTGCACGGGTTCCAAGCCGCCTTGTTTGCCCAACGTCACCGCTTTGCGCTTTGGCTGCCGGTTTGGCTTGGCATTGGCATTGCTATATATTTCGCAATCCGCTTCGAGCCCGATATCAATCACATATTTGCCGTCACCTTTTTTGTTTGCATTTTGGCTGCCTTTGCCTTTGCCTTGCCCGGTTCAATGCGTGTTTTGATGTGGGTTCCAATCTTTGTATGCCTTGGGTTTCTGCTCGCAGTGATGCGGGCGCACACAGTAAACGCTCCCAAACTCTCATGGCATTACTATGGTTCAGTCGAAGGTACCGTCGCACACCTAGATCGTTCCTCCTCTGACAAACCGCGCGTTACGTTGATTGATCCCGTTTTGACGAAAACCGCGCCATACCGCACTCCGAAATTTGTACGCGTAGCCTTGCATTCCAAAACGCCAGGAACGGCCATAGCTCCTGGCGCACGCATTATGATCCGGCCAGTCTATCTCCGCCTGCGGGCCCAGTTGAACCGGGAGGATTTGATTTTCAGCGCAAAGCATGGTTCGACGGTTTGGGCGCAACTGGTTATTCTCGCACGCCACCAATGCTTGCTGTTCCAGCGAACCCAAACACATTTCGGTTACGTGTATTCGCCCTGCGAATGTGGGTGTCTAAACGTATTCAGATCGAAATTCCGGGACAAACCGGTGCTTTTGCGGCAGCCATAATTACAGGGGATCGTAGCCAAATTGATCCCGCACTGTTAACGGATCTTCGCCAAACCAACTTGGCCCACCTTCTGGCGATTTCTGGGCTGCACATGGGCCTGTTGACTGGATTCATCTTTGCGATTGTGCGACTGAGCATCGCGGCGATTCAACCGCTATCTGTACGCTGGCACGGAAAAAAGATTGGCGCAGTGGTCGCGCTGTTTGCAGGGCTATCCTATCTGCTGCTTTCTGGGGCAAACATCGCCACGCAGCGTGCGTTTGTGATGGTCGCCGTCATGCTGATCGCAATTTTACTGGATCGCCCCGCAATCACCCTTCGTGCCGTGGCTATTGCTGCCACGATTATTTTAATTGCACGTCCCGAAAGTTTGACACAGCCTGGTTTCCAAATGTCATTTGCCGCAACAACAGCTCTTGTAGCGACGTTCGAAGCATTGAATAAATCCGAGGCATGGCGCAACTTCAACACAGGCGCGCTACGTTTTGCAGCACCTGTCTTTTCGCTGATTATCGCATCTGCAGTAGCGGGTGCTGCCACGGCTCCTTTCTCTGCTTTCCATTTCAACCAAACGGCGCAATACGGTTTGATCGCAAATCTAACATCGGTACCAATGATGGGGCTAATTGTTATGCCGTTTGCCGTCATCGCAGGCCTGCTATCAGTTGTGGGTCTTCAGGGGCCAGCTTTTTGGGTGATGGGCAAAGGCATTGATTGGATTCTTGGTGTGGCGCATTGGATTGCTAACCTTGATGGCGCTGTCGTTATAATTGCCTCTGCGCCACCATGGGTGCTTGGCATGTTCACGCTCGGTGCGCTTTTCCTGATTTTGTATCGTGGCAAGGTTCGTTTGGCAGGTATTGGTGTGGCAGGAACAGCGTTGGTTTTGTGGTCGCAGGCCGAAAGGCCCGCGATGTTGATCTCCGAAAATGGGCGATTGGTCGGCATTTCTACGGATAAGGGGCGCGCCTTAAGCCGCAACAAAGGCAATGGTTTTGCCGCAAAGAACTGGCTTGAGAATGATGGGGATGGAGCGTCACAAATCTATGCCGCCAAGCGTGCTGTTTTTAGCAAAGACGTTTGGTCGGTTGAAGTCGAGTCCGAGAAAGTCACATATCTTTGGGGGAAAAAGTTGACGAATGCAGAAATTACATCCGCCTGCAGATCAGCAAAAATTCTTATCGCACCACAATATAAAGATCAGATCGTCGGGCCGTGTCACGCCATTACACAGCAAAACCTACGCAGTGGCGGTGCAGTTGCAATTTGGAAAACCAAAGATGGGCTAAGAGCACAAACAGCAAAAGAAAAATCTGGTAAACGGCTCTGGAACGAATAAACGCGCCCATCAGAGCGCGTTTACGATTTTTCAAAGCTAGGCCGCGTTAATAAGTGCGGATCAAACCAACCAGTTTGCCCTGAACCTTGACCTGATCATCGCGATACACCCGCGTTTCATAGGCTGGGTTTGCCGCTTCTAATGCAATCGCAGATCCTTTTTTGCGCAGATACTTCAGCGTCGCTTCTTGATCTTCAACCAATGCAACAACGATATCACCGTTATCCGCATCGGTTTGTTCGTGGATCACAACAACATCGCCTTCATTGATGCCAGCTTCGATCATTGAATCGCCCTTAACCTCCAACGCGTAATGGCGTCCTTGGTTGTGCATCATCTGGTCAGGCACCGTCACATGATTGGTTACATGCTGGATCGCCTCAATCGGTGTACCAGCAGCAATTTTACCCATGATCGGCAGGGAATTACTATTCGCGGATTCTATGCTCATAGCATCACGCGGTGGGTCAGTGCGCGATCCTTCAATAACACGGGGTTTAAAGCCACCCGCTTCGATATTGTCAGGCAGTCGTACAATTTCAATTGCACGAGCACGATGCGCGAGGCGGCGGATAAATCCGCGTTCCTCAAGTGCCGTGATTAAACGGTGGATGCCCGACTTTGATCGCAAGTCCAGCGCTTCCTTCATCTCATCAAACGAGGGCGGCACGCCGTCCTTTTGCATCCGCTTGTGGATAAACTCCAACAAATCCATCTGCTTCCGTGTTAGCATAATAGCCCTCCTGAATAGACAAATATCGCGTTATGTTCGCATGTGTTCAATATTGTTCTACAAGTGTTCTTGTTTTGTGTCAAAATATTTCTTTACAAATCGCAAATGAACGATCAGCAATCGCGAAATTAGAGTCGGATGAACTCAACCAATTCACCGGCTTTACGCGCGCTGTCCTTTGGGTTGCGTACCATCAACGCATCTGCGCGTGATAAAACAGACAGCAATGAACTGTCTTGGCGCGTTTCTGGCATACAAACCAACGCGCCATCCGTGATCGACAATTGCGCGCGCATATAATGGCTACGCGGCCCATTTGCATCAATATCGCGCCCCAAACGCGCGACTTCACGTGGCATAGCTGTTTTGCCAAGGCTCAGCATTGCTCGTAGAGCAGGGACCAAAAACACAGTCCCACACACCATCGAACTTACGGGGTTCCCTGGCAAACCAATCATAGCTGTGTCATTCAATCTCCCAGCCATCAGGGGCTTTCCGGGTCGCATCGCAACTTTATAAAATGCTTGATCAAGGCCCGCCTCGGTTGCGACCTGGCGCACCAAATCGCGATCCCCGACAGATGCGCCACCAAGCGTGACGATAACATCCGCCTCAGATGCCAAATCCAGAACGGCTTTCAAGTTGTCAACGTCATCGCTCGCAATCGGAAGGATCTGTGCAATTCCCCCATTTGCTTCAACTAATGCCTTTAATCCAAAGTTATTGCTGGAGATAATTTGACTTGGCCCTGGGTCTTCACCTGGCATGACTAGCTCATCCCCCGTTGCAACCAATGCGACACGCGGTTTGCGGCGCACCTGAACCTGCGCGCAATTCATCGACGCCAGCAACGCGATATCACCCGCTGAGAGAACACGCGGTGCTAACATCACATCGCCTGAATTGAAATCTCCACCAGCGGGACGCACATAAATGCTCTGATCAATGCCCTCATTCACCGTAATAACATCCCCAGAACGGGTACAATCTTCTTGGATCAATATCCGATCTGCACCCACAGGCACAGGCGCACCCGTGAAAATACGAACGGCTTGGCCAGATCCAACAATGCCATCATAAAACCCACCAGCGGCACTCTCACCAATCACACGCAACTGCGCACCAGTGCTCAAATCAGCATTGCGAACAGCATATCCATCCATGGCAGAAGAGGCAAAAGGCGGTTGATCGCGATGCGCAACTGCATCCACCGCCAAAACCCGCCCCGATGCATGCTGCAAATGGACAGTTTCAGTCTCTAACGGTTCAAACAACCCCAGAACTTTGGATAAAGCTTCGTCAACGGTGATCATTCCGAAATAAACCGGCCAGATTTGCCGCCGTCTTTCAAAACAACGCGGATATCTGTGATTTGCATAGTTTTATCGACGGCTTTGACCATGTCATAGACCGTCAGCGCAGCGATATTCACCGCCGTTAACGCTTCCATTTCAACGCCAGTTTGCCCGGTAGTTTTGACGGTCGCTTCGATATCGACGCCGTCCTCAGCATAACTCAGATCAACCGACACTTTTGTAATCGCCAGCGGATGACACAGTGGGATCAAATCGGGTGTTTTCTTAGCGCCCATGATACCTGCCAAACGTGCAACAGATAAAACATCGCCCTTTTTGGCGCGGCCTTCTTCGATCATCGCGCGGGTCTCAGGGGCCATCACAACACGGCCCTTGGCCGTGGCCACACGCGCGGTTACGGCCTTGTCCGACACATCCACCATGTGTGCCGCGCCTTGATCATCGAAATGTGTTAAACCCGCCATTACATCGCCTGCGGAGCCCAAGGGCTCGAAATCATGTCACGTGTCGCTGCCGCAACATTTTCTTGCCGCATCAACGATTCACCGATCAAGAAGCAGCGAACACCAAATTGCGCCAACTCCGCCAGATCATGGCGATCATTCAACCCGCTTTCAGACACCAACATCCGTTCGGCAGGGGCATAGCGTGCCAATGTCTTGGATGCATCCAAACTTACGTCAAAGGTTTTCAAATTACGGTTGTTGATCCCCAGCAGCGGTGAACGCAGAACCGCTGAGCGATCTAACTCCTCACGATCATGAACCTCAACCAAAACATCCATCCCCTTTTCAAACGCCGCCGCTTCTAATTCCTGCGCTTGCTCATCCGAAACCGAGGCCATGACGATCAAAATGCAATCCGCCCCCCAAGCTCGCGCTTGCGCCACTTGGTACGTGTCATACATGAAATCCTTGCGCAAACAGGGCAGGGCACAGGCATTACGCGCCTGCGTCAAAAACTCTGGTGCGCCTTGGAATGATGGCATGTCGGTTAAAACCGAAAGGCAGGTCGCGCCGCCCTCAACGTAAGCCTGCGCCAAGGTTGCAGGATCAAAACCTTCTCGAATCAACCCTTTGGACGGGCTGGCTTTCTTGATCTCTGCGATCAATCCGTATCCACCCGATGTGCTTGCCTTGCGCAACGCTTCGACAAATCCGCGCGGCTGTGTTTGATCGGCTGCTAATGCATCCAATTCGCTCAATGATACCTCGGTTTTGGCCTTGGCAACCTCTTCCAGTTTATACGCTTTGATCTTCTCG
>Ga0206130_10008350_pt1 | contig 11152 bp, 17 predicted proteins | sample Helgoland_Spring_9_FD_148637 | JGI IMG/M metagenome (GOLD analysis project Ga0206130, IMG submission 148637) | Pelagic subsurface seawater microbial communities from Kabeltonne, Helgoland, North Sea - Helgoland_Spring_Bloom_20160512_1 | ecosystem: Environmental > Aquatic > Marine > Epipelagic ...
CTAAGGAGTTTAGAGATATAATAAATGCCAAGGATTTTTCTTTAGTTTGGGGAGCTTTAGAGGGAAGTGAGTTAAAAACTGCACCTCGAAATTTTGATAAAAATCATCCAGATATTGATTTGATTCGTAAAAAACAATATATTTTTTCTATAAATTTTTCTAATAAAGAAGTTTGTGAACCTAAATTTATTAATAGACTGGAGGATGCTTTAAAAAAAGTTAGGCCTTTCACTAATTACATGTCTGATGTATTAACCACAGATGAAAACGGAGAATCTCTATTTTAGTTTTTTAAATAGATTTTTAAGACCATATATAAACCATAATATAACTACTCCCCACCAAACTTTAAAAAACCAGTCGTTTTTTGTTGTTCCATTCCATTCAAGCCATTCAAAAACAAATCCTTCAATAAATAGGTCAAAGACAAATAAACCAATAAATCCTATAATCCAAATTATAAAAAAACGGTAAGACTTCATTTTTTAAAAATAACAATTCTTAAAAAGTTTACTCCACCGTAACGGATTTTGCTAAATTTCTAGGCTGATCAATATCACACCCTTTTTTATTTGCGATATGATAAGATAAAAGTTGAAGCGGAATATTAGCTAAAATTGGAGCAATAAGTTCATCACAATTTGGAATTTCGATAATGTGATCAGCTAATTGTTCTATTTCTTCATCACCTTCACTAACAACCGCTATAATTTTACCCCCACGAGCTTTAATTTCCATTATGTTGCTAACAACCTTGTGGTAATTACCCTTTTTTGTGGCAATTACAACTACCGGCATATTTTCATCAATAAGAGCAATAGGGCCGTGTTTCATTTCTGCAGCAGGATAGCCTTCGGCATGAATGTAGGAAATCTCTTTAAGTTTTAAAGCCCCCTCAAGAGCAATTGGGAAATGATATCCTCTTCCTAGATATAGAAAGTTTGATGCATCAAGATAATTTTCAGCAATATCCTCAATTAATGAATTAGATTTTAAAACCTTTTCTATAGTTTTAGGTAATTCATACAGTTCATTGAGAATTCTTTTATAGCGTTTGCTTTCAATTGTTCCAAGTTTTTCAGCCAAGAAAAGCCCCATAAGTAACAGCAAACTTATTTGGCAGCTAAATGCTTTTGTTGATGCCACACCAATTTCAGAGCCTGCATGTGTATATATACCAGTATGGGTCTCTCTAGCAATTGACGATCCAACTACGTTACAAATTCCGTATAAAAAAGCTCCTTTTTCTTTAGCCATTTTTATAGCAGCAAGTGTATCAGCAGTTTCCCCAGATTGTGATATAGGAATAACGATGTCTCCTTTATTAATAATAGGATTTCTATATCTAAATTCAGAAGCATATTCAACTTCAACAGGAATTCTTAATAATTCTTCAAAAAAGTATTCTCCCAATAGACTTGAATGCCAGGATGTCCCACAAGAAATAAAAATAATTCTGTTTGCAGAACTGAATTTTTCATAATATTTTTTTAGAGAAGAGATAGAAATTTTTTCTTCAGGTGACAATAACCTTCCTCTAAAAGTATCTGTAATTGATTGAGGTTGTTCAAAAATCTCTTTTAACATAAAATGATCATAACCATCTTTTTCAACAGCTTCAATATCTTGTTTTAACTCTTGAACGTATGGGTCAATTATAGAGTCTTTTTTGATTTCTCTTAAAGTAAGTCCTTTTTTTAAATTTACAATTACCATCTCATCGTCGTTCAAGTAAACACATCTTTTAGTAAACTCTAAAAACGGGGTTGCATCTGAACCAAAATAATATTCAGATTCTCCAACGCCAATTGCCAAAGGACTACCGAGTCTAGCTCCGACAAGCTCTTTTGGGTTTGTTGAGTCAAAGACAACAATAGCATATGCTCCAACAACTTGTTTTAACGCGTAATAAACAGCTTTTCCTAATTTGACCTTTTTGGTTTTTTTAATATCCTCAATTAGATTAACTAATACTTCTGAATCTGTATCTGAACTGAAAGTATACCCCTTTTTCAAAAGAATTTTTTTTATCGAATCGTAATTCTCAATAATCCCATTGTGGACTAAAGAAATTTCACCTGAATTTGAAACGTGAGGATGTGAGTTCACTTGATTTGGAGGTCCATGAGTCGCCCATCTTGTATGACCAATTCCAATTGCCCCCTTTTTATCTTTTTCATTAATGAATAGATTTTCAAGAGCAGACACCTTCCCTTTACTTTTTTTGATTAACAATTCGTCGTTGTAAATCATTAACCCTGACGAATCGTAGCCCCTGTATTCTAATTTTTTTAGTCCATTAATTAAAATATCATAAACAGGCTTTTCACCTATATATCCAACTATTCCGCACATTAGTTTCTAATTACCATTTGAAGTTCCTTTTTTTTAAACCCTATTTTTTCATAAAATTTTGAATTTTCTTCAGACGAACTAAGAACAATTTTATCACAGTTTTTTTGCTTCCCTATTAGAATTAACCTTTCAACTAATTTTTTTCCTACACCTTTTCCTCTATATTTTTTATTTACTGCAACATCTTCAATGATACCTAGGATTCTTGTTAGCTTTTTGATAATATGTATTGAGGCTACTCCAACGATTATATCTTCAACGGAGATAACAATTGTTGTTGAGTTTGGATCACTAAGATATTCCGAGTTAACAGGTTTACTAAAATTTCTACTAAAAGAATTAGTCCAAATATCAATTACTTGTTTTATATCTTCAGGTTCTAAAGTTCTTGTTTTCATAAAGAAAGTGAAAATAAGAATTTAATCGATACAATTATATAATTAGTCTATAGATTTATGATTTTAATCGACTACATCCATTTGCTTGATGTACAGATTTACAGAGAGTGCAATGTCGTCAAGAATCAATTTATCACCTAAGTTTTCGAAAAAGCTTCCCGAACCGTATTGGACATCGTATTTGCTTCTATCGAAAACTAAATTTGAAACAAATCCGCCAGCTTCACTTATTAACTCAAATTGAATAGGGTGTGTTATTTCTTTAATGGTAAGAGATCCGTCAACTAAATAACCATTTTTGATTTTTTTTGACGAGAGTATTGTAAGTTTAGATTTATTATGTTTTTCAACAGAGAAAAAATCATCAGATCTTAAATGGCCCTCCAGTCTCTGTTTGCTTCCTCCGGATAAATCTTCAACCGAAATAGAGTTCATGTCAACTGTAAAATAACCACTACAAAGACTAGGATTGTTTTTTTGGTCTTGTTCGCAAAAAATCAATTCGCCTTTTTCAAAAGTTAAAGATCCGTAGTGCTGGCTGCCAGTAATTTTTTCACCAACCCATTTTATAGAGCTACTTTCAGTATCAATAAATACAATTGCTTTTTTATCAGCTTGAGCTGACATAGACAAAAATATAAAGTTGAATAAAAATATAAATGTTTTTAAATTCTTCATTTTTTAAATTGTTTTAAAATTTCTACAGATATTAAATACTAACTTCCTCTTCCAGTTTTTCTTACACCACCTGATTTAGCATTACTGGATTTGTTTTTAAAGTTTTGCTTTACTCCTTTTTTGTTTGGAGCTTTTTTTTCCATTCTATTTCCAAAAAATTTACTTCCCATAATTTTAATTTTAATTTATATTTTCAAATATTATGCCAATAATTGTTCAAAAAACCCTCCGATTTCTTTTTCTTTATCAACAAAGTGGATCTCTAAAATCCAATGTTTTTTCTCACCTTTCTTATTTAAATCAAACATATTAGTATGATTATCAGGATGAATGTAATTAGTTTTATCCTCTTTTTCAAGTTTTTCGTGAGGATATTGTCCAACAATATGTCCAGCAATCTCTCCTCCAAACTCCCATCCGTATTTTTTAGCTAATTCATTACAATAAGCATACAATTGAGCCCCGGTTATTTTTGATTTAGAATTAAAATAATCTTTACCTTCAAGCCAGGCACTTTCGATATCATCTCTTAATTTGTTTTTACTAGAGTCATTTCCAATAACATAAGTCCTTCCAAAATCCGCCTCCCATTCTTCAAAAACAGGACCAAAATCTAAGAACAATATGTCATCATTTTTTAAAATTAAATTCTCGGGATCCTCATTGTATGGATATAATGTGTTTTTACCACATCTCACTATTCTTTTATGCCAGTATTTTTTAATTCCAAACATTTCAAATGCTAATTCGAAGATCAATTCATTAATTTTATTCTCAGAATTTCCTGCAATTAATATATTCCTGTTTTCTATTTCATTAAATAATTGTTGAGCCTTTTTTTCTGCTTCAATTAAATTTTTCAGAGTTAAATTCATTAATTAAATATAACTAAATTGTATGATGAATCTCAGATTAAATTTTATGAAAAAATTAATTTTTTTGCTTTTATTTTTTGTCAACTTAAATGCTCAAAATACAATTTTAAATATTGGACACCGTGGCGCAAAAGGTCATGTTGCTGAAAACACTGTAGCATCCATTAAAAAAGCTATAGAATTAGGCGTTGACGGAGTAGAAATTGATGTTTTCCGCTGTCTAAGTGGAGAAATAGTTGTTTTTCACGATAAAACCTTAGATAAATTAACTAACGGGTCAGGTTATATTGAAGAAAAATCTCTATCTGAATTAAAAGAATTAAAGGTTCTAGGGTCTAAGCACTCAATTCCCACCCTTGAGGAAGTAATCAAGTCGATAGGCAAGGGGGTTATTTTAAATATCGAACTCAAAGGGCCCAATACATCAAAAGGATCTTTAGAAATGGCCAATAAGTATATTAAATTAGGTGAAATTAATTCATCTGATATCCTTTTTTCTAGTTTTAATTGGAAAGAATTAACAGCCTTAAGAAAATTAGATAAAAATGTAAAAATAGCCCTTATCACCGAAGATGACCCTTTAAAGGCAATTCCTACCGCATTAACTTTAAATGCTGTTGCAATTAACCCTAATTATAAGAAATTAAATCAGGGCAATGTTGAAAAAATAGTAAGTTCGGGGCTTAAAATATATACTTGGACAGTGAATAATAAATTCGATATAATTAAAGTTAAAAAGCTAAAAATTAATGGTATAATTACAGATTTTCCTGAAAGGATTTAACATCAATTTTAAATAAACTTGATATTAGCATTATAGGCTGCCATTTTTTTGATTTATTACAATAAATTTTATGACTAGTACTTTTAGGCTCCATTAATTTTCCGCTAATTGCATTTTTAATAATTTCTTGCTTAGGGTATTGTTCTGTTTTATTTGTAATAATACTTTTGGAGAAATAATCAATTTTAGTAACTGGTATTTTTTTAAAACCAAGTTTTTTGAGTGTAAAATACCTGTGATGTCCATCAATAATAACCATGCTTTTGGAACAACACAAAATAGAAGAGATTATAATATAATTCTCAAATGATTTTAAAAAGTTGGTTAAAGTTGATGAGTTTTTTTTAATTGTTTTTTCGTGAGGGAAAAGGTGATTAGTATCAACAAGCTCTAGACTTTTGATTATAGTGTTATCAAAATCTATTGAATACATTTTAATAATATGTGTAATAAGCTACAGCAACTGCAACAATTACAAGAAGAACTATGGCAAACGTCATTACGCCGTAAACATTATTTGAAATAAGAAAATCAAATTTATTTTTCATGATATTTTTTTATAAAAATACTAAATTCCTAAAAAAATTAATCTATAATAGCTTGGAAAGTTTTTTGAAGTTAATTTCATTCATATGGGATATTACAAGGTCGGCATTATCGTAATTTTGGTTTTTTGAATTATAGCTGTTATAACCCACGCAATATATGCCAGCAGATTTAGCGGCTATAATTCCGTTTGTTGAATCTTCGATAACAATACATTCTTTTTTATTGAACCCACTCATTTTAGCAGCTTTTACAAATATTTCAGGATTTGGCTTTGACTCTTTTAAATCAGCTCCACTAATTTTTCCTTTAAAAAACTTGTTCAAGTCAAATTTTTTAAAAATTCTATCAATATTTGTCATGGAAGCAGAAGAAGCCAAAATTAGGGTTACGTTATTATCGAAATAATTTTGAATTAGTTCTAAGGCTCCATCTATCATCTGAAAAGAGGTGTCATTTTCGAAAATAAGCTTAAAGTGTTTTCTTTTGGATACTACAAGTTCATTTGGATCTTCATAAATATTGAATATTTTACATAATTGTTTGCAAATAGAATGAGTTGATTGACCAGTAAAGGACTCGTACAAACTGCTTGAAACATCTAAATTAAATTCTTCAAACATTTTTTTGTAAGCTAAGTGGTGTAAAGGCTCACTATTTACAATAACACCATCCATATCAAATATTACAGCTTTTAACATACTTTATAGAATGTTTTTTTATTATATTTAGATAATTAATTAAAAATAAAATTACAATGAAAAAATTATTATTTACACTATTTACATTTATTACTTTTAGTATTTCTGCTCAACAGATGGCATTTAATACAATAAACATTACTGCAGAACCTAATTCTCAAGATGATTTGGTAGAGCTTTTTAATGAGTTTTATGCAGATGCGAAATTTAAATCTGGTGGTATTATTCTTGAAAGATTAAGACATGGACGTCAAGATGGAAGGACACACAGACTAGTTTGGATTTGGGAATTAAACAATGGAGGTAGAGTTGAGGGTGATATGCAAGAATTTGAAAATGATGCTTTTTGGGGTCAGTTTAGTAATCACGTTGAAAGTTGGGGAACTGCCAAAGCTGGAAGAATTATGAGTTGGCAAGAGGGAGACGTTAAAGAATTTCCTTGGGGTCACATTTGGGATATATCCCCAAAAGATCCTGTAGCTTTTAAAAAAGCTCATGATAAAATAGTTAAATCTGCTTCAGATGTTTTTAAAAATAGAGTTGTCGGTTTTGGGACATACGATATTAATAGACCAAATGGCGCATCCCATTGGGTAGTTATTGGAGGTACAGGTCTTAATGGACATTTAAATATGCATCAAGATCTTGAAGATAATTATACAAAAGCAATGAATGACTACTTTATAAATAGAGGTGAAGTAGAGCATGTTCAAGATTTTATAGTTGAAGTTTTAGCGAGGTACTAAAAAACATATAAAATTTAATAAAATAAAAAGGGGGAGCTTATTATAAGTTCCCCCTTTAATCTATTCAAAAAATGTATTATTCAAATGATGAATAATCTGTATTAGGGAACAAAGGAGTTAATCCTTTTTCTCCTCCAACACAAAGCGCCACAACTTGTTCTGCCAATTTACTTTCATCATCATTAAACCTCCAATCAAGATATTTTTGATAGTGATCATATGATGCCCAGTTTCCATAAACATAATAAGTGTAAGTGTCATCATTAAAAAAAGCTTCTAATGATAAACAACCATCATAATCTTTTGTGGTTTGTAAACCGTCACTTGTATTTAATAAATCAATCATAGCTTGTTTTTTTCCAGACTTAACTTTAAGCTCTACTAATACTGGAGTTTTTGGCCCAACGGCTTGCATCATCCCTCCAATGTCGAAGAAATCACCTTGTGTGATAATCTTTCCATCATCATCAAAATTAAAATACCAGTAACCTTTAAGGTTTAATTCTTTTTCAGTTACAACGTTTTTGCCTGTCCAGGTTCCATAAGTTCTTACACTTCCGTCTAACACTCCTTCTGGATTAGATCCAGGAAGCCATACGTTAGCAGTGTATTTAATATTTTCAAAACCATCTTGGTAGCCCTTAAGCATAGCTGCATACTGATCGTAATTTCCAGGTTCTGAACCATACATTGGAGTAATAATTTCCATATCCTTACTAACTAATGCTAGCTGTCCCTCTAAATCTTCTTCCCCGTGAAGTTCAAATAATTTTTGAGCAGTGGCTAAATTTGCTTCATATTTTGGATTTGTATTACAGCTAACAAATAGTGCTGCAACAAAAAAAAGTGATAATAATTTTTTCATATAATATAATTTTTAATTAGAAATATAAATTTAATAAAAATTCCTTAAAGAATGTTTTAAAAAATTTGTTTTAGTTTAGTATCCAACTCCACTACCACCGCCATCATAGCTACTTAATTCTTTTACTAATATTTCATTTCGACATTTTTTACATCGCTTTCTTTTAACAGTTCCTGAGTATTTTTCTGAATGAAATATCTTTTGCCATTTTGTTTTGTTCTTTGTGCCCTCAATTAAAGTTTCATCGTGAAAAGTTTCTACTACTTTATAAGGAAACCAGGCTTTACATAAATCATTCGAACATCTAAAAAAAGCTTTCCAATGTCCACTATCAAAAGTTTGTATTTTTCTCATATTTAAATAAATATAATATCTAAATAAGTTATTTTTATTTTTTGAAACAATTATTTAATGGAAAAAGAATTTAAAAAGCTACTTGAGTATTGGGAAAATAATGAAGGAACAGCAAAACTCTTTAATTTTAAATTTATCGAATATAAAAAGGGGTACTTAAAATTGGAAGCAGAATTTGGTCCATCAACATTAAACCCTAATAAAAATGTTCAAGGGGGACAAATGACTTCAATGCTCGATGACGCTACAAGTATTTTAGTTGTGTTAGATACTGGTGGTAAAAGCTACCCAAATTCCACAAATCTTCACAGCCTTCATCACCGACCTCTTTTTCAAGAAAAGGTTACAGTCGTTGCTGAAACGATTAAAATAGGTAATAGCATAGCAACAGTTAAGGGAGAGATTTATAATTCAGAAAATAAATTGGCAACCACATTAATGCACACAGTTTTTTTATTCAAAACCAAAAAATAAATATGAAATACTATTTGAAAAATATAGGCTTCACTCTAATTTTAATCGGATTAGTTTTGGGAATGTTCGATTTTTTATTAGAAAATTATTTAGTGATTTTGGCTTTTGGATTACTATCAATCATAGGTTCAAAATTTATTAAATAAAATATTTTTCCCATAGTTAAAGTAACATTTGTTTATTGTTCTATTGAACTTACACTAAATGATAGAATAACATTATTTTCAATTTGAATATTGAATTCTAAGGGATTACAACAAGTCTCGCAATCTTCTATAAAAGTTTGATTTAAAATAGAGGGATCAATCATTTTAAGATGATTCCCCCAACAGTGCGGACAGTCAAAATAGGATTCTATCATAATTTAAATATAATTTAAACATAATTAAGTGTAGCTTATGATACAAATAAAAGTATTTTTGAATTTAAATTATGAAGACCTCAACTATTCAAAATATTTTTAGAATTCTGTTAGGCTTAATAATGCTTTATATAGGAATAGCACACTTAAGTTTTAGAAGAATTGAATTCCAGGCTCAGGTTCCGACTTGGTTAACAACTGACGAAGGTTTAATGGACTTAGTTGTTTTGATATCAGGATATATAGAAATAGCTTTTGGAATTCTTATGATAGTTGGAAACAAACTAAAATTAAAAACAGGAATCGCATTGGGAATTTTTTATATATTAATTTTCCCAGGGAACATTAATCAATACATAAACGAAATTGACTCCCTAAGATTAGACTCAGACAATAAACGTTTAATTCGTTTATTCTTTCAACCATTACTTGTACTGTGGGCTTTTTGGTCTACAGGAGCATTGAAATATCTAAAGCAAAACTCTAAATAGTTTTAAATAAGCTTTTCAATTGTCAATATTTGTTTTTTTATTAAATATAATTATCTCATTATTAGCTTTTAAATTTCATAAAAAGATTTTTTTAAAAAACCTTTTTATTCCTACTTATGAAGCATACTTTTGCTATTCTAAAATAATAAAATGTATAATTTAAAATATTCAATAATAGCAATACTTTTAATTGGTTGTCAAGTTGAAAATGAGGACTACATTGAACCAATCCCAAATCAGTGGGTATTTGTAGCTTGTGAAGGAAATTTTGGAGCAAGTAATGGATCTATTACAATGATTAATGAACTTGGAGAAGTTAAAAGCGTGAATGATCTGGGAGATATTGTACAATCAGTAAAGGTTTATAAAAATAAATTATTTGTTATCATTAATAATAGCCATAAAATTATGGCTTTTGATATAACTGCTGAGGGTTTAAGACTTCCGGGAATAGAAATTGACACAAATGATTCAAGCCCAAGAGAAATGCAAATTTTAAACAATAAGCTGTATTTTACAAATTGGAATTCGTCAGATGTTAAAATATTAAACTTAAATAATTATGTAATTGAAGACTCTATAAAAGTTGAAGGGAAGCCTGAATCCATAGTAGTAAATGGAACTGATCTATGGGTCGGAATACAAATGAATAACGATTATTCGGATGGGAATAAATTATTAAAAATCAGCACTATTTCAAATTCGATTTCTGAAACTTATGAAATTGGAAAAGGACCAACGTCTTTGACTGTTAGTAATAATAATGTGTTTGTAGCAAATACATATTATGATACTAATTATAATGCATTTTATGGATCAAGTAAATTAAATATAATTAATAAAGATATCGATGTAAATTACTATGGCTCAGGTGTAGTTTGTGGAGGAGATGTATTGAATTATAATAATGATATTTATAGATCATTTTCTGGTGGAGCTGCCAAGCTTGGAAGTGATCTTAAAATTTTAGAACAAACAAAAATTGGTTCATACGCCCCAGCTCAGTTATATTCTTCTGAAATTATAGGGGATTACATTTATTTTGGTATTACTGACTATAGTGGAATAAACCAGGTAAAAGTTGTTGACTTTAACAATAATGAAATAGCAAGTTATAATGTAGGGTTATTTCCTGGTGATTTTGCTTTTTGGAGTTCAAACTAATATTGATTAAGTCATCCTTTTTCAAACATGAAATTATAAAAAAGATATTTTTAATTTTTAATAAAAGTGGATCTGTTATGTTTTATTTAAGGTCCTTATCGGGGATTCGTCCATAATTACCAATTCCATCGTAGTCCATAATATCTGATTCAATTTTATCCTCTGTATTTATTTTTGATTCACGAGGAATAAGTAAAATTCCAATGATAAAGATTGTAAAAACAAGAACGCCTATAAAGAAAATTATTTGAATACTCATTTTTTAAATATTTGTTTGATATAGGCTCCTGCTGCTAATATTGACGGAACCCATATTCCAACATACAAACCTTCTTGTTGTTGTCCTGAGAACCAAAGCGA
>Ga0206130_10008356_pt1 | contig 11148 bp, 9 predicted proteins | sample Helgoland_Spring_9_FD_148637 | JGI IMG/M metagenome (GOLD analysis project Ga0206130, IMG submission 148637) | Pelagic subsurface seawater microbial communities from Kabeltonne, Helgoland, North Sea - Helgoland_Spring_Bloom_20160512_1 | ecosystem: Environmental > Aquatic > Marine > Epipelagic ...
GAACGAGACCAAACTAAATGAGGAATTCAACCGAAAGCACGAGTTCCAGACTTCTGTGAGAGGTCTCAAATTGCGTGGTGTTTTTAATACTCAGGAGGAAGCGGAAATGAGATGTAAGAAGATACGCGACTTTGACCCACATCACGATATTTTCGTTGGTCCAGTTGGTATGTGGATTCCTTGGGACCCTGATGCGTATAAGACAGGACGCATTGAGTTTATGGAGGATGAACTAAATCAATTACATAACGAGAAGAGTGTAAATGAATCAAGGGCGAAAGAGGAATTTGATAAACGCGTGAAGGACGCCAAGCGCACGGCAATTGAAGAGAATATTAAAAAGGCGAAGGAGAGTGGAAACGTTCTAACACAGAGTTTAAATGAGGATGGTGACCTTGTCGGCGTTTCTGAAACTGTTAATTTTGACGAGCGCGAAGAAGCAGACGCCACGAGTGTAAGTCTTCGCAATGAACTTGTTCGCAATAACGTCATCGGTGGTGGTGATTGAACAAGTAAAGGCGATTAATACTATAAATTATAAAGTAATGCGTTACGTTATAATTATATTCTTTCAAAGGTGTAAATAGGCACTTATAATATGCAGATTGATCTAAACCGATGAACATTTGTTTCGGTCATTGACCACAAAGAATATAAATCCGCTTTCCCTGAGAAGGGAGGATTGAATTCTTCGTTGGTTTAATTGCTGTTTGAATAATAATATCCTTCAAATATTTTCTTGTTCTTGACATTCCTGCTCATTGTTGCGGCACTCATCTTCTCATCAGTTGCTGCTTTCAAAATTGTTTCCCATGTGTTTATTACTTGATTAGACTTCGTACATATTTTTTTTACCTCTTTTCCATTTGTTGATGTTTTCTTGTGTTGATATTCATCGTCTTGTTTCAACGACAAACCGTAATAGCCTTCATTACTTGTCGTAACAGCCCAAATAGTGCCTTTCATCACATACCGAGAAGCGTTCAAATACGACTTAAGCTCTTTTATGTCGTCGTCGCCCGTTGGTTTGTTCAACTTCTTCTTCCATCGTTGATACTCCGCCAATAATTTCGAATTAAGAATTTTACCACGGGGAGAAAACCTACATACTTGAAATAAGAAGGTTTCGGTATCGTTATTTTCCAAACGTGGTTTATATTCAATTGGTTTCAACTGAATGCCTACATATCCATGAACAATTTGATTTAAATCTTGTTTTTGTAACCGTTTAGGTCTGAACCGTGTGTCCATATATTCTTTCAACCGATGGAACATTGCCTTGGTCGGTTTCACGCCATTCCAAATTCGGAACTGACCTTCCAAATTCACGGAAGATTCCTCCACCTCATTATTTACAAAGCAACATTCTTCCACAAACTGGTTGATTCGCTTGGTCTGTTCATCTTCTTCAACTATTGGTTGAGTTGTATGGTTTTCAGATTCTAGGAACTCAACCCTCTTCTTCAGATGCTCTAAATTGTTCTTCAATTCGGTAATTTCAGTATCTTTTGATTTACACGATGTAACCAATGCGTCATTCTTCTCTCGTTCATCCTTCAATGCCTCACCTACCTCTTCGTTTTGCTTCACTAGTAAATTGAAGTTGTCTATGCTGTATTGTTTGCTTGAAATGATATCCTTTATGTATAAAGTCAATTTATCAACAGTGAATTTTGTATCGTCGTATGCAATAATCTCCTTATATACCTTATCGCCCACACCAATTTGCCTAATTTGTTTCTTGATCTTTGGATGTCTCTTTACCAAGTTCTCAATTTCAACCTTGTTCTGTACTTTGAATGCGTTCACAAGGACAAAATTGTCGAATTTTGAGCGGTGATTGTAAATTCTTGATTGTAAATCATTGGTCTGACCGAACTTTATCAGTTTCTCTTCTCCGTTTCGGTTGTCGATTGTTCCGAAATAAACGCATTCGGTATTCAATGGGAACTGATTGATGGTGGCTTGTTCAACCGCTTTTCTTGATTTTTGTAGTTCTTGTTGTTGTTCTTGTTTTGCGGATTCCATCTGTTTATCTTTTTGTTCCAATTGTAATCTCAATTCGTCACTTTCTTCTTGGACGACTTTATGTATCATTTCCTCCATTTTCATATAATATTCGTGGATTTCGTCGGCCTTTTTCGTCCCTGCTTTCAAGCAAAGTGATTTGAAGGTTTTGACCGTCATCATAAGTGTTTCTTTGTTGTGACCTCCGTGCGTTTTTCTTACTTTAGAACCTTCTAACGAGATACTGTTTGAATTTTGCTTCACTTTCAAGTTAAGCAAGTTTGTATAATCCTTACCAATTGTAAAATTTTGTTCTAATATTCTTTTAGCACTGCTTTTTGCTGTAAAATCTAACCACTTCCAAATATCATCCAAGTCAATCACAAAATCTTTCTTTTGGTCACAGTTCAAATAACAGTAAAAACTTGATACAAACAATTGTTGTTCGAAATCGGTGAAACCCTCTTGAATTTTCGTAAGTAATTTACCATTATACGAGTTTGATAACTTAGTTATCGGGTTATTCTCTATGAGTTCAACAATATTCAGCGATGCGTCCATTATAATATAACATATATAGTTGTCTTTAAGTAGCATTAACTTGTTTATGTTTATATAATCAAAAGCATTATTGTTGAAAAACTTACTCCTATTTCTATCTTGCTCATGCACCAGAATGAGCAAGATTTTTATTGCTTGCTGTACAGAGAAAGCAAAGATTATTGTGACCACCTCTGGTGTTAGTTGTATTTAAGTATCATTAAATTGTTTATGTTTATCTAAGCATAAACAATTTTGGAAACTTGCTTCTGATGCATCAGAAGCAAAGATTTTATAATCATAATTGACTACATTACACCATATTACCAGTTATTCTTTTTGACTATTATATTACCACCCTTTTTCTTCTTATCTTTATTGGGGTCATATGCCTCATCTTCGTCATCTGAATTCATACCTTCAGATAGATCCCAAAATTCTTTAGATCCTAACCTAAATTTGGGGTGGTTCTCTGCCTTATACCAGAATATCTGGTCCGTTAATTTATTTGATTTGGCATTATTATTAATAACCAAACATTCAAAATTCTCCGTGCAATTATCCATAACAGAACAAAATGACTCCAACGTAGGGAACATACTTGCGTAATTTTCCCAAATACGCTTACGATTTGTTAAGTAAGGTTCTCTTAGAATAAAAACATAATCTATATTTGTTCTTAGGTTGGGGGGAATACCCAGCGGATATTGCATAGTTATGATCAACATGACCTTCCAGTGACGACCATTCATAAATAATAAACGCATCATTTTGTCTCGTGTCCAACCTTGGTCATATAGACAATCATCCATAATAACAAAAGCTCTGGGGTCTATTACCGTCTTACCGTATGTTTCCATTTCTCTTTTCACCTGCTTTAATACAGTCTTTTGACGTCTTAGTATATTTTCTATCAATGCTGTATTATATTCATCGTGAATAAACAATCGTGGCACATGGTCTTTATAAAACCCATTACCTGCTTCTGTTCCTGAAATCACTGTACCAATTGGTATATCCTGATGATAATATAATAAATCTCTTACCAGAAACGACTTACCTGTATCACGCCTCCCGATTAATACCACAACAGGACCTTTATTTTCATTCGCCTTGAATGTTATATCCCGCATATTGAATTTTCTCAATTCCAATGTCATGATTGATATATTTTAGAAAAATAAATATATTTATCCTTATAAACGAAATAAACGTTTGTTAAACAATAATATAATATTTATTAAACTTATATATGTCGGCTTTTAATAAAGACTCTTTTATAGCATACAGAAAGGTTCCTTCCATTGATGCGGTTGCACTTAAAAATAGTTTTAATGGTAGTAGTGAAGATATCATTAATAATTATAATCCTTTTGATATTAAGGATGTACAGAATTACCAACCGATTCATTCCATTTTTTTCAATATGAATCAAGGTAATTATGATTCATTCCAATTAAACCATACAAACCATTTCAAGGATTTTGATAATGTTATTGATCCTTCTGGTGATATTATTACACGAAAAACATTTATTAAATACTCTCCATTAACAGACCCTGTAAGATATTTAATCGGAAAACAAAAAAACCCATATGGTATTATTAAATTACCTAAACTAAATGATGTATCGTCTAACTATACGAATATTGATAATGCCTCGTATATTGACGGGTTTTTTTCATTTCTATGTAGTCATACTCTCCATAAGCATAATTTTGTTAATTCTATTGATTATCACGGTTCATTTCTAGCAGTTCAGGATAAATTTAAATTTAATATTACTGATGATTATGATTATTTAAACAATTCACGTCATTTTATTAATAATATAGATGTTCTTTATAGCATATCAGAAGGCAATGTTATAGATGCGAATTCAGTTGATACGAGAAATAAGCGCATTAAGTTAGAGATATTAGATTCATCCACCGATGATGTTATTATAGAAGAAGATGCGTGTGATATTATTATTGATTCGTCTAATGTTATTGTTGAAACTGATGTATCATTGGAAGAGGTGTATATAAAACCTGACGAAAATGAGGATGGCGATGACAATGAAGAAAGCGATGAAGAAAGCGATAATGAGGATGAAAGCGATAATGAGGATGAAAGCGATAATGAGGATGAAAGTGATGAAGATGAAAGTGATGAAGATGAAAGTGATGAAGATGAAAGTGATGAAGAAAGCGATAATGAGGATGAAAGTGAAGAAGATGAGGATGAAAGTGATGAAGATGAGAATGAAAGTGATGAAGATGAGAATGAAAGCGAAGAGATGTATGTGTATATCAATAATTTTCCGGTTCAAATGATATGCCTTGAGAAATGTGATGGAACTCTTGATGGTTTATTCGAGAATGATTTGATAGATGAAAAAACGGGTTGTTCTGCTTTAATGCAAGTTGTATTATCACTTTTAACATATCAAAAAATGTTTCATTTTACACATAATGACCTCCATACTAACAATATTATGTATACTACTACAAAACAAGAATTTCTATATTATAAAGTGGACGGCAAGTATTATAAGGTTCCGACATATGGTAAAATTTATAAATTGATTGATTTCGGAAGAAGTATATATAAATTCAAAGGAAAACTATTTTGTAGTGATAGTTTTTATCCAGGTGGTGATGCTGCTACACAATATAATTTTGGTCCATTTTATAATAAAAAGCGTCCTCGCATTGAACCGAATTATAGTTTCGATTTATGTCGTCTTGGTACATCCATTTATGATTTTATAATCGGCAACGAAACTGTAAATGAAATGTCTCCTTTACAAAAAACCATATACAGATGGTGTCTTGATGATAACGCGAAAAATATATTATATAAGAAAAATGGTGAAGAACGTTTTCCCGAATTCCGTCTTTATAAAATGATCGCACGGACGGTTCACGAACATACGCCAGAAAATCAACTGGAATATCCATTTTTTAATAAATATAAAGTAGACACTCTTGATGATGGTGTAGAATTAATAGATATTGACGCAATGCCCTTATATACAGAGTAAAGTAGTATAACATAAATAAGTCACCTGTCGGTTTTTGGATTTCACAAATCACGTCATACATATACGCGCAATACATCATTCCCATTGTTGTGTCATCAAAGTAGATTTCGTCAATGGAGAGTGTGGTTGGGGTCAATTTCATCTGTACATTGAGTAGAGATGAAATGTTTGGTGGTGTAATTTTACGTAGTGGTTGGAGGCGGAAGGCTTGCAACTAACCTGGTGGCGTATGTGGGTATTGTGTCGTAGTCGATAGTCTGCCCCCTCATCAAAAAAATAGTCGCCCATATTAAACGCTTGGCTTGCACTACTTCGTCATTTAGTGGTGTTTCGATACCATCTACAACTACATGAGACTGTTCCACCAAAATCCCCGTCAAATAGATTGTCAAATCCACGCCACTGATATTATCTACATCTACTCCTCGTGTGCGAGAGTGTTGGCGCACAATGCCATTAGCTTGTTGGCGCACAGTGTTAATGTGTGATGAATTTAATGACATATCAGGTTCCGCAATACGACCAGTCACCTTCCCACCTCGCACGGGTTTTCTGTTCCTTCGCGTTCTTTTCGTTCTTTTCGTTCTTTTCGTTCTTTGTGTTCTTTTCGTTCTTTGTGTTCTTCGCGAATGTTTTATTTTACGTTCCATTATACTATAACATTATATCATTTTTTCACCCAATAAACAATTATCGGAGATGATAGGTGTGAACATGGGGATTTTCCGTGATCTCGTGATGACGAATATGAGCGAGGGAATGAAACAATTCTAATAAAAATGTGTATGTTATTCAAATGTTTCTAAAAACCGGGTTCATCAATAAACGCTTGCGCAGCTGGTGAACCAACGTATTCACCGCCACCGAGTAGTTCAGCGACCGGTCCTGACATATGAAAGAAGGCAAATAATACTACGAACGCACACGCGGTAACAATTAATGTATCGCGAACTGTATTTTTCATAGGTTCTTGTTTTTTATGTATGAATTTAGATTCTGCTAATTTTGTGCCGAAATATAATATACCGATTACAACGGTTAATAATAAAGGTTTCTCCATTATAATATAACTTGTAATAATTAATAAGTTATATTAACGCATAGTTTTAAGCAAGTATTTCTACCACATCATCTAAAGGAACTAAATCGTTCGTCGTTGAACCCGATTTACCTATATTCATAAAGTCCATTTCACCTAAATCAATATTATCAGTGTGTATTTTGATTTTATCATCTAAATCATCCTCTTCTTCCTCTAATTTCCTCTGAACCGCACGTTCAGAACTGATTTCCTCTAATCTTTCAATCGTTTTGGGAGCATTGACATCACTTACCTTACCCGTGTCTACGTCAAGAACACTATCATAATCGTTAAATGTTAATTTTGTAACAATTGGGTCTTCATTTGTGTTTTGTATAGTAGGAACCTGTGGAGGCGGTGTCTCGTCTTCCATTACTATGGGGTCCGTCTTTTCTTCTTCTTTATCCGTCTTTTCATCTTCATTTTCTTCTTCTTTTACATCCTCAATTGTAACCTCTTCTTCTTGCTCAACACCTTCATCCATGTATGCCTTGATAATTTCTTCGGTTGGAATGCTTTCGCGTATAGTCTTGACAATGCATTCTTGCACGATACATTCTAATTCACGGTTATTTTTTTGAACCGTTAATGCAGATATATTACGCTCAAATAAATAAACATTCTTATAACACGCACGGGCAACGTGAATATATAATTTATGTAAGAATGTATCTATATTTGGTATCGAGACATCTATTTTTTTTTGTTTATTCCCGACACGAATACACGTAAGGATTTTCATTTGTATAATATGTACGCACGTGATTAAATCCTCAAGATAACCACAACCACTTCTATCAATAATACGTTTGCGTTCCTCTTCAATCGTCACTGCGTTCCATTTGGGGATGGCCGATAACATATTTTGAAAAGACATTAGGTATTTTCCGGGTTCCTCTGTTTCTAAACATACTTTCCAAGATTCATTAAAAATAGATTGAACTCCTTCTATAACCAACGGTGTAAATATAGAAACTAATCTACCACACCATTCGTTCCGCGATTCGTTTAAATTAGCTACTTCAAAATCGTCCATTATATTTAAACACCGTATTTTTTTATTCTTATATAAACGTAAAACATATAACCAACATTGAACCAACATATAACCAACATTGAACCAACATATAACCAACATTGAACCAACATTGAAATAGTGCCTTCAAAGGTTTAAATAAATTTTATTTTCTGAATATCTTCCGTGTCACGATTATATATATAATTTATTATGCTAAATAATAATAGTTTTTCAGACCTCAATTCGGATTTGATTTTTGAGTAATATACTTCAACCGAAGTTCGCTTTAAGTGTGACAAAGTATTATCATTTTTAACTGAATTTACCACATCCAGTGTTGAATAACCATTATCATAAATATTCTCACAAAACTGTAATACTTGTGTATTGGTTAATTTTCCATCTGCTTTATCTAGTTTTATTTGTGCAATAGTCTCGTTTATGAAAGAATCTTTTTGTTTAACTAGTATATCATTATTCGCTATATTGTCTAGTGTTATTTGGTGTAGATTTATAAATTGATTATTGGTGTAACATTCCGGCACATATATTTCACAAAAACGAGATAAAATAGGGTTTAATAGTTTATGCTTGTTCTCCACTATCATGAAAAAACGAGTTGTGTATGAAAATAATTCTATGCATCTTCTAAGCGCAGATTGAGCATCGTTTGTAAGAAAATCTGCGTTTAATAATACTATCGTTTTGAAATTTACATAGAGTTTTGTTTCCAAGTTCGCTTTGGCAAAAAACTTAAGGTCTTCTCTTATAAATTTAATTCCTTTCCCGTGGGAACAGTTCACAAACATTACATTATTTGTTATCACATTTCTATCATTATTGTATATTTTATCTATAAAGTCGGTTACTATGCGTTTTTTACCTGTCCCACTTGCACCATGAAATATAATATTTGGAATTTGATTGTTTTTATAGTATCCGCTTAATTGTTCGTATATATCTTCATGAATAATCATTGTCTTTGTATCACACATTGGTATAAATATATAAATAGATTTATATATATATTATATCTATTAAGTTATGTTCTCTCAATTATTTTATAGAAAAAATTCCACAATATATGAAAATTACTGTCTATATAAACGCATTTGCTTTTGGAGTGATGACTTTAATGATATGCGATTTATTTCAAGACATTTGATACAAAGTGGATTAGAAGATGTGGTATCACTTGATAATAAATGGCACGATTGTGATTTATTTAATGATTCGGAATACAGTATTGTAGATTATTTGAAATTTTTGGTCCAATTAATTAAAATTTATCATAAAAATCATGACCAATTTAATACATGTGAAGATATAGAGAATTTATAATTTAGAATTATTTTATATATCATTTATTTTTATATGTGCGATTTTAATAAAATCAATAAATTGAGAACCTACCGCGAAAACACCAAACAATTCTTATTTTATGAAGAAATGCATAAAAATCAAACATACCAATTCGTAAAGAATAAGTTATATCGGTATAATACTTCATATAATCGTGAGTTATATATGAAAGATGTTCTCTCACGAATGGATAATTTTATAGATCCGAGTGACCCTGATACAGACGAACCTAATTCTTTCCATGCATATCAAACTGCGGAATTAATACGTAAAAGAGAACCTGATAATAAAGCATTACAAATATGTGGATTAATTCACGATTTTGGTAAAATATTATTTGAGTTTGGCGAACCCGCATGGGCGGTAGTAGGAGATACATACGTTGTCGGTTGTAAGTTTCCAGAAACTATTGTATGTTATAAAACAATGATGGAGAACCCTGATATGAATGACCCTATTTTATCAACAAAAATGGGTATTTACAAAGAAAGATGTGGTATAGAAAACCTTGTTATAACTTTCGGTCACGATGAATATATGTATAATGTTCTACAACGTAATATTAATCATATTTTTCCCAAAAAGTATCAAGATATTATACGTTTTCACTCTTTTTATCCTTGGCATACCGGTGGTTCGTATAGAGAATTTATGAAACCAGAAGATGATGAAATATTAAAAAATGTATTATCCTTCAATCAATATGACCTTTATTCTAAGGCAGATGATACGTTTATTGTTACAGACGATATTAAAAAGTATTATAATAATCTTTTAAATGAGTTCTTTCCTGAACCATTATTGTGGTAGGTTCTCTATAATGTTATTGCTTTCTTTATCAATAATATTATATTTGAAACAATATTTATTTTTCTTTTTAGTTTATATATATTCATGACTAAAATTAAGGTCGGTGTAAATGATAAAATACTCGGTTCGGGCGCTAATAAAACAGTTTATGGGGTTAAAGAAGACTTACAAGGTCCTTTTAGTATTGAAAAAAATGATGATGATTTTTTAAAAAATTATGTAATAGCAGTTGTAATGATAGAACAAGCCAATGATATTAAAAAAGCCAATGATATTAAAAAAGCCAATGATATTAAAAAAGCCAATGATATTCAAAAAGTCAATGATATTAAAAAAGAATTAAAATTACAAATTGAACTAGCAGAATCAAACATTTCTATTAGAGTTATACAAATTTTTTGTAATTATAATAACAATATGTTTAGCCCCAATAGTATGTTTAGCCCCAAGAGTATGTTTAGCCCCAAGAATCGTCTTGTAACTGTCGGACCGAATTATATAGAAGACATAGACGAACTGCCTCCCGACAATTTAAAATCAATCTCCATATTAATGAAGAAATGCAGAACGATTTCCATATGGAAAGAGCCTTTGCAAGATATTATTGAAAAATTTGATAAATTATTATCTTTGCTTGTTGAAAAAAATAAATTACTAATGGACGTTAAACCAGGTAATTTTTGTTTTTATGGAGATAATTTAATAGCTTTAGATTTAGATACAAAATTTATAATCGACCTTGATAATGTTGGAGAAGAGGAGAAAGAGAAAGAAAATAAACAAGCGAAACAGATTATGTTCCTAATATTTTGTGTAATTTCCGCAGCAATATTAAAAAAAAACAGCAGTTATAATATCAGTACTAAAACCACAGTTGCTCAATTTATAGAAAACGGATTTACAAAATATTTTGATTTTCAAATTTTAGATAATGATTTTATAAAAGAAGACAATGTTGATATAATTCGCAATTTAATTAATTATTATAATATTACCAGTAAAAGTGGTTATGGTTATGACCCATTATATATGATACGTTTTTATTCTTATACACAAAACGGAATACTGGCAAGACCTGTTGATAGACCTGTTGATATTATCAATGGTATTATACAATTGAATGATAAAGATTGTAAAGATATACTTAATGCAGTGCAGAAACTAGTGCTAAACATAATTCTACCAGAACCAGAAACAGAATCCAATATTATTAAAAGTCAGGGCAAAAGTCAGGGCAAAAGTCAGGGCAACATTACTGCTAAAAGACAAAGTCCGGGCAAAAGTCAGGGCAAAAGTCAGGGC
>Ga0206130_10008361_pt1 | contig 11144 bp, 8 predicted proteins | sample Helgoland_Spring_9_FD_148637 | JGI IMG/M metagenome (GOLD analysis project Ga0206130, IMG submission 148637) | Pelagic subsurface seawater microbial communities from Kabeltonne, Helgoland, North Sea - Helgoland_Spring_Bloom_20160512_1 | ecosystem: Environmental > Aquatic > Marine > Epipelagic ...
AAGTTTCCACTTGACATTCTAGGGTCATGAAACATTCCTACTTCTTTTACTCCTTTAATAGCTTTATCTTTAGCAGCTAAATAATCGTCTGAGTCGATATCTCCATCTCCGTCATGATCTTTACCTTTCTTTTCGTCTACATAATCATTATTAACTGATATGTATTGTTCGAATTCATCTACGATTGCTGCTTCATCTGGTGCATTTAAAATGTCTTCCATATGAGTGCTGATAAATCCTTTAAGTTCTTCTCTACTTGCTCCTTTTTCCCTTACTAAAAGAGACATTACTTGTTTAAGTATTTTATCTCTATCTTCATAAGGATCCAACGTGTAGTCTATATCCTCTCTTAATTCTGCTTTCTTTAATCCATTAATAGTATCTACATGGTTGTTCTTTTTTACTGGAATCATTTGATCATGTTTGTCTACTTTTTTAGATTCTCCTGCTAATAAATGTAAGTAGTGGTTAGGATCTTTTTTTAGATTCTTTTCAGCTTTTTGTTTTGCCTTAGCGTAGTCCTCTTCTGATACTGTTTCTTGAGACATTAGTCCCATTCCTTCTAGTTCATAATCTACTCCTCTTTCGATAGTTTCGATAGAGTAACCAGGTTCTGGCTTGTCGTAGTGCGGTACTTCTTTTTTTGCAGCTTCGAATATTACTCCTTTGCTTTTAAGAATACTTACTGTATCTTTATATCCATTAAATGGAGATATAAATTGAGATAATTCCCTCTTTGCATCTTTAACAAATTGAGACTTAGAGAAATTACCCTCTAGTATTGCGTTATATTTTTCTTGTATTGTTCTCATCTAGATAGTCAAACATTTTAGTGTTATATGGTCTTTTTTTTGTTTTAGCTACTTTATACCCAAGTTTCTCTGCATACTTAGTTGCATTGTTCTTTTTTCCTTTCTTAGAAAAAGCATTAGGAGTCGCATATTGCGCTCCTGTACCGGGTGTAAAAGAAGCACCACCTGCATTGGTAGCACTTAGTTCATTTAATTCCTGTAATACTTCTTTAATAATTTCCTTAAGTTCACTTACTTTCATAGTAACTTTAGTTCCTTAATCAATTCGTAATACTGCATTATGTTTACAAGATGATCATCAGTTACTCTTTTTGTTTTAGCTACTGGTTTGATTGCTTTTGTAATCTCCTGTAGCTTAATAGAGACGATTTCATCTTCCACAGTTGCTTTTATTTTATCAAGAACAGTTTTTAATTTCTTAAATTCCTCATTAACTACGTTTCTCAATCTAGTAGATGAATCAACTGAAGTAATGAATTCTTTTAATATATTTTTCTGTTCTGGAAGTAGTGTGCCGTATTTAGAGTTGAATTTCTCTAATAGTATTTTGAATGTAAGAAGTTTTAAATCTTTATCGTATTTTGAATACTCTTCGATTAACGTATCTCTTACTTCTTTTTTGTCTTGTTGCTCTTTAGTTAAGTGTTCTAATATAGTAGTCTTATTATCAACTAGGAAATTAGGATCTATTACATCAGTAACTTTATGAGCTTCCATCAAACAGAACAAAGCTGCTAATGGTTTATAGTCTTTAACAGAAATAGAGAAGAACTCATCTAAGTCGTAACTTTCTTTTATTTCTTTTATTAAACTGTATTTTTGTTTTTTAAGTACCTTTCTATCTATAGTGCGACCTACCTCGATAATAGTCGATACAATAGACTCTGCTTTAGATTGTGATACTGATTTGTTTTTGAGAATAAATTCATACAATTTGAATTCACGTACCAAAGCTGTTCTTCCTGTGAAGTTATTTTTTAAAATGCTTACAGCTGCAGAGTCCTTTTTATCTAAGGTGTCTGCTGCAATCTGCTTGACAAGCAATTCAAATATTAGCCCGGTATTTTTATACTTACTGTGTTTAATGCGCATTATTCTATTGTTTTGTTGTACACGAAGTACACCTTACCTTTATAAATAGTGATTAATTATCTAAATCCTTGATTTGTGATTCATCAAGTAACTTATCCTCTTCTTTTTCCTTACTTTCAAAGATAATTTGCTTCTTTTCAGAGAAAATGTCTCTGTTTTGATAGAAAAGTGATCTAGCAAGTGTGTTATCTACTCTAGCTGTACCGTCCTGTTCATTAACATTTTCGTTGTCTGAGTCAAATCCGCCTTTCATACCGTGCTTTCCAAGAGGATCTCTTCCTCCTAGTCCGTCATTTGTACCATAGTGTGATGCTTTAATTTTTGGTCTCCCGCCTTCAGGTCCTATTTTACCTATACCTGGTGTATCATCTTCGTATCCAGGAGGTACTTTACCAAATGGCATACCTTTTTGATCACCTTGTCTACGTCCATATAGTGACGCTAAGTCGTGTGGAGTACCGTAAGACTTACCTGATTTAGCAGGATCGTTTCCTTCGTTTTCTATCTGTGTAATTCTAAATAACCTCTTTTTATCCTCAGTTACTAAGTCTCTCATTTCCATATACTGGTCTTCTGAGAAGTTAAATATATTATCGTATATGTAGTCTGTAGGGAATAGTTTAGTATCCAGCATCTGGGATGCTAAATCTACTTTTTCTTTCAATAATGCTACTTTCTCCTGCTCAAAGATTATAGACGGGTTAGTAAGGCTAATTTCAAAGTTAGTAAGTGACTCACCTTTAAACCCTTGAGTATATAGATGTACTAAAGCTATCTTAGTTAGCTCAGATTCCATTATTCTCTGTAGTCTTTCTACCGTTCTAGCGAATCTAATGTCTTCTGCAGCTAAAGTTGCTTTACCGCTTAAGTCTCCTTCGTAACCGAAGTATGCCTTAGGTACCTTTAATGCTGCGAACATCTTATCTCTAAGGTATTCTATATCGTTTGTACCGTCGTACTCTAGTCCTTTAGTGGTTTCTATTTTTGTTGATGTGTCTCCTCCTCTAACCGGTAAGTAGAAGTCTTCCATCATATTCATCATATTGAAACGTAAGTTGTAGTCCCCTGTTTGAGGGTCAACATACGGTGTCTTTTTCATCGTGTTGATAGTCTTTTGCATAAACTGCTCAACTTCATTAGGAGGTATCTGTCCAACGTTAACATAAAATGTTCGCTTTTCAGGAGCTCTCATGATACGGTGTATTAACATCGCATCTTCCATTAAAGTAAGTTGTTTATATATCTTTCTAGCTGGTTCGATGAAGGATCTACCGTAGGGTAGGTAAGTAGTATCTGATATTAGTCTGAAGTGTGCTATCTCGTAGTTGTCAAACTCTACTACCTTTTTGTTACTTTTAGGCATATAGTTAGGATCCTGTGATGAAGCAAGTCCATCTGGGTCTAACTGAAAAGTAACCTTCCCAGGATTTTCTGGGTCAAGTCCTTCCTGTCTAGTCATATGGTAAACAGTGTAAGGGAGTACGTTGTATACTCCAAATTCTTCTGCAATCTCTAATTTTAGGAAGAAATCACCGTATTTACACATATTTCTAGTCCATGACCATAAATTAAATTCTATATTAAGTACGTCGTAGAACAGGTTGTAAAGTACCTTTTGTATATTCTCATCTGAGGATTTAATGGAAAGTACTTCCCCCATATCATTCTTAAGGGTTGCTTCATCTGCTAGGATATCTAGGGTAGAAGCGATAATTGGATCAGTATCCATAGCTTCGTAATCAGAATACAACTGTATACGTAGTGTCTGATAATTCAGATTAGGATTGAATATATTCTTATTATTATAGATGTAGAGTCTTGAGAATCTATCTACTAATGAATTAGTTTGATACTTTCCTGTTGTCTGTATCTGGTTTACGTCAGCAACCTTGAGTTGGTCTCCTCCGATGTTTCTAATTACTACATCGGAAGAAAAAAGTCTGCCTAGTCTTTTAAATAGTGAAGTATCTGCCATCTATATGGTTTATTTATAAATATGGTTTATCCAATTAACCAAGAGATATCTTCTTGGCCGTGTTGTGTTTTAACAATATACGGATTATTTCCTTGGGAAGCAACTGTTGATATAACAGCTTGGTTTTTTGCATTAAGATTAGTAAATGATGATAATTGTGCTCTGGCTAGGTCTATCCCCTGTTGTCTTAGTCTTAATGCAGTATCTCTAACATACAGGCCAGTAGCTAGTGCGATAAGTAGATCATCGTTGTAATTTGTCTGTGCTTGTGGTTTACCGTTCTTCCATACAAATACTCTCATCTCACCTAAAGTACGTTTAGACTGTATCGTAACAGCTTTTTCACGTACATACTCCATTGCTTTGGCTATTACTAACGGTCTTGTTCTAACCGACATTGTAAAGCCTGGAACTAGTTGGTCTCTTTCGTATTTAGTCATATATGATTCTACAGTATCCATTTGACTTTTAGCACTATAGTATAAATTCCTATATTCTCTTTCTAATATTTGTTCTATTGTAGCCCATCCAATATTTGCATTTTCTACTACAAGTAGTGCATCGTTGTATTCGGCTGCTATAGCTACTAATACGTTTCCATAGTCTTTAGGAGATAATTTTCCTTTGTATTCCCCTACTTGAACGCATGTTTCTATGTCAAATACATGAAATGCAGAGTAATCTTTAGAGTCTCCTCTAGCGACATCTGCTACGACCATATACGATTTAGAGTAGTCAGGTTGTTCCCAAATCCATAAATTCCCGTCTATACCTCTTTTCTCTACAGGTTCTTTTAAGTATGTTTGTTCGTAAAAACTTAAATCTTCTGGTTCAAATACTGTATCACCGGATGCTAAGAAATCACAATCACATTCCTGTCCTGCCATTCTAGGTCCTAGGTCCCTGTCTTGTTGTACTCTCCATTCCTGATTTCTTTCCGGATGTACCGTCCATGGTAATCTTATAGGTAGAAATGAATTATCACCTGCTTCTGCCTTATCCCATGTCTGATGAAACCAGTTACCAATTCCGTTAGGAGTTGATAGAGCCATACATTGTCCACCGGTTGCAAGTGTTTGTTGTGCAGCAGTAAAGGTCTCAGCAATATTGTCTATAAACGCCGCCTCATCTATTAACAGTAACGATACCGCTTCTGATCTTGCAGCATCTGCATTAGATGATTTAGCTGTTATTTTTGATCCGTTTTTAAGTCTTAAAGATAATTTATTCTTTTCTACTGCTGGAAGCTTCAACCATTTGGGAAGCTCGTCATACATAAACATTGTCTTTGTAACAAGGTTTCTTGCAGTTGCTTGTGTAGTTGCTAAAGCTAATACGTTTTTATCTTTATGAAATAACATCAACCACAAACTATAGGCTGCTGCTAAAGTTGAAATACCTAACTGTCTAGACTTTAATGTAATAATATATTGCTGGTCTCTAAATAAGTGTAGTACTTCTGATTGGAAGGGGTATAAATTGAAAAGAATCCTACCTCTAGTAGGGTGTTGGATATGACAATACTTCTTCATGAAGTACGCCGGATCTTTAGCGCACTTGATATACTCTTGTGCGATTATTTTTTTTATGTCTTTTGCCATAACTTATTTTTTAGCCAAATAAGGCCATATAATCAACTTTTACTTCACCTGCTGAAATACTTACATGGTCTAATAAATTGACATCTAATGCTGTTTCAGTTACGTGAAAAAAGTGTATATCTCCACTCTTTAAAGTAGATGCTATATAATTGCCGAATCCTGGTTTTACTTTAAATTTTTCTTTTGCTATTCTTCCTAGCGTTTTAGAAGCGGCTTCTTCTGGTGATTTAGGGTTTTGTAAAACTCTATCAACCATGTCTATTTTTTCTTTCAATGATCTTATGAAATCAAACTGTGATGCAGCTGCTAAAAAGCCTGGAGCGTTTTTTACTTTAAAATAAAATTCAAAAGCTCTTATTAATTCGTTTTTTGTAAAACTTGTAGGCCTAACTACTTTTGCTTCTGATTCCATATTCAAGACAGAACTCAGAGCCTGTATTCCAAAAACTACTGTTAATAGGACTAAGTTAGTTTTTTGACTACCGAATTTACCTAACGTTATTTTACCATTATGTGACTTATATGCTTTTACTTCTGCTTTTACCGATCCAATAGTTAAATCTGGTTCGGATCCTCCTCTATTATCTGTACACGTAACAGAATTTTTCTGATGCTGAAATAACCAGTATAATGCTATTTCTCCTGGACCTACTGTCTGGTCTCCTGCATTCATAGGAAACATTTTTTGGTACGTAGCTAAATCGTCAGGATGTACTTTCATATCTCCTGAGCCTTGAGGTTGACTGTATTTACCTTTTGCTTGAGGTATAATTGGAAAACCATTGTCCATTAGGTACTTGTCGTATTCGACAGCTACTTCGTTTAAGACCTTTCCTGATGTTTCAAAAATAATAGTATCTAATATAGCTTTATCTTCCGGATTCTTTATATCAGGTACTCCTAATTTAGTTCTCCATGCCCATTCTGTGTATAATTTATCTACTACGTTCATTACTGAGTATGTTTTTTATGCTTCTGGTTCTTCTCCTGCTTCGAAATCTATATCTCCTGATGTATCGGTTGGTTCTTCTGCACCTCCTGCATCATCGAAACCAGCTTCACCGCCTGCTTCTCCTCCACCTTCTTCTCCGGGGAAATCTCCTCCACCGCTGCCGCCGCCGAAGTCTGCTTCTCCTGCTTCTCCTCCTTCGCCTTCTTCACCTGCTCCCTTAAGTGGTGCTTCTTGGTAGAGTCTAGCTAATTTATCTAAAGCTTGTTGGAATTCACTTATGTTACCTAACATATACCTTTTACCTAATATATGAGCTTGGAAGTTCTTTCCGGTCCATTTTAAACTAAAGTCTTGTCCGTTTACTAAATTAACTCTGAATGTTGTTGGTTTAGGAGAAACCCAATCAATAGTATCAACAAACTCTTTAAAGTCCTCTGTCATTAACTTAACTAACGTTAATTTAAGAGTAGGAAACTTTTCTAACATTGTATCTGTAGCATCTTCTAATACTGTCTCTTCTGATGCTTTTTCATCTCCTACCGGGTCTTCTGGTGAAGGTTCTTCTGCTTCTCCTAATGGACGTCCATCGTCGTCGTAAGCTACTCCATGATCTTCTTCATCATCTTTTTGCATTTGATCAGGGTCATAACTTTCTCTAAGAACTTGTATATAAGCTTCTTCAATTAACTTTTTTAGGTCTTTTACTTTCATACTTTATTATTTAGTTCTGCAGTGAGACTTTCCTTTTAGAAAAGGTCTTTTGCAGTTTGCTTTAACATGCACTCTACCGCATTTACCGCAGCATGTTGCTTCTTCATTAACAACTCCTTCATCGTAAGCGTCAATTATATATGCATCTCTTATTGCTTCAATTACTTCTAATGCTGCTTCTTTTGGTGTTATCCCGTCTTCTTGAGCCATATCAGTAATTACTCTTACAATAATATCTAAATCTCCTCTACCTTCATTAACTGCTGTTTCACTAACTCTCTTACCTAATCCAGGTAGAGCATTTAAGTCCTGTACGTACTGGTCTGTCTTAACAATTATAGTACCTAACTTTTTTGACTCTTCACTATCTCGTCTATCTGCTGCTTTTTTTGTGATATGAAATATTGTTACTTCACTTACTGCAGGATTAAAGTCTGGGTCTTTATCTTTAAAGTTACTGTTATAGTACTGCTTTTGATGTATTCTGTAATTCTCACCTTCATGCTCTAAGTTATGATACTGTAGGTGTACAAACATTGGTGCATATCGGCCCATTCTACCTTTGATAGGACTCTTATCGTGAGCTTTTAAAGCTTCTACTGCATCGTTTTCACTAGCTACACCTTTTGGTAATAGGTCTGCAAAGATCTGCTTTCCGAACATATCCGGTGCATTCTTATTAGCCGTATCAATTACTTCTGAGCCTATAAATGATTGATCTGTATATTCTTTTAGAAGTGCTTTACTTTTTTTGCTTTCAAGTCTCATATCTAAATAACCTGTGTTAGATAGTACTTGATATATAAGGTGTACAGCATCCATCTCACCGTAGTCGTATTTCTGAGCTACTCCTTTTATAAATCTTTTTACGTATTTTTCTGCTTCTGGGTTGATATTAGCTTCACTTATTAACTCATCTTCATGCTCTTCTCTATATTCATTCCAGTCAATCTGATCTTTAGGGTGTTTTTTATTCCACTCTCTCCATTTATCTTTTAGTTCTGCTTCTGTCTGCTTTCCTTCATTCATATCATAGTCTGCAATTTGTTTTTGCATTCTATATAATTTTTCTTCAGCTTTATTTAAAAGATTCCCATACATATCTGCCATTGGACCTCCTTCTGGTTCAGCCTCCTGTTCCATATCTCTATACAACTGAGCTATTTCGTCTTTAAGGTCAGCTACTGCTCCTCTTAAGTATAGAATGTCGTTAAAATCTAAATTGCCTCTTTTTGGAATAGCATCGAATTGGTCGAATACACCTTCTTGTAAAGCTAAAGCATCTATCATAGGTTGCTTTTCTTCTGCTTCTAAGTAGTGTTGTGCTGAAGATACATACTGTCTAGCTAAAGTAACTTTCTTCTGCCACCAATGTGGAAAATCTACTTCTCCATCCATTTTATCGTACTTATCTAATTGCTTATATAATTTAGATGCGTAAACAGCTATATCGTATAAATCTTTCTTAAGCATACTCGGCTCATCATCTTGATGTCCTACATCTAGATCTCCACCTTGATCATGACCACCTTCAGGGTGTTCTGCTCCTTCTTTAGTATACGCATCGTACTTATCTTCATCACTCTGTGCTGCATTTAACAGGTCATTTAAATCGTGGTCGTCTCTAAATTCTCCTCTAGGGAAAGTAACAGCATTAGGTAAATCATCTCCTCTACCAATATGGAGTACGAAATCTTCTTCTTCTTTATAATTAGATAGTAAATGATCTATTACATCTTGTATAGCATTTAAATCGTAACCAAAAGTGACTTTATCTCCTTCCGCTATTTGTTTATTTTCTGCAAATAAGTCCAAGTTTGTATCTGATACTACTACATCGTTAGCAGAAAAATCCATCATAGCATCGTATGCTGTTTGTTCATCTCCAAAGTAATATGTATCTGAACCGCTATATTCAACTTGCTTTCTGTACTTATCGTCTAATATGTCTATAGCTCTTCTAGCATCTCTAATATCTACTTTTAAGTAGAATAGTCCTTCTGGTGCTTCTGAGAGTTGTAATTTAATTCCTAATTGTTTAGCAGCTTTTTCTAACCTAGGTCGTAGGTCATCTCTGTCATTTCTTGAAGCTCTCTTGTACATATCGAACATTCGTAGGTACTTTTGTCTATCGTTTTCTTCTTCTGTAATAGGTTGTTCATTAAGAGACTTAAAATGCTTAGTTAATTCATTAGCTACCACATCTACACTAATAAAAGGTTCTCCTGAAGGTTTTACTCCTACGTCTCCTATCACTTTATCTACAGTAAAGTCTATTAAATGTAATTTAGAACCTGTTATATTGAACACAAATTCATCTTCAAAATCACTTTTATATTTTACGTATATCTCAAAAGTATTTATATCGAAGTCATGTGCTTTGATGCTCTCTATTTCATCACCTGCTTGTCTAAGAGCTGTTATTACAGCTTTACCAACATCTTTTGCTAGTAACTTTACTTCATCAGCTGAGAACTCTACTTGTTCACTTTCTTTGGTTAGTTTTACTTTAACTCCCTTATTTGCCAGATCTTCTGCAGCGCCTTCATCATCAGTTGCTACGTACCCGTCATCCCCCATATCTTCTTCTTCTAGTAAGGTAAGCTTTCTAGTTAACGATTCTTTAAGAACTTCTAGAGTTTCTTTGGTTTTTATCATGTCTATAGAAGTTGTGGTACTATGTTTTCCGCTTTTCATTCTAGTTAATGCTAATTCGCATTTAGATAAACGGTCTTTAATTTCTTGATAAGTCATCATATGTGTATGTTGTATAGCTATATAAATAAATAGATTAGTCTTCCCAAATAACGTTTTTAAACTTTTCTGGTGATAAACCGAAGTAATCTGTTCTCCACTGTGTTTGAGCGAAAAAATCTAAGTTATACCATTCCTTTTTCTTTTTCCATAAAGTCTTAGCTACATCATCCCAGTCTAAGGTAAGAACAAATTGCTCAATTTCCAACTTTTTCTCGAGTAATGTATCGTAATCGAATGAATCCCATTCGTAGTGGAATACTTCGAATACTGCGTCTTCAGATACGTAGTCGATTGATATGTCTATGCCCCACTTAGGCTTCATTTTGACTAATTTATGTAACATTGGGTTAGTTTGTGCTATAGCTAGTAATTGTTCTTTAGCGTGATCAGCAAATCCTTTTCTTTCAAATAGGTCTGAGTGGTTAATGTGTGCTCCATCTCTCTTACCCCAAACTAGCCAAGGAGCTCTTAAACAATCTTCATGTCTTCTTTCTACGGGATCATAACCATTAAAGGGTAAAAAAGCCTGTTCGGCTTTAGTTAAGTGGTATCCGTTTTGATCGAATAAGTCTACACAGTTTTTATCTTTAAGAGTGTCTATCTCTTCTGTAGCATTAACAAAATAAGCGTCTCTATTGAGTGTACTTTCCGTTAATATCATTGGCAATGGTAGTTTAAGTATCTTTGGAGAGCTTTAGCATAGGTCGTACCCTTATCTTTTAACTTTCCTTTTGCTGTTTTTACTTTACTGCAGGATAGTTTTCCTAATCTATCTTTAAGTATCCCAGGATTCATTGGTTTGTGATCTCCTTCATTTGTTGAAAAAGCAGATGGATCAGCTGATAGTTCTCCTATTTTAAACTGAAGTTCTGATTCAATTCCTAATACTCCTAATTCAGCTCCTAATTTTACTTCTTTATCTTTATTGCCTTTCAATCTAGCATTATAGTAGTCAACATACTTATATGCATCTTGTTTGCTGATCTTTTTATTATTTTCATACTCTCCTTCTTCATTAGTGTATATATAAAAAGTGCCAACAGAATCTGCAAATAATTTGCGGAGGTGATCGTTGTCTAGGTTTCTATCTCCATCGATTACACTAAGTACTGTGAGTTTATCTTGAGCAAGTGTGGTTTCATTCTTTGTCTTTTCTAATGCATTACCAGCTTTTGCTGCTGCTTTATAAGCTTTAGAGTTTTTATGAGAAGATTTTTTACCTGCTTTTTTCTTAGCATTTATAT
>Ga0206130_10008364_pt1 | contig 11137 bp, 10 predicted proteins | sample Helgoland_Spring_9_FD_148637 | JGI IMG/M metagenome (GOLD analysis project Ga0206130, IMG submission 148637) | Pelagic subsurface seawater microbial communities from Kabeltonne, Helgoland, North Sea - Helgoland_Spring_Bloom_20160512_1 | ecosystem: Environmental > Aquatic > Marine > Epipelagic ...
CGGCAGCTGAATGGCCGGTATTCACATCGCCGGCGCATCCGGTTGCAAATATCGCAATTGCTCCAGGAAGTGCATTCTCAAGTTCTTCACGCACGAAATGTGGATAGTCGCCTGTCCAGCTCAGATTATCAGCACCAAGGACGACAGGATGACAGGCGTAGGAGACCAGAATGGCAATCGTCGAACCTTGGGCACTCTCGAACCTCAGCACCGGAATGCCCGCATCCACCGGCCCTCCTGATCGGCGGCGGTTACTGGCAAACCCCGGCTCCACACCCATACCACCCAACAGGCGGGCAGGCTTTTGGTTGGTGATGGCCCGGTCTACCGCTTGTACCACCGCATCCTCGATCTGGAGTATAAAAGCTGGATCAGCCTCCGTAGACAATCGTCCGGGCATCGATACTGGCCCGCCGTGAGTATGCGTCGCTGCGATAGTTATGGCCTCATCTGGCAAAGTAATGCGCGCCCTAGCACGAGCGGAAAAATCTGCATCGATCCCGATGACGTCAATTGTGACAACTGCGGTATCATCCACGACTAGAGCCCGCACGGTCAAGGCATCATGGGCGCCCACAGCCACACCGGTGCGTGCTGCATAGCCAGCCATTGCCTGGCCATCAGGCGGGGTGATGTCTATGGTTGCTGCGCCGACCTGGATCATCGTATTACGCTTTCGCCGCCAAAAATGATGTCGCGAGGCTGGGCGGTGCCTGTATCATAATCCAAGTCAAAAAGGATGAAATCAGCCCGGTTTCCGGGTTTCAAATCGAACGAACGTTTTAGGAAACGGGCTGGGTTTTGAGTCGCCATGGTAATTCCATCAGAAAATGCCAGACCAGTGAAGCTACTGAAATCGCATACAACATCCAAAAGACTGACGCCGCTACCTGCCAAAAATTGTGTTCCAGAAATTGAAACGCGCCGGTCACTTGAAACTTTGATGTTGCCGCCAATGGACGATGTATATCGTCCGGGTTCCATGCCTGCGAATTTAACAGAGTCAGAGACTAGAACCACGCGCTCGATTCCCTTTGCTCGGATCATCACTTGTGCGGTTGACTTTGGCAGATGATGCCCATCCAAGATTAAACTCGCGCTCAATCGATCCTCCGCCAGCTGGGCCCAAACAGCGTTGGGGTGGCGCGGCAAAGTGCCCGCTAGGCCATTGCCTAGATGGGTCGACAGCTGGGCACCCGCATCTGCAGCTTTATAAATATCTTCCTCACTCGCATCGGAGTGCCCAAGTGCGACAATCACGCCCCGTGTTGCAATCTCACGCAGATAGTCAATGGCGCCGGGTAGCTCGGGCGCTATGGTGATCATCGCAACTAAGCCGCCCGCCGCTTCTTGCCACCGCTCGAATTCTTCAATTGACGGCGAGCGAATGTGTTCTTTTGGATGTGCGCCGCGTGGCCCATCTTTTGACGAGATAGATGGGCCTTCTATATGAACGCCCGCAATCATCTGGCGCGAATAGGGAAGTGTTTCTACGGCCTCCTGAATAGCGTGTAAACGCAAACAAATATCAGCTTCGACGGCAGTGATAAGGGTTGGAAGATAAGCAGCAACACCCACCTGGCAAAGTGCTTTGCTCAAAGCTTCGACTTTGCCAGCTGTCAGCTCACCATCATTGAGGTCATGACCATCGAAGCCGTTCACCTGCAGATCAATCAGACCCGGCGACAGTACGGGCAAACCTTCGGCGACGCAGGGTTCATCGGATTGGATCATTCCCGAGCAAACATTAATGGTCCGGCCCGCGCCAGTAAAAGGATCGACTCCTGAATATGTCTTTGTCCCTATCATAAGGAACGGACTCTTCCGCGAAATCGGTCTATAAACCGACCATTTGCCTCATCGCCACCAGGCGCGTTTCCGCTGCGCCAGATCGGAGGCTGCACTCCCATATCGCGCAACTTAACTATGGTCCGAATGACCAGGGTATTTAGTGCTGTCGCGTTGGTGAATGTCGAAATAGCAGAAGTGTATTCAGATACACCTGGGATTGATAAAACCGCGTCTCCAATCGGCACCTTGGTGTCGATCGCCACGTCCACCAGATCGTGTAGATTTTTCTTGGTCGGATGGCGGGCTGGATGGTCCGGATGCGTATTCCGAGCATGGTCCCGTGAACTAATCCCAATCAAGGTCACACCTTTTTCTCGTGCGGTCAGAGCCGCGTCAATCAAGGCTGAGTTAATTCCATAGGCATTTACAAGTATCAGTAAATCACCTTCTTCAAGACAATTATTTTCAATAACAATCCTTCCATACCCAGGAGTCCTCTCTATTGCCATCGACCGGAGTGCACCGTTCGATAGTAGCGTCCCCTCGTCCAGGATGGCGTTCATATGCATCAGGCCACCCGCACGAAAAAATAGTTCTTGAGTGGCTAGATTAGAATGGCCGCCGGGGCCAAAAACATGCACTAAGTGATCCTTGGAGATTTGCTTTGCCATTAGGCTCGCAGCCGTATCCAAATTGCCGCGCTCTTCCTTTTGAATGCGGCGAATATGATCTATGACGGTATCAAGATAGGCGTCGCAAAATTCGTCGGCAGGGGTTGCCTCCTCAACCATTTGGATATGCCTCCAGATCGAGAAATAGAGTGCAATTCTTATGGGTTCGTAGGATGCTCGCAGGGCAATCGGTCGAAAGTGGACCTGCGACTGTGGCCTTTACAGCTGCCCGCTTGTGGGTTCCAGACACCGAACAGAAAAGCCTATCAGCGTCAAGAAGCTGTGGGATTGTCAGAGTGACCGCCCTTACTGGAACCGCGTTGATCGATGTAAAGCAACCGTCGTCAACCTGCTGTTGCCGGCAGACATCATCCAGCTCAACCACTTTTACCGAAAAGGGGTCGTCAAAATCAGCAACTGGCGGATCGTTGAAAGCGATATGCCCATTCACGCCGATACCGAGACACATAATATCGATTGGCGCTGTGGCGAGCTTTTTTGCATAGTTTTGGCAAATTTCTTCTGGTAAACCAAGGGTGGGAATTCGATGAACCTCAGCCAGTGGAACTTTTGAGAACAGGTGGCTTTCCAACCAGTTTGCAAAACGCTGTGGTGCCTCGGGGGGCAGGTCAAGGTAATCGTCCATGTGAAAGGCGACGACTTGGTCCCAGGGCAGATTAGGTATCGTGGTAAGAGCGTTCAGTACCTCCGATTGACTGGGCGCCGCGGCAAAAACCATCCTAAATGAGGATTTCATACCTGCGGCTCGACGCATCGCTGCTGCAATGGCGTATGCAGCCGCGATTGCCATTGCAGTCCGGTTTTGAAAAACTAAGGCCTCGGCCTGCCCAAACGTTATCTGTCGGACCACATTTGCCGGGTCAATAGCTTTGAAAGACTCACTCATAGGCGAACTACCCTTCCAAGTTCTTTAAAATGGTCTCATGCAATCGATTGCATGTCAACTACATCTTAATCAGTCGCCGGACGAAAGCTTGTTAGTATTTAATTTTTGGAGGCCCTGACGTGTTGCGAAGAAGCAGATTAGTGTCAAGAACCAAGCGCGTATTCGGTGAAAGGTCTGATAAAATTGAGCAGGCTAACATTTCAACTGATTTCCGCCCGGCGCTTGTTGAGGGGCTCGTCACTGTTGTCAACTGAGGAAAGCCTAAGATGTCATCACAACCAATAACGCTAAAATCGCGAGGAACAGTAACGTGCCTGCCCTCCAACCCCTGGCAGATACCCTGCGCCAGTACGTCGTCAAAAGCTATACAGGCGCTTGCTCCCACTGCTAATAACTCATCAACGACGTTGACACCTGATGAAAATGACGCCGTTTTAGCTGACACCACGGTAAGTTCGATTTTTAGAGCCTTTGTGGCCTTCTCAACGGACATCTGTCTTTGTTCATTGGACCAAGATTGGGCTGGTCCACTAACATAAACAATATGTTTATGCCCAAGATTTGCCAAATGTTTAACAGCCTCCGTCATGCCCTGCCCTGAGTCAATTAGGACACGCGGAATTCCTAGGATATCTCGGTTAATTAGCACGAGGGGAATAATTTCGGCCAATCTCTCGATCGTTGATTGATCGGAACGCGGCGAGGCCAGAACCGCCCCAGAAACTTGATCCGAAAACCGCAGTAACAGATCTTCCTCATGGCTCGGATCCTCGTCGGCATTGCCAATAAAAACGCAGTACCCAAGCTTGGCTGCTTCTTTCTGGACCGCGAGCGCAATTGGTGGCATGAAGGGATTGGTCAGATCAGGCACAATAAGCGCAATGTTCTCGTTCCTACCGGTGCGCAAGGCCCGCGCAGCCGAGTTTGGAGAATACCCAAGCTGCCGAGCAACCGATTTTACGTTAAAGACAGTTTTCTCGCGAAGTAAATGTGGTTGATTAAAAACACGCGAAACAGTCGAACGATCCACCCCGGCTTCGCGCGCAACTTCCCGAATTGTCACACGCCGCGATTTTTTGTTTTGTGACTCCATAGGCCCACCTGACAAGCATCTCACCAAATGGCAAGGTTCATTTTATGATTAGACCCTGTCACGTGTCCGCCTTTTGATGCGGTAGATGTGGCTGCCGGCCTTGATGAAGTCCGCACGTTGGCACTGTCAAACAAAACTGCTTTGTCAAATTAAACTCGCTTGAAGCGGGCAGGGCTACTTTGTAATCTCATACAATGACATAACGCTCTCCATTTCGCTGGTAATGTCAGACAAAACGGTACTGTCAGAGCAAACTAGCTTAACGCGGCTAGGGCGACTTTATAGCGTCCTTGGATGACAAAACACTCTCCATTTTGCTACATTAAACCCGGCCCGGGGTTCCTGGACCATCTTGTATGGGCCCGTGGACCGGGAACCAAGGACCAGTGCACTATCGGACCATAGCGCACGCACCTTCGTCCTGCCTATAGTGTTGCTGCGGCGCAAATTGTGCTGGATCGTTTTGCTCGGTCCGCGGTCCGTGGATCACCGGCAGGGGTTACTGTGCCTAATCCCTACAGCAAAGCCTCAGGTCCACGGACCGGGGGCCCCTGTCCTAGGGCCCCGTGTCACGGACCACGGCCCTTAAGTATTAGCCTTTTAAATTCATTCGGGGGTAATTTTGTTCGGATGCCTAGGCCATCTCTATTCACGCACTAATTTCAAGATAAATCCTGACGCTGCTATCGCTGAGTGGCGTCAATTATTGAGCGCATAGATTTAGGCTGTGCCAGCAATCTGATGCGTGTTCGCATTTGCAGGGCAGCACCCAACATACAAATTTTAGGTGGTTGTTGTTATCACAGTTTTGATAAACCTTTTTAAGGTTTCAGAGTTTCCCGACGTCCGAAACGCCAAGTAGAGGTCGATTAGATTTTCGCATGGTTCAAATGGGACGAAGGAAACGCCCGGTGGGGCTATATTCTTGACCCAGGCTGGTACCAACGCAATCCCAAGTCCATGTGCTACGAACTGCAGTAGAGTGGATTTATCTATGATCTCGCAGACAATATTTGGTTGGACACCGATTTGTCGAAAACCGCTCCACAAGGCCTCATGCAGGATTGGTCTTGCATGCTTTGGATAACCTACGATTGGTTGGTCAGCTATATCAGGTGTGGAAAGCGACGCAGACCTTGAAAGCGTGTTGGTATGGGCAAGGGCTACCACAATGGGCTGGCGATGCAAAAGCGTGCTGGTAATAAATTTGTCTTCCTGATGCTTCCGTACGAAGGCCACATCTGTACGGTGGGCGATCAATTCTTGGGAATGCTGTTCAGAGGAAGAGATTTCGAGAACCTGCACATGGACTTTTGGATCTGTCTGGCGAAATTCAAGTAGAGCTCTCGGTAGCAACATTGAAATTGCCTCATCGACGCCGCTCACACGGATATGGTGTAGGTCGGACTCGGCAGTGTGGCGGATATTGGAGATAGATCTTTCAATATCGTTAAGGATACTTTTGGCATCATTAACGAAATCTGACCCAGCTTGTGTTAGGCTGACTTGCCGGGTCGTTCTAAAAAATAGCCGAGCCCCAACCTCGTGTTCCAATGCTGATATACGCTCAGAGAGAGCGGACTGGCTCAATCCCAGGCGTTCCCCTGCTCTTCGAAAGTGAAGTTCTTCGGCAACGGCAACAAAGCATTCTAGTTGTCTAATTTCCAATCCGTTACCCTTTGTTCATTTATTGGATTACGTTTACCCACATGCTATCGTCCAATGTGGCCTCGAAATCGTGGATAGCAGCTGCTTGTTCCAGTGTATCTAGTGTATCGTCACTACCTCGAATCAGCGACGTTCGCGTGGCGTTGTCCATTTCGAAAACCACTGAAATTTCACCAGCCGTTATCGTTCGATTATCAAGATTAATCGATACTTTGGCGCCTCTGGCATTGATAGAAAATTGCAAAAGTGCGTCTCTTGTCTTGGGGGAAACAATCGGCAGAGCAAGACCATTTTTGCGAGCGTTGTCGTAAAATATCCCAGCAAAACTTGTCCCAATGCAGGCATCAATCTTCAACTGACGCAAACCCCAAACGGCATGCTCTCGGCTTGAGCCACATCCAAAATTGTCACCGACGATTAAAATCGTGGCCCGTGTCCAAGGTGCTTTGTTTAGTATGAATTCTGGGCGCAGCTGACCTACATTGTCAAAGCGCAGGTCGGCAAGAGTGCCGTCTGCTAACCCTTCTCGGGTAATAGTGATCAAAAATCGCTTAGGCATAATTACATCGGTGTCGACATTAGCCAATGGTAATGGGGCAGCGATCCCTTTGATAGTTTTCATCATCTGTTTGTCTTTCACTTAAAGTCGCGCACGTCAGCCAAGTGCCCAGACACAGCAGCCGCGGCAACCATTGCCGGCGACATGAGGTGGGTGCGTGCGCCGCGTCCCTGACGTCCTTCGAAATTTCGATTAGTCGATGAAGCGACCCGCTCACCGTCCATGGCAATATCGTCATTCATCGCCAAACACATAGAACAACCCGCTTCAGGCCGCCATTCAAATCCGGCAGCCTCGAAAACATCACGAAGGCCTTCCGCTTCTGCTTTGATCCGTGTCATGGCAGAACCTGGTACGACGATTGCTTCGACGCCTTCGGCCACTTGCCGACCTTGCAGTATTTTGGCTGCCTCTCGTAGGTCTTCTATACGACTATTGGTACAAGAACCGATAAATGCCGTGTCTATTTTGATCGACTGGGCCGATTGCCCTTCGGTCAAACCCATGTATTTCAATGATCGTTCTAGCGCCGCTTTGGCTTTCGGGGAGACATAATCTAGTTTGGAGGGCACATTTGCCGTGATTGGTACTGATTGATCGGGGCTGGTGCCCCAAGTGATCAAAGGTTCTATATTGGCTCCTGAAATGGTAATCTCTTCATCAAATACGGCCTCAGAATCGCTGACCCAGTTTTCACCTTTGAATGCAAACTGACCCGTATGGGGGTGACCTTTCAACGCAGCTTCAGTAATTTCATCCGCTGCTATCAAAGCAGCTCGGGCACCTAGCTCAACTGCCATATTGCAAACTGTCATACGTCCGGCCATATCTAGGTCCCGAATAGCAGAGCCTGCAAACTCCACAGCGTACCCATTACCCCCGCCTGCTCTAACTACATGCACTACCTTCATGATGATGTCCTTTGCGGTCACGCCCGGAGCAGTATCTCCTTCAACAATGACGCGCATGGTTTTCATACGTTTATAACGAAGCGTTTGGGTTGCCAGTACATGTTCCACTTCCGAGGTGCCGATACCAAAGCCCAGTGCGCCGTACGCCCCATAGGTGGTGGTATGGCTATCACCGCAAGCGATCAGCATGCCTGGCACAACCAGCCCCTGTTCTGGAACCACGACGTGTTCGATGCCTTGTCGTGGGTCGCCAAGGCCGTAAAGGGCGATGCCATGTTTAATGCAGTTTGCCTCAAGATTGTCGATCAACAGTTTGGATGCCGCATCATGCGGTTTACTGTCTCGGGTCGCGTTCACATGGTCGACCACTGCCAAATGCGCCTCAGATCGCCAAACATCCAGCCGCTTCGCGCTGAGCCCCGAAAAGGCCTGTGGGCTGGTGTATTCGTTCATGATGTGGAAATCGACATAGATTAACATATCGCCATCGGGCAGATTGCAAACCTTGTGGGCATCGACCAATTTGTCATAAAGTGTCCTGCTCATTTAGTGGTCTCCGCATGGATTGGGTTTCGAGCAAAGAAATTGGACATGCGCGTGGCTATATCGTCTGGGATTTCTTCGGCCATGTAATGTGTGGTGTCGAGGGCTTCGCCCTCAACACTCTCAGCCCGCTGACGCCAGAGGCCAAGCGCATCAAAGCATGTCTCGATCACACCGCGTTTCGCCCAGAGCATCAAGATGGGCATATCGAGTTTTTGGCCCTGATCGGCATCGTCATGTTCGATGTCGATGCTAGCGGCTGCGCGGTAGTCTTCGCAGCTTGCATGAATGACGTTGGGATCTGCGAAGGCACTCAGGTATTCAGTCAGAGCGTCGTTAGAAAATGGGTTTTCGCCGCGCGCTTGATTAAAGCATTTCAACTTCCAAAACCCTTCAGGATCAGCTCCGATCATTTGTTCTGGTAGCGGGTTTGGCTGGGTCAAAAAGAACCAGTGCCAATACGCCTGAGCGAACGCAACGCTGGTCTCTGCATACATTTCGCGGGTTGGGGCGATGTCTAGCAAAGCCATGGCTGCAACGTGATTGCGATGATCTAAACCCATCCGATGTGCCACCCGCGCACCCCTGTCATGGGCACCAACAAGAAATCGTTCATGTCCCAAGTGCCGCATGATCGCGACAATGTCATTAGCCATAACACGTTTTGAATAAGGCTCGTGCGATGCATTTGACGCTGGCTTATCTGAGCTACCATATCCGCGCAAATCCGGACAAACGACCTGATACGAGCGCGCCAGTATGGGTGCCACCCCGTGCCACATGGCAGATGTTTGCGGGTATCCATGAAGTAGGACGATCGGTGGCGCACCTTGTGGTCCAGCGCGGCGGACGAACAAAGTCGCACCATCTCCTTCGATACGCTCTTCCACGAACTCCTGAAACATTTCTCGTTCTCCAAGGAAATTAAAGTTAATCTATTATCCCATATCCCAGATTAAATCGGAATGTTTAATCGTAAAAACTGATCAGTATTGCCGACTAATCCTCACGGCAAATTCCTGTAGCATTTCAAGACAAAAGCTGCGCCAGAAAAAATCTGGTAGCCCTAAAAAAAAGATCAAAGGAGGATACTATGAAGTTTCTGTTAAACACTGCACTATCCCTGACATTGGTGTTCAGCGCGAATTCTGCGCTTGCCGCTTGTGATGCTGGAGAGATTGTTATCAAGTTCAGCCACGTTACAAACACTGACAAGCATCCAAAAGGCATAGCTGCCACTTTGCTTGAACAGCGCGTTAACGACGAGATGAACGGCAAGGCCTGCCTTGAAGTGTTCCCGAACTCTACGCTTTATAACGATAATCAAGTTCTAGAAGCGTTGTTGCAAGGCGACGTTCAATTGGCGGCACCGTCATTGTCCAAGTTTGAACAGTTCACAAAACAATTTCGCATTTTTGACTTGCCGTTCATGTTTAAAAACATCAACGCAGTTGATGAGTTCCAAAACTCAGAAACTGGTCAAGCGATGAAGCAGTCTATGAAAAAGCGTGGCCTTCTTGGTGTAGCTTTCTGGCACAATGGAATGAAGCAAATGTCAGCAAACGTTCCATTGAATGTTCCGTCTGATGCAAATGGATTGAAATTCCGTGTCATGAACTCTGACGTGTTGAAAGCTCAAATGGCTGCGATGGGTGCGTCCCCTCAGCCAATGGCTTTCTCTGAAGTTTACGGTGCTTTGCAAACTGGCGTTGTTGATGGACAAGAGAACACATGGTCCAACATCTATGGTAAGAAGTTTTTTGAAGTTCAGGACGGCACTACAGAAACAGACCATGGTATCATCGACTACTTGGTTGTGACCTCTACTGATTTCTGGGATGGCCTACCCGCAGACGTTCGAAACCAGTTGGCAACGATCCTTGACGAGGTGACTGCTGCACGTAACTCAGAGTCCACAGCTGTAAATGCGAGCAACAAGCAAGCAATCTTGGATTCTGGTGGCATTGTTCGCTCCTTGACTACAGATCAGCGCGCTGCATGGGTTGAAGCGATGACGCCAGTTTGGGATCAATTTGTGGGAGATGTTGGGCAAGAAAACATCGATGCAGCACAAGCGATCAACGCTAAGCACTAAGGTGGTTTGATCTTATATGCTTGCCCGTTGGTGTCAGTGGGCAGGCATTTTCTGCATAATCTAAGTTCAATCTAAAAGAGGGGGTGGGACATGGCATCAAGCTATGAACCCAAAACACCACTGGGCCGTTTCGTGAACGAGTTAGAAGAGACTGTGATCGCGCTGCTGCTTGGGGTAATGACGCTGATCACATTCATCAATGTTATACTACGTTACGGATTCAACACAGGCCTCATCTGGGGCTTAGAGATGGTGACGTTTTTATTTGCATGGCTTATACTGTTCGGTGCGAGCTATGCGGTTAAGGTCACAGCACACCTTGGCGTAGATGTTGTCGTCAACCTGTTTGGTCCACGCGGTCGCAAGGTTTTTGCACTTGTGGGTGCGGCCATCTGCATAGGTTATGCGTTCCTTATTTTCAAAGGATCGTGGGACTACTGGGCGAATTTTGCCAATCTGCCTCAAACCACTGGGCGTTGGTTTCCAACAGGTTTTGAAGAGATGCGTGGCACCTCTTATCGTGGCTGGTACGAAGTTATCGATATTCCGTTGCCTGAGTGGATGCGCTTTATTGAACCGATGATGAATGATGGTGATGCTTACGAGAAAATTCCGCGCTTTATTCCTTACGCGATTATGCCGATTGGCATGGGCCTTTTCTTCTTCCGTATTGTTCAAGCCACCGCGCGTATTTATCTGGGTGAATCCATAAGCTTGATCGTCAGCCACGAAGCTGAAGAAGCCATTGAAGACGTCAAACATATGAATGCTAGGAACTAAGACATGGAAATTGTATTTCTTTTTTCAATGGTAATTGGGCTGATGCTGATTGGGGTTCCAATCGCTATCAGTCTCGGCATGTCCTCAATCATTTTCTTACTGGTGCTTAGTAACGCATC
>Ga0206130_10008367_pt1 | contig 11136 bp, 9 predicted proteins | sample Helgoland_Spring_9_FD_148637 | JGI IMG/M metagenome (GOLD analysis project Ga0206130, IMG submission 148637) | Pelagic subsurface seawater microbial communities from Kabeltonne, Helgoland, North Sea - Helgoland_Spring_Bloom_20160512_1 | ecosystem: Environmental > Aquatic > Marine > Epipelagic ...
GACTTCTTCTTCATGCTCTACCACGATTACAGAATTCCCTAAATTCTTAAGGTTTTGCAATACTTGAACTAATCGTGTGGTGTCTTTGGGGTGTAAACCTATACTTGGTTCATCCAATATATACATAGATCCTACAAGTGCAGAACCTAAAGAAGTCGCGAGTTTGATTCTTTGAAACTCTCCACCAGATAAAGTAGAGGTTAATCGATTTAGGCTTAAATAGCTTAAACCTACTTCAAGTAAATAGTCCAATCTGTTTTGAATCTCAGCTAATATTCTATTAGCAATATCCTGTTCATGTTGGGTAAGAGAAATGTTTTTGAAGAATTCTTTTGCCTCTTCAATCGACATCAATACCACATCTTGAATCGATTTCTCGTTAATTTTTACATTACCTGCATCTCCTCTCAATCGAGTTCCTCTACAATCTGGGCAAACAGTTCTTCCTCTATAGCGAGAAAGCATGACACGATATTGAATTTTATGAAGTTGACTTTCAAGCATCGCGAAAAAGTCATTTAAACCATCAAAATGTTCATTTCCCGTCCATAGAACTTCTTGTTCTTCTACCGAAAGTTCATTGTAAGGGCGGTAGATTGGAAAGTCAAATTCGATACCTGTTTTGAGCAAAGGACCTAACCAAGTAGCCCTCATCTTTTCACCCTTCCAAGGAGCTATAGCATTGTCATAAATTGATAAAGTCTTATCTGGAATGACTAAGTCTTTATCAATTCCGAGTACATGTCCGAATCCTTCACAAGTTTTACAAGCTCCAAAAGGGTTATTGAAACTGAAAAAGTTAACTGATGGTAATTCAAACTGAATACCATCAAGTTCGAATTTGTCTGAAAAGGTGGTGAACTTATTATTGTTGTAAAAGACACATTTTCCCTGTCCTTCATAAAAAGCGGTTTGAATGGAATCGGAAAGTCGTAATTCGAGTTCTTCACGATCTCTAACAGCAACCCTGTCAATTAATAAATAAGCGTCTTTTAATTCTTTTCCTGATTCAATAAGATCCTCAATAAATGTCAATTCTTCATTGACAAATACTCTAGCAAAACCTTGTTGCAATAGTATTTTAAGATGGTCTTGAAACGTTCTTCCATCTCCTAAATCGATAGGTGTAAGGATGAATACTTTTTCGTTATCTTCTAAGTTTAAAACAAAATCAACAGCATCACTAACACTGTGTTTTTTGACCTCTTTTCCAGAAACAGGAGAGATTGTTTTTCCGATTCGAGAAAAAAGTAATTTCATGTAATCGTAAATCTCTGTAGTCGTGCCTACCGTAGATCGAGGATTTTTGGTAGCTACTTTTTGCTCTATGGCAATAGCTGGTGAAATTCCTTTTACCCAATCGACTTCCGGTTTTTCCATTCTACCCAAAAATTGACGGGCATAAGAACTTAAACTTTCAACATACATTCGTTGACCTTCGGCAAAGAGGGTATCAAAAGCCAAAGAAGATTTACCACTTCCTGACACACCAGTAACTACGGTGAGCTGGTTTCTAGGAATAGCAACGTTGATGTTCTTAAGATTATTAACTCTTGCTCCTTTTACTAAAATGAATTTTTTAGCGTCGAGGTCGTCGATGTTTTGACTGGAAAGTAGGTCTGTTGATTTTTTCACGAATCCGCAAATTTACTTTTTATAGATTTTAAAACATATGGATTGGAACTCTCTTATTCGGAGAAGGCCAACTATCTTGAAGTTGTTTTACCAATAACGATCAAGCTACTCACCTTCATCATTTTACCCAAAAACTCTTTGTCTTCTTCCTTTTTGTTGATGGCTTCAGTCTTATTAAAACCATTTTCTTGAAGTAAAGTAGTTACATCCTCTTTTGTAAACATGTTGAATCCGTATTTGGTCATCGGATAAGTTTCCAAATCGTGTTTAGGGCGTAGGCCAATGACTAGTTTTCCGTTAGGTTTTAATACACGTTTGAATTCTGCAAGAATTTGGGTTTTGTCTTCCCAGAAATAGATCGTATTTACGGTCATTATTTTGTCAATAGAATTACTATCGACAGGTAAACTTTCTGCCGTTGATAATCTAAAATCAGCAATGTCGTTTTCAATGAATTTCGTGTTATTGTCGCTTGATTGACAAATCATATCTTCTGAAAAGTCACAACCGATATATTTGACAGATTCAGCTTTTTCAATGATGTTTTTGACAAAAAATCCGTTACCCATTCCGATTTCAAGAATGGTATCTCCCTTTTGAACATCAAGAGCTTCAATCGAAAACAGATTGATGTCTTTGTTCCCTTTATTCATGATTTCTCCTACTTCGATACCGTGCTCACCTTCTGGTTTTCGGAGTTGTGCAGCTAGTGCTTTGAATTTTGATTCGTCCATAGAATAAATATAGAAAATTCTAAATTTTATTTATCGAGATCAAGCTGTTTTCGTAGATAGGAGTCTTTGACTTTATTTTCATTCCAATAATCAGATTTAATAGAATTGATAAGTTTGGCCGTCGTGGTGAGTTCTTTTTTGTTTTCACCCCAACCGCTTTCATAAGTTTCTTGCCAAGACAAAATTTTATAAGGAAAGGATTTTTCAAATTGAATGGCTAAAGTTCTGTTTAAATCAGGGTAGTTGATGGAGTAAGAATTGTAGTTCTCCATTTCTTCTATAGCTAGATTACATTGGTAGGCTTTAGTCTCTTGATGTTTTAATCTTAAGTAAAAGAAGGAAGGAATCATCATGGATTTCCCTGTTTTAAGCCCTTCAGGGTTTAATCGAATTTGAGTCCAGACATCATCTTCTAAGTCTACTTTTTCAATTTGTATTTTCTCAAACGATTCATCTTCGAAGTAGGAGTTTAGACTAATTTGATATTGGTCTTTATTGACCAATTCCATATAAGTATGCCCACACCATTCTTGAGAAGAAGAAGATACTTTTAAAGAATGTTGACCTGCAATAGGGTAAAAAGTACTTGTCATCAGGGAGTAGGGATAAATTCCAGTATTGAATTTTTTGGTGAAGTTGAGCTTTAGAATTGGAGTGTCAGATTCTGTTACAAGGTCTGTTTTGGTGTTTTTGTCAGTGGAAAAATGTTCGGTGACAAAAACTAACACTGCGGTTCCTCTATGATTTTCTCCATAACGAGCTTGGTTTATAACGTAGCTTGAAATCTCTGCTTCACTGTTATACCAATAGTCAGAAAATGAAGTAGTAGATTCTGAGGGTTTGTTGCTTTTAATTCCCGCACATGAAAACATCATCAATAGGAATAGGGATATATTTGAGCTTAAAATTTTCATCATTGATTGGTGTATTTAATCAACAAATTGAAAGTTTCTAGAGTTCCATAAATTGATAAGAAATGAGCTTGTTCTAAGTTTTTGGACTGTGTAAATTGTAATCTTATTTCCTGGTTTTAATGAATAATTCGCTTTCGATGAGTAGTAGTAATTTTGATATAATAATTGTAGGAGCTGGACCCGCAGGATGTGCATGCGCTTATGAGCTTCGAAATACGGCTCTAAAAATTGCTCTTATTGATAAAAGTACTTTTCCAAGAGATAAAATATGTGGCGACGCATTGAGCGCAGATGTAGTGAATCAGTTTGATAGAATAGATTCTAAATTGGCTGAAGAGTTTAAAAAATTTGCAGCAAAAATTGATTCGCACGGAGTAAGATTCTATGCTCCCAATGGAGATAAACTTGATGTTGATTTCACCAACACCAATCATGATACTGCTGCCGGTTATATTTCTAAGCGTGTAGATTTTGATAATTTTTGGTTCGATCAAGTAAAAGATTTGTCTAATGTGACCCTTATATTAGGAAGTCAAGTGGATGATTTAGTAGTAACCAACAATGGTGTCTGTGGCCATGTGGCTGGAAATGAGATTAATGCTACAATAGTGATTGGAGCAGATGGAGCTCACTCTATTGTTAATAAAAGGCTAGGTAAAATTTCCGTTGATAAAGATCATTATTGTGCTGGTCTAAGACAATATTATGAAGGTGTGGAAGGTTTTCACTCTAAAAATCATATAGAACTTCATTTTTATGATGATGTGCTCCCTGGATATTTTTGGATTTTTCCATTACCAGAAGGTCGTGCCAATGTAGGCTTAGGGATGCTGTCTAGTGAGGTGAGTAAAAAGAAAGTTAATCTTAAGGATAAGCTGTCTGAAATTATTTCTACGCATCCAAATGTTAAAGACCGTTTTAAAAATGCTAAACCAACAGAAAACATTCAGGGGTATGGATTGCCTATTGGATCAAAAAAGAGGCCTATATCAGGTAATCGGTTCCTACTTTTAGGAGACGCGGCAAGCTTGATTGATCCTTTTACAGGGGAAGGAATTGGAAATGCCATGAGAAGTGGTCGTATCGCTGCAGAACATCTTATTAAAGCCTTTGATCAAGATGCTTTTGATGAAAAATTTAACAAAGGATACGATAAAGTGATTTATCATAAAATGTGGAATGAATTACGTGTTAGTCGTTCTTTACAGAAATTATTAAAGTTTCCAAGGTTATTCAATTTTGTGGTTAAAAAAGCAAATACTAATCCTTCTGTCCGAACTTTAATTTCATCGATGTTAGACAATATCGACTTGAAGAAGGAACTAATAAAACCATCTTTTTATTTTCGGTTGTTATTCAATTAGAAATTAATGGATTCTACATGTTGTAGTAGAACTGCATTAAATTATCAAAAAGTGGATGCCAATGTGGAAAACTTTTATATTTGCAGCTCTAAGGAAATTATATGACGACAAATTTTAAATATCGTGTATTGAGGAGGCGCAGGTCTAAACCCACAAGGGCTTAATTAGTACCTAGTTAGTTAAGAGTTATTCTCTTTTAATTCCATCAATAATTCCCGAAGAAAGGGACGATAAATGTCAAATATAGTAGTTCAAATAGCATCCGAAAAACATCACAAATTTGCTGAAGCAATCACCAATCAAATGGCTGAATCTGCAAAAGCACGTGGTACAGGTATTGCTAAACGTTCTCCAGAGTATATTAAAAAGCAAATGACAGCTGGAAAAGCCGTTATAGCTTTAGATAAAGCTAAGGATGCCGTTTGTGGTTTTTGCTATATGGAGTCTTGGGAAGGGAAAAAATACGCTGCTAACTCAGGTCTAATTGTTTTTCCTGAATACAGAAATCATGGTTTGGCAAAAAAGATAAAGGTTAAAGCCTTTGAGCTTTCTAGAAAAGTATATCCACAAGCCAAGTTATTTGGGTTAACAACTAGTTTAGCCGTAATGAAGATTAACTCAGAATTGGGTTATGTTCCAACCATATTTTCTGAACTTACCGAAGATGATGCCTTTTGGAAAGGTTGTCAGACTTGTGTGAACTATGAAATATTGCAAAGTAAGGATCGTAAAAATTGCCTGTGTACAGGTATGATCTTCGATCCAAAAGCAAAGAAAAAATCAAAATGGAGTTTTGTTAAAAATCTTTCTTTTATACAACGGTTGAAAAGAATTAAGCAATCTCTTTTTTTAAAATTTAACGTTGCCGAAGGCAATCTATAAACATATTTGTTATGAGCAAAAAAGTAGTTTTAGCATACAGTGGAGGTTTAGATACCACTTATTGTGCGAAGTATTTATCTGACGATTTAGGTTACGAATTGTATTCTGCAATCGTAAATACAGGAGGTTTTTCTTCTGAAGAATTAGTTGACGTTGAAAAAAAGGCAATCGAGTTAGGTGTAACTAAGCACGTATGTCTTGATGAGACTGAAAACTTCTATAACAAATGCGTGAAGTACTTAGTAGCTGGAAATGTTCTCAAGAACAATACGTATCCATTATCTGTGAGTGCGGAAAGAATTTTTCAAGCGATAGCATTAGCGAAATATGCTAAAGAAGTAGGAGCAGATGCTATTGCTCACGGTTCTACTGGAGCAGGAAACGACCAAGTTCGTTTCGATATGACTTTTCATATCATCTGTCCCGATATCGAAATCATAACTCCGATTAGAGATATGCAATTGAGTCGTGAGGCTGAAATTGAATACTTATCTGCTAAAGGTGTGGTAAGAGATTGGACAAAATCAAAATACTCAATTAACAAGGGTCTTTGGGGAACTTCAGTTGGAGGAGCCGAGACTTTGACTTCCAACCAATACTTACCTGAAGAGGCATGGCCTACTCAAGTAACTAAAACGGGTGAAGAAGAATTAAGAATTACTTTTAAGAAAGGGGAACCGGTTGCCTTAAATGGTGAATCAATGAGTCCGGTTGATGTGATTGTTAAATTGGATGCCTTAGCTGGTGCTTACGGCGTGGGTAGAGATGTACATGTTGGTGATACAATTATTGGAATTAAAGGACGAGTAGGCTTTGAAGCAGCTGCTCCTGTTGTCTTAGTAAAAGCACACCATGCTTTGGAAAAACATACTTTAACTAAAGTGCAATTGAACATGAAAGATCCATTGGCTAACACTTATGGTTCAATGGTTCATGAAGGTCAATTTATGGAACCTGCACTTAGAGATATTGAAGCTTATTTAGACGAAAGTCAAAAGTATGTTTCTGGTGATGTGATTATTCATTTAGCACCACACAGATTCTATGTTGTAGGAATTGAATCGGAGCACGATTTGATGTCGGATAAATTTGGTAGCTACGGAGAGATGAACAATGCATGGTCAGGTGACGATGTTAAAGGATTCTCTAAAATCTTCGGTAACCAAACGATGATTTATAAGCTAGTGAATAATGAATAATTAATAATGAAGAATGGGAATGAAAATATTGTTGTAACCAAGAGTTATTCTTTCTCATTAAGGATTATTAAATTATTCGTTTTTCTAAAAAAGAACAATGAATTTGACCTTTCACGGCAAGTACTAAGAAGTGGTACTTCAATTGGAGCTAATATCGAAGAGGCTCAAGGAGGTCAAAGTAAAAAAGATTTTATTTCAAAAATTTCGATTGCATATAAAGAAGCGAGAGAAACACATTATTGGTTGCGATTGTTGAGAGACAGTGATTTTATAGAATCTAAGTTAGCAGAATCGCTTGTTACGGATTGTGAGGAATTGGTTAAAATGCTTACTTCAATATTAAATTCGAGTAAGAAAAGTTAATTCTTCATTATTAACTATAAATTATTAATTAGATATGAAAGTAGGAATAGTAGGCGGAGCCGGATATACAGGAGGAGAGTTACTTCGAATATTAGTAAACCACCCTGAAGCGAATATTGAATTTGTACACAGTAACAGTAATGCAGGAAACCCTGTTTATGCAGTACATCAGGATTTAATTGGCTATACTGATTTAATTTTTACAGATACTTTATCTACTGATATTGATGTCTTAATCATGTGTTTAGGTCATGGAGATGCAAAGAAATTTTTAGATGCTAATCCTGAATTTTACAATGTTAAAATAGTAGATCTAAGTACCGATTTTCGTCACAAAAGAGAAGGAAATGATTTTGTGTATGGGTTGCCAGATATGAACAAAGAAGCTATTAAATGGGCTAATCATATCGCTAACCCAGGTTGTTTTGCTACTTGTATTCAATTAGGCTTATTGCCATTGGCTGCTTCACATAACTTAAAAACTGAGGTTCATATTTCAGCAGTTACAGGGAGTACTGGAGCTGGGCAAAAACCTACTTCTACGTCTCATTTCAGTTGGAGAAATAACAACATGTCTGTGTATAAGGCATTCGAACACCAACATCTGCAAGAGATTGGAGAAAGCTTAGAGCAGCTTCAAGATGGTGGATTTGATGATTCGATAAATTTTGTTCCTTTTAGAGGTGATTTTGCTCGTGGTATTATTGCTTCAATTTATATTGAATCAGAATTGAGTGAGGAAGAAGCTAACGCTATTTTCAAGGAGTATTACAAAGAGGAGCCTTTTACTCATGTGGTAGATCAAAATCCGAATTTAAAACAAGTAGTGAATACGAATAACTGTTTACTCTACGTTAAAAAATACGGAACGAAACTTCATGTGATTTCCATAATTGATAATTTGGTAAAAGGTGCATCAGGTCAGGCGGTTCAGAATATGAACTTATTATTTGGACTTAAAGAAGATACAGGTCTTCGCTTGAAGCCAAGTGCTTTTTAAGCTATCGTTAGATATTAATAACAACGTCATGTTGAGTGTAAGCGAAACATCTTGTATTGCTGCACATTGGAAGATTCTTCGCTCACGCTCAGAATGACGAATGAAAATGAAATGGCTTAAAAAAATAGGAATCACTCTCGCTGTACTTACAGCTCTCGTTTTTATCAGTATTGATAGAGTTGATGAAAGTCCTATTGTTAATTCCGAGCCTTATAATTCTACCTTAAAATCCATTGATGAATCTATTTTTACACATGTAAAAGTAGATGAAGAAATGAAAGTGGGTTGGTCAAAGGTGAATATTACACCAGATCATGCTACTCGGATGGCCGGTTTCATGAGAAAGAACTTCGATTCCGTTCATGATTCGATGTTTGTTAGAACCATGGTTTTTGACCTTGGAGAGAAGAAGGTAGTTTGGTTAACCTATGATCTCATTTTTGTCCATCCTTATTTGAAAAATGCAATTTTAGATGAAGTTCAAAAGCAGGGGTTAGCCGATTTTGTTTACTTGTCGGCTACACATACACATCACAGTATTGGTGATTGGGGCAAGGATCCTTTAACTCGTGTACTGTACGGATACGATCAGGAGATATTTGATGGTTTAATTGACCAGGGAATTGAAAGTATCAAAAATGCAGTATCTGATGTAGAAACAGCCAAGGCTGGATATTTTAGATATAATGAGAGCCGTGTAGTTCGTAATCGAGTTGATGGGGAACACGGAATAGTTGATCCCTTTATAAGAGGATTTAAGGTTGAAAAGGAATCAGGTGAAAAAGCGTGTTTATATACTTTTTCAGCACATCCAACTAGCATAAGTGTTTATGCTACGTTTTTAACGGGTGATTACCCTGCAGAAGTTAATGATAGATTAGAAAAAGATAAGGTTGATTTTGCCATGTTTACGGCTGGAGCCACTGCGAGTATGCGTGCAAAGTATTTGGATATTTTCGATTATGAAGCTATAGATTGGTTTTCTGATAGATTTCTTCAAAATTTTGATCACTCTTTTGATAGTTTGGAGTTAAAGCCTTTTATGGAAGTTTCTTTTGGAAAGGTTCCTGTTTTCTTTAGACAACCGAACCTTAGAATTTTGGATAATTGGCGTATTCGGCCTTGGTTGGTCAAATTAGTGGTTGATCAGAAAGAACCTTTTGTAGCGGTGTTGAAGTTCGATAATACTGTTTGTATGGGATTGCCTGTTGAGTTTTCAGGTGAATTGATGTTGCAGTTAGATGAAAAATATAAGCAACAAGATATTAATTTAATTGTAACTGGGCTTAATGGTAATTACCTTGGCTATGTAAATAGAGATTGTTACTATCATACTGAACAGGATGAGGAAGTTTCTCTACTCAATTGGTATGGACCGGAAGTAGGTAACTATTTTAGGACTATTATTGAAGAAATTGTAGATAAAAAGATCAAGTGAATCAATACAAAAACATAGTAGTAAAAGTTGGAACTAATGTTTTGACAAATGAAGATGGAAGTCTTGATTTGAAAGTCATTAGCAGCTTGGTTGAACAGATATCAGATTTAAAGAAAAACGGTATCGATGTCGTGTTGGTTTCTTCAGGTGCAGTTGGTGCAGGTAAGTCTGTTTGTGAAATGGATCATATTGAAGATGAAATTTCACGTCGTCAAGCTTACAGTTCTATTGGGCAGGTGAAATTGATGGGATTGTACTCTGAGCAATTTGCTAAGCATGGTTTAGTGTGTGCTCAAGTATTGGCTACAAAGGATGACTTTATTGGTAAGGAGCATTATAAGAACATGACCAATTGTTTTGAAAGTCTTATGAAGGATAATGTGATTCCTATTGTTAATGAAAATGATGTGGTTTCATTGACTGAACTTATGTTCACTGATAATGATGAATTGGCTGCACTTACGGCTTTCATGATTAAGGCAGAGGCTTTAGTTATTTTAACAAGCGTTGATGGTCTTTATATCGATTTTGAAAACAAAGTCCTTTTAGGAAATTATAAAAAATCGGAATCAATAGCTGGTTTGGAAAAATATGTAGATGAGCATAAATCATCTCAAGGACGAGGTGGTATGTCATCTAAGATAGAAGTCGCTCGACGTATGAAAGAGAAAGGAATCGTCACGCATATTGCTAACGGAAAACATGAAGATACGCTTCTTAAAATTGTAAAAGGAGGAACTCTAGGGACTACTTTTGAAGCTTAGAACCTCTCGTTATTTCATAATACAGCGCTCTAAGATTAATAGCCAAAGGGACACGGATCAATAAAAAAAGGAGCCTTCACGTTGTAACATGAAGGCTCCTTTTAGTTTCTATTCTATTTTAATTATATAGAAGAGTATTCCTTAACTGTTTCTATAAAACGTTTTACTTTATCAGGGTTGGTATCAGGATATACGCCATGACCTAGGTTGGCAATATGTCGTGATTTACCAAACTTATCAATCATGTTCTTTGCCTCTTTTTCAATGATATGATTTTCAGCATAAAGTACACAAGGATCAAGATTACCTTGAAGAGTCTTGTTTGGTCCAATGATGTCACGGCTTTCCTTGATGTCCATATTCCAATCCAAACCAATGGTGTTACAATCTAATTTAGCCATTTCGTTTCTAGCAAAATAAGCTCCTTTAGCGAATACCGTAATTGGTACTTCTGTAATTGCATTACAGATTTGATTGATGTATTTCAAAGAAAACTCCTTGTATTGAGATGGAGAAAGAATTCCTGCCCAACTATCAAATATTTGAATCATATCGGCACCTGCAGCTATTTGACCTTTCAAATAGTTGATGGTACTCGTAGTAATTTTTTGTAATAAAGCATCAGAAAGTTTTGGGTCGGTGTAAAGCATTTTTTTTGCATTACTAAAAGTTTTAGACCCTCCACCTTCAATCATGTAACTAAAGATTGTCCAAGGTGCACCTGCAAATCCAATTACGGGAACACGACCATTTAACTCTTTCTTAGTTATTTTTATGGCTTCTATAGTATAATGTAAATCCTCAGCTTCCGCTGTCTTCAAGTTTTCTACATCTTGAAAAGTT
>Ga0206130_10008370_pt1 | contig 11132 bp, 9 predicted proteins | sample Helgoland_Spring_9_FD_148637 | JGI IMG/M metagenome (GOLD analysis project Ga0206130, IMG submission 148637) | Pelagic subsurface seawater microbial communities from Kabeltonne, Helgoland, North Sea - Helgoland_Spring_Bloom_20160512_1 | ecosystem: Environmental > Aquatic > Marine > Epipelagic ...
CAGCCGATCAGCCAGCTTCACCAGAATGACCCGCACGTCCTTTGCCATAGCAAGCAGCAGCTTGCGGAAATTTTCCGCCTGCTCCTGCTCTTTCGAGGTCATCTCAAGACGGTTCAGTTTGGTCACACCATCGACGAGGCCGGCGATCTCTTCACCAAACAAAGTGCGAAGTTCGTCATGCGTCGCTTCGGTGTCTTCGACCGTATCGTGCAGCAGCGCCGTAACGATGGTCGCGTCGTCTAACTTCAGTTCCGTCAGGATTGCGGCGACCTCAAGCGGGTGACCAAAGTATGGTTCGCCACTGGCGCGGGTCTGTTTGGCATGCGCCTTTGCACCATAAACATAGGCGCGATTCAGCAGCGCCACATCCGTGTTCGGATTGTACGCCTGCACAAGCTCCAGCAATTCAAACTGGCGGATCATCGCGACTCGGGTCTATTACGTGGCTAATGTAAGCGTGGTTAACGCTGCTGGCCAAGAATGACGCCTAAGTATGTTCAGGGAAAGGGAAGATCATGCATGAAGTGAACGCAAACGGGACAAATATTCCTGCAATCGGCATGGGGACCTGGACGCTGGAAGGCGATCAGGCCCGCAGTCTGGTCGCCAAAGCGCTTGAGAGTGGCTATCGCCACATCGACACCGCAGCGATGTACAAGAACGAAAACGAAGTCGGACAGGGTCTGAAAGACAGCGGGCTTGCGCGCGATGATTTCTTTTTGACGACCAAGGTCTGGCCATCCGAAGCCGCGCCAGAGGATTTCATCGCCTCGGCAGAGGCCAGCCTTGATCGCCTCGGAACTGACCATGTCGATCTGATTCTGATCCATTGGCCATCAAAAACCGTACCGTTTGCTGAAACGATCGCGGCGCTGAACGAGGTGCATGCAAAGGGCTGGGCCAAGGCCATTGGCATCTCAAACTTCACGATCGATCAGATTGAAGAAGTCGTCGCTTTGCCCGGCGCGCCGCTTGCCTGCAATCAGATCGAATATCACCCGCTGCTGAACCAGACGCGCGTGATTGAGACATGCCGCAAACATGGCCTTGCGGTCACGTCCTATTGCCCACTGGCGCGCGGTGACGATCTGTTCTCTAACCCCGCAGTAACGGGGCCTGCGGCCCGCACGGGGGCATCCCCGGCGCAGATCGTACTTCGGTGGCACGTTCAGCAGGACGGCGTCATTGCCATCCCACGCACAAGCAATCCCAATAGATTGGGCGAGAATCTGAACATTGACGGTTTTGAGCTGACAGCTGCAGAAATGGCGGCGATCAGCGCGTTGAGAGGCGCGAGCCACCGAATTTGCGATTTTGATTTTTCGCCAGTTTGGGATGCGGCTTAGGGATTAGTAGACGATCACCCAGGCTAAGCCAGTTGGGTATGCGAGATGTAATAGTGACAAGCGCTCTGCGTCTTAGGGCGCTTGGAAAGCGCCCGAAACGACCCTAGGCTAATCGCGAAAGCTTTGCGATCATGACCGGCCAAAGCGTAGCATCGACCGATCATTTCATAGTTGCTCACTACGCCTCTTTTTGCAGCCGTTTCAGCATGCTGGTGGTAGGGTGTAGATTGACCTAAATTCGGACTCTCCGGGCCGTTAACTTAGCGAAAAGCCACCCATGAACACGCCGAAAACCCAAAAAGGTGCGGGCATTCTCGCCGTACTCTTTACTGTCTGCCTAGCTGCCAGTGGTGTCAGTGCGCAGACCGATCTCAGCCATTCTTGCACAGCCCCCAACTTTTCAAAGTTTGAAGAACGGCTGGTCGATGTAGGTCATCTGCTGTTCTTCGATCCCATTCTCAGCGGCAACCAAAATGTTGCATGCGCGACGTGCCATCATCCTGATTTCGCGACAGCGGATGGCGTGGCGCTTGGATTGGGGGATGGCGGCAAAGGCATTGGACCTGAACAGACTTTCGATCCATCCAACCTGCCGGAGCAACGGATTCCGCGCAACGCACCGGCGCTTTTCAATCTCGGCGCAGCAGAATTCACCGTAATGTTTCATGATGGCCGATTGGAGGAGGGACGTGAAGCAAGGCGCACGCCCTTCGCGCCGGGCACTATCGCCCATGATCTACCAATGCTGGCCGCACAGGCGTTGTTGCCACTGCTATCGCCGGACGAAATGGCGGGTCACTATAGTGAAAATGCTATCAGCAAGGCTGTCCGGCGTGGCGAGGTTGAAGCTGCCTGGGCGGTGATTGCAGCCCGGGTTTTCGCTGTTCCGGAATATGCTGAGCGTTTTGCCCAGTTGTCGAGTGAGCAGAACATCACTCAGATCGCCAAAGCGCTCGGCGCCTTTATCGCAACCGAATGGCAAGCCGATGACAGCCCATTTGATCGATACATTTGCCAACAAAAACCACTGTCCGCCCACGCAATAACCGGTGCGCAGCTGTTCTACGGGAAAGCAAAATGTTCAGCCTGTCATTCAGGCCGGTTCCAAACCGATCATGGATTTCATGCCATCGCGATGCCGCAGATTGGCCCCGGAAAAGCAGAACGGTATGAAAGCCATGCCCGTGATACAGGGCGCCAGCGCGTGACCGGCGACGCGGATGACGCTTATCGCTTTCGCACGCCTAGTCTTCGCAATGTCGCGCTAACAGCCCCCTATGGGCATGTTGGCGCATACGCAGATCTGGAAGACGTTGTGCGTCATCATCTCGATCCAGTCGCATCTCTTCGCGCCTATGATCCTGGCGTTGTGCGACTGGCCCCCTTGAGCGCCGCTGATGATTTTCGGATTCTGAACGATCCAGAGGAAATGGATCGGATCGCAGCGGCGAATGAACTTATGCCAATTCACCTGTCAGATGAGGAGGTCGCGTCGCTGATCACATTTCTGCATGCGCTTACTGATGCTAGCGGCGCTAAAGGGCGATTGGGTCGGCCAGATAACGTACCAAGCGGCCTACAAGTTCCCTGATCGTCAACGTGCCAGCGTTATATGAGACCGGGGTTCGATATCGCGCCATTCTGACGTCTCACCATCGGGCCAGATCACCCGCATGCTGACTTTCTTCGCGCGCCCAAGCCCAAAATGGTGTGGGCCAAGCCAACCGCTTGCATGACCGCCGCCGATGGTGACTTCACGCGCCTGTACGACACCATTCGCCCGCACTTCGATCCAGGCGCCAACAGCATTAAGATTTTTGCCCGGCTGTTGAAGATCGATGAGGAGCCACCCTCCACTATTGGCGGAGATGTTTTGATGGATCTCTAGTGGCGCATTGCGGTTGACGACGATTAAGTCGAGCGCACCATCAAGGTTGAGATCCGTAAGCGCTGCGCCACGGCTGCGCGCTGTGGAAGCGATTTTCGCTACCTTGCCCCATTCTTCAAACCGTCCGTCCTCTGTCTGCATAAGGAGGTTGTTTGGGTCTTCCATCGCATTTGACGGCATTTGTTCGACATTGCCTTTAGCGACAAAAAGATCATCGCGCCCGTCATTGTCCACATCGCCGAACTCGGCGTGCCAGCCGGTGGATGGGCGCCCATCGTCGCCGAAGTAGGGGCGATGGGCGGCGGCGCCGACGGCGAAGAGAGCGTCTTCATAAGACGGCCCGTCTCCAGTAATGCGATATTGAAGTTTCTGATCACCCATACTGGTCAGATAGACATCGGGCGCGCCGTCGCGGTTCACATCACGGGTGGCGATGCCCATGCCCCAGATCGGCAGGCGCCGCCATCCGTCCGCTTCGCTGTATAGTCGGGGCGTCGCTTCCATCGCCCACATCTGCTCCGCCCCGCCGCGAACGTAGTAATGGCGGTCATTCGAGACACGAAGATCGGCGCGCCCCACGCGGTTCCAGTCGGTGAAGAGCAGGGAAAGTGCGCAGAACCCTGGCGCAAGCTTTTCGGCTGGCAGATAGGCGCCACCAGTGGGGTGGAAAAGGTCATTGTCGTCGCAAGCCTCGAATGGCCCATTCGAATCATCCCGATCCACGTAATTGCCAAACGCTAGGGTCGGTAGTCGTTGGTCCGCCTCCCATGTGGCGGAAAAGGAGACGGTCCAGCCGTCGCCGCCATCAAAATGCAGCCCTTCAAACGGGGCGAAAGCGCAGTCGGGCCCGCCCTTCAGGATCGCATTTGGCCCGACGCGCAGGATAACAAGGTCCGTCCAGCCATCTGAATCGATGTCGATTGGATAAGCGCCGGTGACCGCCTTCAGGTTCAGTGCAGCGTGGGTTTCAACCTCATAGCGAACCAACTCAGGGGTTGAACGATTGCGTAGGAAAAGGGACGGCGCCGCGCCGCCCGCTGCGAAAACCTCAGGCAGATTGTCGCCGTCACAGTCAAAAACTGCGACCCCGCCGCCAACAAAATGCGTCCAGCCGCCGGTGTAGCGGTGGTCGATATTTAGCGATTTGGCGCGTTCCACAAAGAGCGGCGCGGCGGACAGCTCCGTCGCGGCGATCAGCAGGAAGAGCGCCGCCAGCCGCATCTCAGCGGGTGAAAAGCCGCGTCGCATAGCGGGTTTCCGGCAAGCCTGTCACCCCCGGCTCGGCGACGAAAAGCCCGCCCGATAGCGGTGCACGCGCGATTGCGTTTTCGGTCATGTTTTCGCGGGCGGTCGTGATGAACACACGGTCAAGCTTCGCCCCACCGAAACAGGCGCAGGTCACCTGCGGCGCGTCCACATCGATACGCAGCCCCTCTGTTCCATCGGCATGGATCTGCTGCACGCGCCGCCCATGGAAACGGGCGTTCCAGAGCGCGCCTTTGGCATCCACGCAGGACCCGTCCGGGAAACCTTCGCCGGCGTCCACGCTGAAGAAAACCTCCTCCGGGCCAAGCGCGCCGGTCGCCGGATCATATGGGAAACGGAGGATTTTGAGCGTCGGTGTGTCGGTGAAATACATCCAGCGGCCATCGGGTGAAAGACAGAGGGAATTTGTGCAGCCGATGCCTTCGCGCAGGGTTTCCACCGCGCCATCGTACCGGGTGAGGGTAGAGGTCTGGTGTCGCACGTCCTTCTCATCGATGCCGCCGACGATGAACCGGCCCTGCCGATCACAGCGGCCGTCATTGTAGCGGCTGGTCGGATGTTTGGGTTCAAAATCGGTGAGCCGTTCAAGTCGGTCGCGGTCCAGATCCCAGCGGAAGAGGCCACTTTCAAAAGCGGCGAGCAGGTTGTTGTCCGGGTCAAACGCGAAACTGCCGAGCCGTTCAGCGGTTTCGATTTTCGCTACATCGCCGCCATCCGCATCGCAGGACCACAGCGCGCGCCCGTGAATATCCGTCCACCAGACGCGCTGGTGATCCTCGTTCCACTGCACGCCCTCACCCAGAAGATTCGCGCAATCGACAAGGAGGTCCGCCTGCATAGCCGCCCCGCTCATGTGCGTTCCGGCCTTTTGCCGAGGATGATCATGGCCAGAATTTCGTCGTCAGTGACGTCTTCAACCTTTTCCGTTCCCACCAATTGACCATTTTTCATGACGGAAACACGATCACAGAGGTCCATCACATCGTGGATGTCGTGGCTGATCAGGAAGATGCCGATGCCCTGCTTTTTCAGTTCCCCGATCAGCTCAGCAACCATCTTGGTCTCTTGGGGACCGAGGGCGGCGGTTGGCTCATCCATGATCAGGATCTTGGCGTTGAAATAGACCGCCCGGGCGATGGCGACGGACTGGCGCTGACCACCGGAAAGCGCTTTCACCGGGTCTTTGAACTTTTGGAAGTTGGGGTTGAGACGACCCATGATCTTGCGCGTTTCGGCCTCCATCGCGTCATCATCGACAAAGCCGAAAGCGGTGGTCAGCTCTCGCCCCAGAAAGAGGTTCGAAGCGGCGTCAAGATTATCAGCCAGCGCCAGCGTCTGATAGATCGTCTCGATGTTCAGCGCGCGGGCGTCGCGGGGATTGTGGATCTCAACCGCCTCGCCGTTGATCCGGATCTCGCCGCTGCCTTTGGGATAAGCGCCGGAGAGGATCTTGATCAGCGTTGATTTCCCGGCGCCATTATGGCCGAGAAGTCCAACAACCTCTCCCGCATGGAGATCGACGGAGACATTGTCGACGGCCTTCACGCCGCCAAATGCGATGGATATGTCGCGCATTTCTACAAGCGGGGTCATCATGCGTCTCCTGTCCGGCGGCGGTAGATAATGTCGATCAGCACCGCGACGACCAGCACAAGGCCGACAACGATGTTCTGCAGCGGCGCATCGACGCCAACCATGGCCATGCCCGATTGTAGCGACTGCATGACCAGCGCACCGAGGATCGCGCCATAGATCGTGCCGATTCCACCTGATAGCGCGGTGCCGCCGATCACTGCGGCGGCGATGACGCGCAGCTCATCCAGTGTGCCAATATCGTTCGAATGGTTGGTCAGGCGCGCAGAGGCGACAACCGCCGAAATCGCGCAGAGCACACCGACGAGGGCGAAAATCTTCACCGTCAGAAGCCGCGTGTTAACGCCGGAAAGGTCTGCCGCATCCGGGTTGCCGCCTGTTGCGAATATATAGCGCCCAAGGCGGGTGCGCTGCGCGATGATCGTCATCACGATGGCCACGACGATGAGAAGGAGGACAGATATCGGCAGGCCATACGCCTCTGTATATCCTTCGGGCATCTCTTCGCCGCGCGCCGCAAACATCCGCGCAAGACGGCGTGTCGGCACTTCATAACTGTTGAGGATGGCGACAAAGCCCATGATCGCGCCAACCGCGATCAGGCCAAGTGCGAATTCGGCCCATAGCGGCTTAACGGTAAAGCCATGCTTTTGCTTGCGCCGCCGTCCCTGCCAGATCGCATAGACGCAAAAGGCGGCGGCAAGCGCGCCAATCGCCCACGAGGCGCCAGCGCCAAGCGTGCCATTGGTGCCGCCAAACATCATAAAGGTCGGGTCGAGCGGGCCGATGGTCTGTCCGTCAGTCATGTGCCAGCCGACATTTCGCCAGATCAGCAAGCCGCCGAGCGTGACGATAAAGGCTGGGATGGTCAAATAGCCGACCAGCCAACCTTGCAACGCGCCGATCAGTCCACCAACGACGATGCCAGATGCCGCGGCGATGGCCCAAATCATCGGGCCACCCAGTTCCATCCCGAAATACTGCGGCAAGATCGAAGTCTGGATCATCGCCATCGAGGCAGAGCATGTCGCCAGAAGTGCGCCGACGCTGAGGTCGATGTGGCGGCAGACGATCACAAAGACCATGCCCGTCGCCATGATCGCGACGCTGACGGTCTGGATTGTAAGGTTGAAGATATTGCGCGGCGTGAGGAACCGCCCATCCGTCACAAGATCGAAGGTGACGCAGAGGATGATGAAAGCGCCGATCATACCCAGAAGGCGGGTGTCCAGCTCCAGCGTATCGATCAGTGATCTTCGCTTGGGCGCGGCGGCGCCCGTGTCGGCGGCGTCGGTCATGTCAGCCTCGCTTAAGAAATGGGAGATCAACCGCCCCGGACTTGATCCGGGACCTCTCGCTACGCCAGCGCCACGAGAGGAAGGTCCCGGGCCGGGCCCGGGACAGATAGGCCCTTAGTTACAGGGCGACGGGCCGCCAGAGACGCCCTGGCAGAGCTTGTCTTTGGCGATCCAGCCCGCATTGACAACCGCATCGAGATTGGCGGCGGTGATCGGGTTCGGCGCGAGGAAGATCGCATTCATCGTCGTGCCGCCGGGGCTGGTCCATTCATTCGAACCATAGACTGAATTGCCAGGAACGCCTTTGGCCAGCGCAACGGCGATCTGGCCAGCGGCCTTGCCAAGTTCACGCGCGTCTTTCCAGACGGAAACGGTCTGTGTACCCTTGGCGACACGGTTCAAAGCGGCGTGGTCGCCGTCCTGTCCCGATACCGGAATGCCGTCGAGACCTTGCGCTGTCAGCGCAGCGACGACGCCGCCTGCAGTGCCGTCATTTGAGGCGACGACCGCGTCAACGCCATTGTCCTGCGCTGTCAGGATCTGCTCCATATTGCGCTGCGCGTTCGCGGGCAGCCAGCCGTCGGTGTAGGCTTCACCAACGATGGTGATGTCGCCCGCATCAACAGCGGCTTGAATTATCTCCTGCTGACCACCGCGGAGGAAATCCGCGTTCGGGTCGGTGGGAGAACCTTTGATCATCACATACCGGCCCTTCGGGGCGGCGGCGAGAACGGCGCGGGCTTGCATGCGGCCAACCTCGACATTGTCGAAGGTCAAATAGAAGGCGCGGGCGTCTTCAATCAATCGGTCATAGCCGACAACCGGCACACCTTCGTCAGATGCCGCCTGAACTGCCGGGCCGATTGCCTGAGCGTCCTGCGCGAGGATGATCAGCGCGTTGGCGCCCTGCGCAAGCAAGCTTTCGATGTCGGAAAGCTGTTTGGAAGACGACGACTGCGCGTCAGCCGAGATATAAGTTGCGCCAGCGGCTTCTAGTGCGGCCTTGATCGCAGCTTCATCAGTTTTCCAGCGTTCTTCCTGAAAATTCGACCAGCTTACGCCAACTACTGTTTTTTCGTGGCCTGCCGCAAAGGCGCCAGTGGCGACACCAATCGTAACGGCTGCGGCGGCGATGATCTTTGTGATGGACATGGAACCTCCCTTAGTGTGATCGCCGACCTTGCCAGCGAAGCGCGGCGCAAGCCAAAGGGCCTGCCGCTGTCCACATCATGCCAAATTAATTTTGTGTGTCAAATTAATTGACGATGCCAATAGCCCAGATTAGGGTGATATCCGGCAATCCATACGGAATTTGCCGCCAAGACTGCCGGGAAATCTATGTGATGATTGTATTTTTCACTCAGTATAAAAATAAATACACAACCTTTGCGGGTGATCTGGAATGACGCTGCGCCACCTCGCCTCTTACGCAGATCTGACGAATCGTGGCGTTTTCATCTCAGGCGGCGCAACGGGCATTGGGCTGGATCTGGTGACAGCGTTTCACCAGCAAGGGGCCAAAGTCAGTTTCGTGGATATCGACCAAGGCGCCGGTGAAGCGCTGGCTGATGCCTTGCCAGGCGTGGTTTTCAGCTATTGCGATGTGACGGACACGAAGGCGCTTTGCGCCGCGCTCGATGCAGCTGAGGCGCGCATTCCGACTGATGTGTTGATCAACAACGCCGCCAACGACACCCGCATCCCGATTTCGGAGACTGACGAAGCGGCGTGGGAACGTTCGATTAACGTAAACCTCCGCCATCAGTTTTTCGCGGCTCGGCATGCCGCCGTCGCGATGAAGAAGCGACGGCGTGGCGCGATTGTCAATTTCGCCTCAGTCGCGCCGGAAATGATGATCGAAAACCTCTCCGCCTATTCAATCTGTAAATCCGCTATCAGGGGGCTGACCCGGTCGCTGGCGCGCGAACTTGGCCCGTATGGCATCCGTGCAAATTCTGTCCTGCCAGGTGCGATCCTGACAGAGCGGCAGCGCCAGCTTTGGTACAAAGATCAAAGCGCCATCGACGCGGTAGTTGCGAAACAATGCCTTGCACGCGAGCTGAGTGGGCGCGATGTGGCGGAGATGGCTCTCTTCCTCGCCTCGGACGCCTCCGCCGCCTGTACGGCGCAGGATTTCATTGTCGATGGCGGCATGATTTGACGCCAGTTGCGGATACAGCCAGCCTGCGTTCGAGAAACATGGCGCGGGTTCTGCGTGAGGTGCGCCTCAGACGCGAAACCTCCCGCGTGAACCTTTCGGCGGCGCTAAACCTCAGCCCGGCGACCGTGACTGCGGTGATTGGCGATCTGCTTGAACAGGAATTGATCGTCGAAAAGCGGGCGGCAACCAGCCCGGGCCGGGGCCGCCCACAAATGATGCTGTCTCTGAACGCTGATGCCCGGCGGGTGGCGGGAGCGAAGCTGAACGATGGCTCGATTACGACCGCAATCCTTGATTTCAAGGGCGAGATTATATCCGAAGGCGTCGCCCCTTTCAGCGAGCGCAAGATCAGCGGCGATACTCTCAAGGCCAAAGTGGACGAAGCGCTGGATACCGCCCTCGCCGCCGCCAACTTGCGGCAGGATCAAATTGACGCCTTCGGAATGGGTGTGCCCGGATTTATCGAAACCCAAACAGGCATGTGCCACTGGAGCCCCCTTCTCGCCGAAGGCCCAATGAACGTCAGAGCCATTCTTCAGCAGCGGCTAAACTGCCCTATCTTCGTTGATAATGACGCTAACCTAGCGACCCTGGCGGAACTTTGGTTCGGTCTGGGGCGCGAGGAAAGCGACTTCCTCGTCGTTACGGTTGAACACGGCGTGGGTCTTGGCGTTGTCATCGATGGACGCATCTTTCGAGGCGGAAGAGGCCTAGGTGCGGAGTTCGGTCACACGAAAGTTCAAATCGACGGGGCTCTTTGTAGGTGTGGTCAACGCGGTTGCCTTGAAGCATATGTCGCCGATTTCGCGCTGCTGCGTGAGGCAGGCGCCGCCTTAACCGGTGATGTTTCAGCACTTGGCGCATCTGAGCTGCTTGATCAATTGGCGGTTGAAGCGCTTGAGGGGATAGAAATACCTGCGTCGATCTATCGACGTGCAGGCCGAATGCTTGGCCTTGGTCTCGCCAATCTCATCAATCTTTTTGATCCTGCACTGATTGTTCTGGCCGGCGAACGCATCCGCAATCACCAGCTTCTCGAAACGGAAATCGAGAAAACGCTGAAAGCGAACGCCATTTCCGTAGACCGGCTACAAACACCGATCACGGTCCATCGGTGGGGGGATGGCCTTTGGGCCCGCGGTGCAGGCGCGCTTGCTCTCGATGGGCTTATGGAGATGGCCACAGATCGTTAGGGGGCGGATAGTGCCTAGGCCGAGGGCGAATTGGCCACACTCAGCATTTGCCTTAGATGGTCAGAAACTGAAAGATGCGAATAGATGATGAAAGTTTCAGCTATTCTTCGACGGTTTTGTGAAATTCACCGTCGCACATTGGCGACCTTGGCAATCGCTTGCTTCTTCTTTGTGTATTCGCCGGTGGCACATGCCGACTTATCGGTAAGATCTGCGCCACAGATCGAAACGAGCGAAGGCGTTCCACATGTGCAGATAGGTGTGGAAGCCATTCCAGCGCTTCAATCTGAGTTGCTGCGCCGTGTGTCCACATTGCCCGAAATCGAAATTCGCCCAACCGTAATCGGAACGTTTGGTGCCAAAGGGTTCTGGTTGCTTGAGGGCCTT
>Ga0206130_10008374_pt1 | contig 11130 bp, 12 predicted proteins | sample Helgoland_Spring_9_FD_148637 | JGI IMG/M metagenome (GOLD analysis project Ga0206130, IMG submission 148637) | Pelagic subsurface seawater microbial communities from Kabeltonne, Helgoland, North Sea - Helgoland_Spring_Bloom_20160512_1 | ecosystem: Environmental > Aquatic > Marine > Epipelagic ...
ATGATGAAATCGACATCCCCGCATCGTAGCGACGACTCCAGTACATTGTAGGCACCGCCATGAGTTACCACATCGATCTGCGGGTAATCCTGAAGCAGTCTGTTGATCGCGACAGGAACCAGATAGGTTCTTGTATAGGGCAAAGTGCCAATCACGACCCTTCCCTGCGTGACGCCATTGAGATTGGCGATGTCATCCAATGCCTGATCTATCTGGGAGAAAGCCAGTTTGATATGCCCAACCAGCGTTGAAGCAAGGCCAGTCGGCGTAACACCATGAGGTTCGCGCTGAAAAAGCGGCAGATCGAGTAACTCTTCTATATATCTCAAAGAGTTGTACACGGCGGTTTTGCTGAGACCCAAAATATGGGCTGCCGCCGTGATATCGCGCTCCTCATAGATGGCGACGAGCGCTTCGAGACGTTTATGACTGATATCCAGGGAAAATACCGCTATCGATTGATGTGGGCGACCCTGTGGCCTGTACTCCTGGTAAGCAGCGCCGGCTTTACAAAACTCATCCACCACCATTCGCACGCGGCGAGACAGGACTTCGCCATAAACCGTGGGGGCCATACCGGTTGAAGTACGATCAAACAACCGTGTATCAAGCGACGACTCAAGCTCGCTGATCGCCTTGGTTATCGTGGTCTGCGATCGATTCAGCTTGTTGGCGGCACGAGTCACACTTTTGTTATCGACGACGTAAAGCATCGCCTTTAAGTGTCGAAGGCTGATGCCTGAACTGTACAAACCCGCGTGACTCACCATCAAGTCCGATATTAGAGTGAATAAAAACCAGTAACCAAGACTATAGTTCTGAATTCAGTGAATAACCAGAATACACTGAACTTGTCTAATTGCCTGCCCGGGCCCGGATTACTTTTTTTTTCGCATGGGTGGGGAATCAAAACCCATTGGTTGACGAGTCAGATTATCAATACGCTCAGCGAGATACTTTAGTGGAAACGTGATTGTGCAACTTGCAATACCCTACATGCAGTTTCGTGGCGGGAGCTCCAAAGGCCTGTACTTTCTCGCCGAGGACCTGCCGGAAGACTCGCAGCGGCGTGACCAGATGCTTCTGGATGCGATGGGCAGGGATGCGTTGCAAATTGACGGTATGGGTGGCGCTAACCCGCTCACCAGCAAGATCGCTATTGTCAGCAGATCGACCCGATCCGATGCAGATGTCGATTTTCTATTTGGGCAGATCGTTCCCGGACAATCCAGCATCGACTTCAGCCCCAACTGCGGCAACATTCTTACAGGTGTTGGTCCCTTCGCCCTCGAATCTGGCCTGATAAAGGCCGAGGATGGCACGACTCAGACCCGGGTGCATATGGTGAACACTGGAAAGCTGTGTGATATCGAAGTCTCAACACCGGATGGCGAAGTGACTTACGAGGGTGACACGACGATCGATGGTGTACCTGGCAGCGCGTCACCGGTGGTTTGCTCTTATCTGGAACTCGCCGGATCAAGCTGCGGTGCCTTGCTACCGACGGGTCAGATAACCGACGTCGTGGATGGCATCACTCTGACAGCGGTCGATAACGGCATGCCTGTGGTTGTGATTCGCGCGCAGGACGTTGGCATCTCTGGCAGCGAGTCCGCGGCTGAACTGAATCAGGACTTGGAACTGAAAACACAGCTTGAGTCGATCCGACTGCAGATTGGCCCAGCAATGAACCTTGGTGGCGTTAGCGACAAAGCGGTACCTAAGATGTGTCTGGTATCCGCAGCACGCCATGGTGGCCTCATCAACACACGAACATTTATTCCACATACCTGCCATGAAACCGTCGGTGTCCTGGGTGCCGTGTCTGCCGCGACAGCATGTATTTTGAATAGCGAAGTTACCAGGGGCCTTGCCTGTCCGCCCGAAGGTAGACTCAAGTCAATGTCAATCGAGCACCCTCAGGGTGCTTTTCCGATCACACTGGAAGTTGATGAATCCGGAGAATATCCAAGCTTTATTAGTGCCAGAGTGACACGTACCGCGCGGCTGCTCAGTAAAGGCATGTTGTTTGTACCATCAAAAAGCACGGAGGACTGCTGATATGAAGCCAATTGCGATCAGAAACATTAAAAGGGTGTCCGCGGAAACCGTCGACTCACTGGGTTCGTTTGGTGTGGCCACTGTGCATGAAGCGATTGGTCGCCAGGGCCTGCTCCAACCCTACATGCGGCCGATTTATAGAAACGTCAAAGTCTCCGGCTCAGCAGTGACTGTACTCGCGCAGCCCGGTGACAACTGGATGCTGCATGTGGCCATCGAGCTCTGCCAGCCCGGTGACTTGCTGGTTGTTGCTTGTACAACCGAGAATACAGATGGCATGTTCGGTGATTTGTTAGCCACTTCAGCCCAGTCACGCGGAGTCAGGGGGTTGGTTATCGATGCCGGTGTTCGCGATATTACGACACTGGAAACCATGAATTTTCCTGTTTGGTCAAAGGCAATATCCGCCCGCGGTACGGTCAAAAACACCCTGGGATCGGTCAATGTGCCTGTCATTTGCGCCGGCCAGCTAGTCCATCCAGGCGACGTTATCGTCGCAGATGACGACGGCGTTGCCGTCGTGCCAAAAGAACAGGCTGACGAGGCAGTTGTCGCGGCAACGAAGCGTGAGCAACAGGAAGAGATCAAGAGAGAACAGCTGGCGTCGGGCGTCCTGGGGCTCGACATCTATGACATGCGAACACGACTTGAAGCTGCCGGATTGACGTACTTGGATTCAGAGGAAGAAGCTACATGATCATCGATTGTCATGGTCATTACACGACCGCACCCGAAGCATTGGGTGAATATCGAGAAAAGCAGAAAAGCGAGCTTGAGCAAAACCCTTTGTTCCGGCACGACAAAGGCGCCGTCGACATCAGCGATGATGAGATACGTGACAGTCTCGAGGGCGCACAGCTCAAACTGCAAAAAGAAAGAGGCACAGATCTCACCATATTCTCCCCCAGAGCAAGCTGGATGGGTCATCACATCGGCAACGAAGCCACCAGCAAGTTCTGGTCTGAGCACTGCAATGACTTGATTTACCGCGTGACGCAGTTATGGCCAGATAAATTTGCCGGGGGCTGTCAGTTGCCGCAAACCCCGGGCACTTCTTTGGACAATTCGGTCGTTGAGCTGGAGCGATGTGTCACGGAGCTGGGATTCGTCGGGTTTAATCTAAATCTAGATCCCTCAGGTGGACATTGGACGTCGCCACCACTTGGCGATCGTTACTGGTATCCGATTTACGAGAAAATGTGTGAGCTTGATGTACCAGCGATGATTCACGTCAGCGGTAGTTGCAACCACGCATTCCAAACTACCGGGGCCTATTATCTGAGCGCAGACACGACAGCGTTCATGCAGTTGATGACATCCACCGTGTGCCAGGATTTCCCTGAGATAAAGTTCATTATTCCTCACGGAGGCGGCGCCGTACCCTACCACTGGGGCCGATTCAGAGGGCTGGCTGATATGTTGAATCTTGCCCCGCTGAATGATTTACTCATGAACAACGTGTATTTCGATACCTGCGTCTATCACCAGCGCGGCATCGATCTTCTGGTGGATATTATTCCGACAAAAAACATCCTGTTTGCCTCTGAAATGGTCGGTGCCGTTCGCGGAATCGATCCGGAAACAGGATATTACTTTGATGACACCAAGCGGTATATCGATAACAGTAGTCACCTGAACGATGAAGAACGAAGCGCCATTTTCGAGGGTAACGCACTGCAGGTTTTCAGTAGGCTCCGGAATCGACTTTTCCCATAGATAGCAAAGAAAAGTTCATTAGTAGCGTAGTGGGAAACATCGCTAAATTTAGACTTTGCACAACCCCTACCATTACTGAGGAATCACTTTGCATATACCAGTAGCAATTGTCGGTGCAGGTCCAGCGGGCTCACTACTCGCCTGGATACTGCGACAGCGGGGTATCGAAAGTATCGTGCTTGAGCGCCAGAGTCGGGAGTATGTGGAAAGTCGGATTCGGGCTGGTGTGATGGAAAAAAACGCGGTCGACCTGGTGATTAAGGCCGGGGTTGGAGACAGACTGCAAAAAGAGTGTATGTTCCATCCCGGTGTCGCGATTGGCGTTCACAATGAACACCATTTTCTCGATTTTGAAAAACTGATAGGCGTTGGGGTCACCATTTACGGTCAGTCAGAGTTGACCAAAGATCTACTGGCAGCACTAGCTGGTGTAGACCATCCTGTGATTTATGAAGCACCGGTCACATCCATCGAAGGCATCGAGGGTGATGCACCCGTCGTGAAGTACACCCATGAGGGGCAGGACAAAGAACTGACCTGTGACTTTGTTATCGGCGCCGATGGATTTCATGGACCATCACGACCATCGATCCCGTCAACCGTGCTGCAAACCTATGAGAAGGTTTATCCCTATGGCTGGCTGGGGGTGCTCGCCAATGCACCGCCATCCAAAGACGTGGCGCTCTTCGCACATCACGAACGCGGTTTTGCTTTACTCAGTATGCGATCACCGGAAATATCCCGCTTGTACCTTCAGTGTGCCCCTGACGAAAATCTGGACGAATGGCCAGATGACAGAATCTGGGATGAACTGGAGACGCGGCTCGGCGAACCCGGCTGGACACTGGAGCGTGGCGAGATCTTTCAAAAAGATGTGACTCCCCTGCGCAGCTTCTTCTCAGCACCCATGTCACATGGCCGACTTTTCCTGTGCGGCGATGCTTCTCATATTGTGCCACCAACAGGTGCCAAGGGACTCAATGCGGCCTGCGCAGATGTCAGCGTATTGTCGGCTGCTTTGATTGAGCACTACAAAAACAAGGATTCAAGCATCCTGGAACGCTACTCCGACGTTGCTCTCGCAAGAAATCTGCAATGTCAGCGCTTCTCTTCCAGCAACACGGCCAAGTACCATATACACCCGGACGCGAATGCCTTCGAATTAAAAATGCAAATTGCAGAACTGGAGTATCTTGTCTCAGACGAGACAAGCCAGACCTCCTATGCGCAACAGCACACCGGCCTGCCATTTGACTACTGGCCGGACATCTAACATTGATGATTGAAAAAAACTGACCAGAGCGAGAGACCATGAGTACAGACGCAGAAGACAAAGAGAATATTCCCGGCACCAGCGTTTTCACCGGTCACAAATCAAAGAAGGGCTACGCGTTGAATCGCTTTGCGTACTCCCTTCATGAAGAGAACAACAGAGAGGCGTATCGCGAGAACCCAGACCAGTATATGGACAGCTGCGGACTCTCAAATTGGGAAAAGGAAAAGGTTAACGCGCGCGACTGGAAAGCATTGATCAACGATGGCGGCGGAAGCATTTATATGCTGATCAAGATCGGCGCGGTGACAGGCGACGGGTTGGTTGCGATCGGCGCACAACAACGAGGCGAATCGGTAGAAGAATTCATGAAGTCTCGCAATGTTCCGCTCAGACAAAACATGTAAGGCTGCAGGCAAGACGAGGTTTAACTTATGGGTAAGATCGTAGCCGGTATCGGCTCATCACACGTCCCTTCAATCGGGGTGGCATACGACCAGCAACAACAGGAGTCTCCTGAATGGAAACCTTTGTTCGATGGATACACACCCGCTAAGGATTGGCTGGAGGAGATTGGCGTGACCCACACCATCGTGCTGTACAACGACCACGGCACTGATTTCTTCTATGACAAGTACCCGACCTTCGCGATGGGTGCGGCTGACGAATATCCTATCGGAGATGAAGGCTGGGGTATTCGCCCTCTACCATCAGTGAAAGGTGATTCCGATTTTTCCTGGCATCTGGCGAACTCGCTTGTACTTGAAAGCGAGTTTGACCTGACTGTCTGTCAGGAGATGGTGATGGACCATGGATTACTCGTCCCCCTGCCAGTCCTATTCAGTCATCAGCCGGACTGGAGCGTCAAAACAGTGCCATTAGCGGTTAACGTCCTGCAGCACCCTTTACCAACAGCAAAACGTTTGTGGAAGCTGGGCCTTGGATTGCGTGCCGCCGTCGAATCGTATCCTGAAGATGTTCGAGTTGCGGTCATCGGTACCGGCGGCCTTTCACACCAGTTGCACGGTGAGCGCTTCGGTCATATGAATGCTGACTGGGACAATGAGTTTATGGATCGCATAGAAGACGACCCGAAAAGCCTGATCGACATCTCTCATAAAGAACTGATGGAACGAGGTGGCGCCGAGGCCGTCGAGATGATGATGTGGCTTGGCATGCGAGGTGCGCTGTCGCCAAAGGTAGAAAAGATTCACAGAAATTACTACCAACCCATGTTGTCAGGTATGGGGTTGACTGTGATGGCGGATGCATCCTGAATGACAAAACCCCGGGCTGACCGATTGAGAAGTCTTCAGGTCACAGGGTTGTGCAAAATCTTTGCGACCTGTTGCATGACTTTCTGCTCGTTGTTAATGACGCCACCGGCCTTTGCTGAACAACCACCCTCCCCGACGACCAGGGTTGTTATGCTGGGTACGGGTAACCCTAATCCCGACCCGGAACGCTCGGGACCTGCCACGGCAATAGTCGTTAACGACCAATCGTATCTGATTGACTTCGGCGCAGGTGTGATGAGACATGCCGCGGCACTGACACCTGCATACGGCGGCACGATCAAGGGTCTCGAAGCAAAGAGAGTCAATCGGGCTTTTCTCACACATCTACACTCTGATCACACTCTGGGATTTCCCGATCTCATACTCACACCCTGGGTCATGGGTCGCACAGAGCCACTGATGGTTTTTGGACCAGAAGGTGTACGAGAAATGGCAGAGAACACACTGAATGCCTTCAGAGCAGATATCGTCTACAGGACAAGCGGTGCCGAAAGTGCAAACAACACTGGGTGGCAGGTCACAGCAAAAACCGTCGGTGAAGGACAGATCTACACCGACAGTAATATCAGTGTAGAAGCGTTTAAAGTCAGCCACGGGTCCTGGGAACATGCATATGGCTATCGGTTCACAACGAAGGATCGGGTCGTTGTTATCTCTGGTGATACAGCACCCAACGCCAACATCGAGCAGTTCAGTCGTAACGCCGACATACTGATTCACTCAACCTACTCTTCCGCAGGTGTGGCATCGAGTCCTCCCCAATGGCAGGCCTACATGCGGATGAGCCACACTTCGAGCTTGGAGCTAGGCGAGCTGGCAAGAAAAGTAAAACCGAAACTACTGGTGCTCCATCACGTGCTGTTTATGGGCTCGACGGAAGAGCAGATCCTGCAGGAAGTCCGTCAGGCGTTTGACGGCAACATTGTGATCGCGAACGACCTGGACATTTTCTAACAGCAATTGAGGAAACTATGAACGAATTCAGACAAGGTTGGGGCGCACTCCTTGCGGCCACTATTGGCATGATGTGCGGTCTGCTTACCGTGACCAACTATACTCAAGGTTTCTTTATCGGCCCGGTGACTTCTGAGTTTGGCTGGACACCCGCCCAGTTTTTCTTTGGATTTACCATCGCGAGCTGCCTTGGACTCATCACCGCGCCCCTTGTCGGCGCTCTGGCATCCAGATTTGGCATTCGTTTCCTCGGCCTTGCTGGGCTGGTAGGACATGCCATTGCCTATGTCCTGATATCCATGAACGATGGCTCCTTGATGATGTGGTACCTCTCCTTCGCGCTCCTTGCGTTTCTGGCCGCCGGCTCGCTACCCGTCATCTGGACAGCCGTGCTCAACGGGTGGTTTGTCCAGAACCGGGGGAAGGCTATCGGCTTCACAATGGCTGGCACGGGGCTCGGGGCGTTCGTACTCCCACCCGTCGTGGAATTCCTCATCTCAAACTATGGCTGGCGAACGGCATACCAGGGGGTCGGCCTTGGCGCATTGGCGTTGTCTTTCCCAATCGTATTCGCACTGTTTAAGGAAAAAAGCGCCACCGCCGAGGGCTCATCTGGAGAAGACGGTGAACCACACTGGGGTATGACTCGTGGACAGGCAGTTAGAGACTATCGATTCTGGCTGCTGGGCTCGGTCTTGTTCATGACCGTCTTTGTCATCATTGGTCTGCTATCAAACCTGGAGCGAATCCTGACTGCTCGTGGCATGGAGCGGGCTGACATTGCAACCATCGCCTCCTTCTTGGGTTTGACGATCATTTTTGGACGCCTACTTGTTGGGTTTCTTGTCGACAGGGTTTGGGCGCCAGCGGTGGCCTCAACATTCCTGTTGTTACCTATAGTCGCCATGTTGCTCATGCAGTTTGCGGAGCCCTCGCTTGCCTTGGGACTGGTTATCGGCGTATCGATTGGACTGGCTGCGGGTGCAGAACTGGACATGTTGGCCTATCTGACGGGGCGATACTTTGGTCCCGCACACTATCCTGCGGTGTTCGGTTGCGTCTTCGCGTTCTTTACCGTTGGAGCGGGTATCGCCCCGGCGTTGTTCGGACTGGGTGCTGAGGTATTCGGAGGCTATGGATTGGTACTGAACGGCGCTATTGGCTTACTTGTGCTCTCAATCATCTTCTACCTGATGATGGGAAGGTATCCAGAAGAATCAGAATATGTAAGCTAGGCTGATTCCTGCTGGCGAGGGGGCGAGGGGGCGCGGTGGAAGCCAGATTCTCTTTGTCGATTTTTCGGCTTTTAGGCCTTACCCCCCATTGTCGATCGGAGTATCGGCATTCACGATTGTTGTCGTAGAGGCGACTCCTCTAAGCTATGTGCGGAAGTGGCCGAAGCCCGTGCGGGAGTTTTGCGGGACACGGTTATGCACCGTTGTGCACAGTGGTGCATGGTTGGCAACGGACGCACCGGTAAGCTATTGATTTTATTAATGTGAATTTCAGATTTTCGTCTTGAAAATCCCCGTGTCGGTGGTTCGATTCCACCTCCGGCCACCAATTTTTAAAGGGCTATAGCCAGCTCCACTTTCTACCATCCCATTTCGCGGGAATTTTTGCGGGAAACCTTTAACGCAGACCGCTTCAAAACGAACCGCTTCAAAACGACTAATTCCGGCTTCTTGTTGTTTCGCTCACAGACGAGATTAGAAACCTCAATCAAATGGGCTAACTCAGGAGCCGAGTAGTGCGTGGTGACTCGAAAGGAACAATGCCCCAATAAGTCCTGACGGTCTTCAAAACAAACCTCGGCCGCTCTTAGACGACGCCCGAAGGTATACTTCAGATCATGCACACGAACCTGAGACAGGTGTTCCACGTCGAGGGCGACTGCATCTATCCAGGCGCCACCCAGGTGTAACCCTCCCTTAAAGTAGTCCCATTCAGATTTGGAGTTCTCCCGCGTAAACTGCAAGCAAGGAGAACAAAATGAAGAAGAGCCGATTCACTGAGACACAGATCATCAAAGTGTTGAAGGAAGTGGAAGCAGGTCGATTAGTGAAGGAAGTCTGTCGGGAAAACGATATCTCAGACGCGACCTACTACAACTGGAAGAGCAAGTACGGTGGCATGGAAGCATCTGATGTGAAGAAGCTTAAGGCGCTGGAAGAAGAGAATCGCAGATTGAAACAGATGTATGCGGATCTGAGCCTCGATCACAAAATATTGAAGGATGTGGTTGAAAAAAAGCTGTAAAGCCAGCGATTCGACGTGACCTGGTGAACTATGTTCGCCAAACGCATGAAGTCAGCGTTCGTCGAGCTTGTCGCATTGTTGGCATCAGTTGTTCGGTGTATCGATATCAGCCAGATACATCACGTGATGATGAGGTGATCGCTGTTCTTCAGCTTGCGGTGGAACGCTACCCGGCACATGGTTTTGGCAAGCTGTTCAAGATCATGCGTCGTTGGGGACATGGTTTTAACCACAAGCGGGTGCATCGTATATATCGCCTGCTGGGACTGAATAAACGTAGACGAGGTAAGAAGCGATTGCCGAACCGGGAGCGGGTAACTCTTCAAGTGCCGGAAACGAAAAATCAGTGCTGGTCGATGGATTTTATGAGCGATAGCTTGTTCTGTGGTCGACGATATCGAACCTTCAACGTCGTTGATGACTTCAATCGTGAAGCGTTGGCCATCGAAGTCGATTTGAATCTACCGGCCCCTAGAATCATCAGAGTACTGGATCGCGTTGCAGCCTGGCGCGGATACCCATCGAAGATCCGAATGGATAATGGTCCTGAATTTATATCAACCGTGATAGCAGATTGGGCTGAAGAACATTATATTGATCTCGTGTTTATCCAGCCAGGCAAGCCGACACAGAACTCATATGTCGAACGATTCAACCGAACTTATCGGAATGAGATTTTGAACATGTATGTCTTCAAAACATTGAACGAAGTGAGAGAGCTGACGGATAAATGGGTTCGTGAATACAACGAAGAAAGACCTCACGACTCGCTGGAGGACCTCACGCCGATTGAATATCTGAACAAATATGACCCTGTGGGAAACTCTAATTGGATGTGAGACTAAAAAGGGGAGGTTTACAGTACCAACGAACAAGTAGTGAGTAGCCTGCGTTTGAACGCAATCACAATCTGGAAGAACTACCGAACGATCATAAACCTGGCCGCTAGACTTTTCTAAAGACTATGCCTATCATCTTTCTCGGATGCTGTAGATTAAATCCGCTCAGAAAATGTGATTGTTGACTACACGTTACTCCTCCAAAACCATTCAGCCTGACAGGCAATCACATGTTATCTAGCTTACAGAAACACAGGGCCGACAGTTGTTACCTGTTTCTCACCGCACTATTTTCAGTAGTACTGGTACTAACCAACATTATCGGCGCCAAAATTTTCGAAGGACCTTTTAACCCCGTCACAGCGCACGATCATTAAGCTGAACCAATCGCTTTCCCGATTCTTCACATTGGTGCCAATTTTGATGAACCAGAACGAACTCAAAGCCGCCGTTGGACAAAGTGCAGCTGACTACATCGAACCGCTGCTTACTAAAGAAGCAGTCATCGGGGTAGGCACTGGCTCGACTGCAAACTTTTTCATTGATGCGCTTGCTAAGTCTCGTCACCGATTCGATGGCGCCGTGGCCAGCTCGCAAGCAACAGCCGATCGTCTCAACAAGCACGGGATTTCGGTCTATGACCTGAACGACGTCAACGAACTACTTGTCTATGTCGATGGAGCCGACGAGACCAACCCAAATTTGGAATTGATCAAAGGCGGCGGCGGCG
>Ga0206130_10008377_pt1 | contig 11127 bp, 9 predicted proteins | sample Helgoland_Spring_9_FD_148637 | JGI IMG/M metagenome (GOLD analysis project Ga0206130, IMG submission 148637) | Pelagic subsurface seawater microbial communities from Kabeltonne, Helgoland, North Sea - Helgoland_Spring_Bloom_20160512_1 | ecosystem: Environmental > Aquatic > Marine > Epipelagic ...
GGCTTGTCAATGTCCACGCCTAAGATGGCAAAGACCTTCTTGACAGCCCGATCAGCAGCGTCCTGCTCGTTCACTACAACCCTTGACCGGGCGTGATGTATACCGTGGCAGTACCAGATGCAGACTTGCCAGTGAAGAACGCGTCAGGACTAAACCGCAAAACCTCGTCAGTGCCCGGGAGCAAAGGAATCGAGGTTGCCACCGCGCCAGCGTTGGCAATAGCCGCAGCAGAGGTTGAACCAACGCCCAAGAACACCGTGACGGTGCTGTCGTTGATGATCCTGAACTGACCCGCGCTAGTGTTCGTCGTGGGGTGAACGGGTGCCTGTAGCGCCGTAGGAGCCGTAGGAGTTGCCGCCGCAAAGGTGATTGTGTCACCAAGTGGCGCGAATGGGATTTGTGAACTACTAGCCATTATTCTTCTCCTTCAGCAGCCTGAGCCGCCGCGTATGCAGCCTGTGACTCAGCCGTAAATACAGCTTGTACGATTGCCAACACATCTGGCTCTTCGTTCAAAAAATCATCGCCCGGTGTTACCACTCGACGGTGGAATGATCGTGAGATCTCTACGTCATCACGCTTGATGATCGTTGCAGTACGAACTTGGATTACTGGATAGCCAGCAGCTGTTTGTACTACTTCAATCTTGTCGTTCTTTACTTCTTCTGAAAGTGCCATTTTATCTCCTTGGTTGGACTGTCCACCCGCTAGGGGTATTATTTAAATTGCTTGCGAGGCATTTGCCCCAAAATTTATTAATGTTCCGTCTCTAACTTTGCCTAAAAATTTAGCTGCAAAAAATACTGTGCTACTAGAATCTACAGAAGTTTCATTTTTCATTTGAATCGCAACATTATTTGAAGAAACTGATAAATTAAAACTTGTAGTCATTGATCCCATGCCAGCATCTAATGCCTGCGCCGTTCCAACCTTAACCGCTGTTCCGTCTACGATATTTCCTAAATTATCTTGAGTGATTGCTACAAACATTTGTCCAGTTTCACAAGATTTTGTAGCTCCTGCTGACGTTGAAACTATGTAATCTAAAATAAGACCAATGGAGTCATCTTCGCCAACAACTGAAGACAAACTAACAATCATCAAATCTGTATATGCAGCAGTCCCACTGTCAGCTAACGTTGCTTGACCGCTGTATGTTTTGTTCAATTTGTATGTTGTAGATAATGGGCCTTCAATAGCTCCGGTCAGTCTTGATACAGGATTATTGTATAACTGCAATCCAGCAGGAGAAGACCCTCCACCAGCAGTAGTAAATGTTGCAATGATCGGATTGTAATTGCTTCCAACCTTTGTCGCTAACAATCTTTCTAAATATGGGGTTCCAGCGCCGCTAATCCTGACGTTCCAAGTTGCAGCAACAGACAAGTCGGGCAATAACTGTTGTTTATTGGTGGCGTTTCTTCCGAACTGTACAGTTTGACCGTTCAGGTGATATATGCCGTCTGCAATTAAAACAAAATTTCCAGACAAAGAAACATCATACCCTTCGACAAGATAACCATTAAAACTGCTAGACGATCCAGCCTCAGTAATAATAGGATCAGAGATTAAACCTTGTGTTGAATAGGTGGTTTGATCGCCCCTAAAGTTAGTGCCATCAGTAGATCCAGCGGCAAATGTTGTTGCACCTATAAATTGAATCCCATACAAGTTGGTTCCAGCAGAATTAAAGAGCTTACCCTGAATGTCAAACCCTTCTCCCCACGTTGAATCAAAAACAACTTGAGCAGCAGCGGGTAGTTTCATAAAGTCTTGCGCTATAAGACCGTTAAAATATGTATTTGTAAATTTAACAACGCTATTTTCATCTATGTCAAAAATTGAACCACTAGCCTGAATTCCTTCAATATATGCGCTGTCAAAATGAATTGTTACGGAAGGATCAACTATAACTGTATCTGTAACAAATCTGTTATGCAGCGATTGTTTCTGTTCTTCTATTGCATAATTTTTAACAGATATTCCTTCGCTAGTGTAAACATACATGCTTGCCGTATAACTGTTTCCAGAAGCGCAACCAATGGCGAACATGATTAAGTCTTTAAAAGAAGCCACATGGCAAACATCAAGATAAATGCCATATTTGTTGGCATTATAAGTTACAGAGGACATTCCAGCAGGAGCATATAAAGGCGTTTCATGGACTTCTATTCTGTTCCAACTCGAATAAAATCCATCTCTTACCTTTAATGGCAAAACAGACGCAGTGAATGAACAATCGTCAGCGCCACATTTCCTTGTGAATCCATAAACATCAAGACCGCGCAACGCTAAATTATTCCCGTTAAGTCTGATATTTTTTAATCGAACATTTTGGTAGTTTTCACCGCTATGATCTACGTCCTTATATGCTCGTACCATCGGCAAGGCCGCCGCGCCTGTTCCGGTATATTTTATTTCAACAAGACCTGCTTCTCCTACCATATGAAGGTTGGAGTTTTTTATAATTAAAGTTGTTTCAATAGCATAGCTGCTTGCAGGTGCTGGAAAGTAAACCCTTAAAGGCTGATCTGCAAAAGCAACACTGTCCATTGCTGCCTGAATAGCAGGAGCATCGTTTGTAACTCCATCGCCCACAGCGCCAAAGTCAAGCACGTTGACTACAGCGCCTTCTATCATTGAATTTGTTACTTTTGTAAGGGCCATGTTTTTTCCTTAGACAAAATACATTGCAGATGCTTGGATAATATTATTATTTCCACCATCAGTGCTAATCATATTACTACCGGTTATGCTAACAGGGTCAGTGCCAGTGCCAGTGCCGTTATATGCGCTATAAATATTCATGGATGTTGTGTTATCGCTAATTCTTCCAGATACGGGCGCAGTAGTAAATCTGGTTGCATTGGCAAACCCAACATGAGACGTAGTTGTTGATGCTGAAGTAAACGGTAATCCAGAGACGGTTAATGCAGATGACCCGCTAGTAAACGTGCCAGTGGTGCCAATATAAAATACAACATAAACCGCTCTACCAATCTTAGTGTAGGTTCCTTGTTGAATTAGATAAGTTATTCCGCTTAAACCACTTGCTGAATATGCTGGAGTCCATGTACCCTCCTCGTAATCATCGAATAGCTCAGAGGTGCCAGTGCCAGCGGTAGCAGAGAAGTCGATGCCTGCGCCAGAGGATACAATTAGATTTCCGGTGGTTAAATTTAAATTACCAGAGTTGGTCAGGTCGGCGGTCTTGTAAAGACCTCCACTATACGAATAAAACTCTAGGCCACCAACTCCAGAGCCGGTTTTGGTGCCAACCATTTTTCCGTACTGACCGCCAACCTCCATGCTGTATTCTGAAATTACAGTTTTTAGTAAGGCTTGATTTCCAGCAGTAACATCGCCTTCAACATCCGCATTACCGCTAACAGTCAACTGAACAAAATTACCATCTGCCCCACCTTCAACGCGCTGCCATACGGAGCCGTTGAACGCTGCCCAGTCGCCTACGCCCCAGTTGGTAATGCCATCAAGGTCCGTGGTCCCATCAACCGACACAACGTAGTAATCGCCCTGAGTACCGACACCAGACGCAAGGGTTGGGGTGTTGGTTGCTGCGTTCCAAGTGCCCTTGTAATTCAAAGCACCTAACGCGTTTGCAACTGAAGATACTGTCTTTAGCATTTTATTTGCCTCTTAATATTTTTTAATTTACACAGTTCCATCGTGAAGCACTTTATAAGTAGTGCCATTTATAGTTAGCTCAACGTATTGGTTTCCAGCGCCAGCAGAGGCAGATCCGCCTGTAGTACCTGAGCTGTTCGGGCTGTAATAAAGAACATTAGTTGCCTGAATGGATACATAAATTTCATCAATAATGTCTCGATAAATCGTATCTCGAATGTCTACGGTTACAGGAGTGCCGCTATCCAACCGATAACCATAATAAATGTTTTCTAAAATGTTGTTGGTGAATTGCAATAACTTAGTGTTTGATCCGTCAAATTTACGAAACCCATAAGCCCCTTGCGTGTTAAAAGAAAAAACATTTCCGCGCACCTCAAACCCGTCAGGGCTTCTAAGATAAATCGTAGCATTAAAGACGCTTGCCTCGTCAACAAAACCGCTAGATACAGTAAGCGAATGAGCGCCAATAGCCGTTATCGTGTAAGTGCCATTGTTTGAAGCAGTACCAACAACTTCAATTGTGTCTCCAATTCGATAAACGTATTGGTCAAACGAGTAATTAAGATCGTCGTAAGTAACCGTCTGAGCCGAAGCAGAAAATGTAAATCCGTTAGAAGGGCCGAAAGATTGGATAGCCGCATCATCTCGGAATGGCATCACATAGCCACTGTCAGCTAACGTGCAAATGTTATCTGCAATAAGCCCGTTGTGGGCAATTTGTGCTGGGTAATTGGTTACAGATCCAAAGTAATTTTTAAAACCAGTAATGATATTGTTTGAAACGATTACATCTGCAACTGGCTCAGACGATCCAATCCCTAAAGCCGTACCAATAGTCTTGGTGCCTCGGTTTGCTCTAAGGTCTGTCAGTATATTGTTTGTGCATATTACATGGGATCGATTAACTGTTATGCCGGGAACATCTATGGTTGTGTTGGTTAGTTCAACGCAATTATTGGCAATAATGCTATAACCCCCTTCTTCATCGCTGCCAACAACAGAACTTCCCTTGATGTTTATTGATCCATCATGGCTGTTACCGCCATTTAAAACGTAATTGTTTACGATTCTTGCGTTCGTTGCCTTGACATAAATTCCTTCAGCATCATCGCCTAAAGTATTTATTACGTCTTTCACATAGTTTCCGTCTACGACAACACTGTTTCCATAAAGCAAGATTCCATTTGCGGGGCCATTTCCACAATACACGCCATCGATCTTACAGTTTTTAACTACAACATTATCAAGCCTAGAATCGTTTGATCCTAACAGAATTGCCCTGACCGTAATTGCTTGGAGTAATGTTCCCATGTTCTTAAAATAAGAATCTTGGATAATATATTGAGATTCTGATGTTCCAGAAGTTTCAGCATATAGCTCAAAGGCTTCATGAAGGAAGTTTCTAAAATCGCACTTGGTCACGGTTAATTTCGTTGGGCCAATATCTACGGCAGAAAAAACACAATGCTGTTGCAAACTTCCGCCATTAAAATCAACGTCTTCTAGCCATAATTCAGCAGCGTTTTGAGTGTACCTAATAGTTCCATAGTCACCTGATATTTCATAACCAGACGCGCCAATATAGCCACCTCTAATAATCAGCGTGCTGATGTCTTTCAGCCAATCAAACCCACCACCAGAATCATCAAACCTAATGGTTGCGTCAGTCTCAAATTCCATTTCAAGATATGAAACACTATCAGCAACACCGTCAATACCGCCGGATATTGTATAAATCCCATAAGGAATAAACATTCTTCTTAAATTGGCCGAACAATATTTAGCCGCAGCTAAAAATGCAGTTGTAATGTCTGATCCTGAAGCCGCGCCAAAGTCTAATACCGATACCGACTCCTGTAGCTTGTCCTGAACGCTTCGATTAACCGCTCCGGTCCCGCCCTCGTTGTAGCTAACATTCGACGCGTCAGTGGTGCCAAGTGATGAAATTGAAAACGTGACCACCTCAATCGTGCTGTTTAAAGGCGGTGCCGCGCTGAAGTTAATCGTGGCCCCTGAGAGCGTGTAGGTGTCCTTCTGCTGGTAAACGCCGTCTATGTATATCTGAGTGTTGTTCTCAGCGACCGGGGCCGTGGCAAGGTTAAACGCCGTCTGTGCGCCGGTGCCGGTAAAGTTTTCAACAGAGACTGTGCCCGGTACGGCAGGAACCCAAACGGTGCCGGTCCAAACCTTTAATTCGTTGACTACAGTGTTGAAGTACAGGTCACCAGTCTGTAGCGGTGTGCCGTCATTCCTAGCGATAGGATCCGTGGCGTGAGCGCCCTGATACTGCGTAATTTCCTCAACATTGTTGGTGACGTTCGTAATCACCGCGCTAGGCGCGTTGTAGACCGTTACAAGGTTCTTGTTCTGCACCAGAATGGAGTAAGCCGCCCCGGTGTAAACCGCCGCTGGTGAGCCGTCACGGACAACGTAGCCGCCTGACGTTCTTAGGGGTTGGTCAGCAGGAATCCGAAAGTCCTTGTCCCAAAACGCGGTGGTAGGGGCCGTGATCGGGTCTTGGTACTCTAGCCCAATGTAAACGTAGCCATCATTAAGCGGCGACCCGTCAGTGTCCGCAAACGTAGGGTATCCGGGTGTTATGCTAATTGCGGTCATTCTTTTGGCTCCTTTAGAGCTTCTCTGATCCTAGCTTTGAGTTTACGATTTTTTACGTAGTCAAGCGATTCTTTTAATACGGCCCTTCCAGCAATTGGCATTCCAGATATACCGTAGGTCAGTACCGTATCTACTGCATTGCCGATAGCCGATGCGGTGTTGGAAAAGTTAACCGATCCCGGTGGCGCAGTGTAAATCACAGTTGACAATTCAGCCAAATCCCTTAACTGCTGCGCTATCTTTTTACCGTACAACGATTCTAATTTTCCGTCATTGTCAAGCGCCTTAACAACTTTTTGTAGCTTGTCAGGTGAAAGTAACGGATTTCCTGCTGCGTCCTTTTGACTTACTGACAGGCTTCGATCTTTAATAAATTCTATACCCTGAGCCTTCAAATCAGCCCAAGCCTGACGCCCATCTGGACCCGCTTTAAGGAGCGTTCGTCGCAGCTTGTTCATTTCTTCAACTGGCGACAGGATAATGATTTTGTTGAACACATCCTCAAAAGCAATTGCTCGCTCAGAGGTGTTACCCTTTTTGGCTAAAAGCTTTGCAGTTAATCCTACGTTCTCAAATTCTTCTGCGTACTTTGCGCGTTCTCGTCTGGCTCTTTTGTATATCTCGCCACCTAAGCCCTCTGTTGAGCTATCAATAGCAGCATTTATTTTTCTAGCCATTAATGACTGTCGCTTGTCAGCCCAGTCAGTGGCTTGGTTTACAAATTGTCTTAATAATTCTGCATCCTTGATGCTTAATTCTTGAGCAATTAAATTGCCTTCTTCATTGACGGCAATAGCGCCGAGGCGATTAGCTTCTTTTCTGATTGGGCCAACATTTCCTGCAACGCCCTCAAACCTTGCCAAGTCTTCAAGCGCCAAGACCAAAGGCTGCATTTGAACCAAGCCTAAAGTATCCCCGGCCTCGTCTGCCTGTTTATATAATTTTTGTATTTTCTTACGCTGTACTTCAGCCTTATTTTTAACAGCCCTGTCAACTGCCATGCCGATCGCTCGAACTTCACGTTCAATCGGTGTTGGCAAGTCAATCAAGGCGTCAAAGTTATCAATAAAGTTTGCAGTCTGAGCCTGTACCCTTTCACGCAGCGGGGCACCAATTTCGCCAAGCTTTGCAGTTTCCTTCTCAAACTGTAACTGAGCAAAGTCCCGGGTAGCTTGACCAGCCGTTAAGCCTGTTCTGCCCTCAAATGGCACCGGCATCTGCGCGGCAACTTCACGCCTTACCACTTCAACTGGAGCCTCTGCCGCCCCAACGCTTCTGGGCGGTACGCCGTCCTCGATAATAATCCCTTCAGGCATTACCCTAGCGGGGCCAACCTCTTGCGACCTTTCCATTAACTCGCCAGCCATCGGACGCTGAGGCATTACTCGTCTGGCAGCCTCAGCAACCCTTGGAGCCGCAGTCCTGACTGCTTGCCCACCAGCAGTTAGAGCGGCTGGAATCGCCCCAGCAGCGCCCATAGCAGGAACAAACGCAGGAACAGCCTCTAACGGCTCTGCAATCGCCTGCATATATTGTTGACCGGCTTCAGTTCTAGGCGCGTAAGTTAACTGCTCCATACCACCGGCAGCGGCCTGTTCTATCAGACGAGCGGCTTCTGGTGTGCCAAACTCTCCGCGCAATATGGAAGCAGTTAGTCCACCAATTGTGCCGCCTAGCATTCCTAAAGTTCCGGTGGTCGGAGCGGTGGCAAGTGTTGTTAAAACTTCAGCAGCACCTAGTAAGCGTTCTTTAGCAAGTATTGGATCCTGCTCAGGCCTTGGCTGCTGCTCTGGCATGATCATTTCACCAGTAGGACCAAGCTCTGGTATCTCGCCAGTGCCCGGGAACGCTTCTTGACCAGTCAACAGCGGGGTTGCTACAGGAACAGTGTCACCCATCATTCGATCGAATTGATCAGGGGTCGCTGGGCGTCCTTCGGAACTCGCAGCCCCAGATACCTCTGTTATGCCTTGAGCAGAAAAATATTCTTCAAGGGCTAACCTTATTTCATCAGGCGATGTGCCGTCTGGAAATGTATATATTTTTCCGTTTGCTCTAACCTTCATCACTCAACCTCGTCGATTATCTCAAAAGATATTCCAGTTGAAGTCGTAAACGTGTTTGGCGATCCTCTTGGAGCAATAGCGCCGGTTGGTGTTTGAAGGCCGCTTGTCTTTTCTAACCATTTATCAAGCGTGTTTCCGCTTAACAAAAATTTAGCTTGGTCTTCTAAGTAATTTGCCAGCTTATTGTTGGCGTCCTTCTTCCTAACCAGCCATGCCCTTAATTCAGTTTCATCCAAATTCATTGGCAGAGCAGTTGCCAGTGCTAGGGCAAGCTCGGATTCGCTTAAAGCGCCAAACGTAACCGAACCAACAACGTCAAGACCCAATTGATTTTGAATATTCCTAAGCTCAATCGTTGCCGCGTTCCAGTCTGGAAATCTGCTTGCGATTGCGCCGGTATTCGCTCCGTCATCTAACGCGCCTATCGCTGCATCTATATTGCCGAGATTGAGCCTAACTTTTCCAAGAGTTTGATAAGCTTTTTGGCCTTCAGTTTGACCAATTTCAGCAGCCTTCCTAGCACTAGCTACCGCACCTTCTACTCTTGCCCTGATACCTTCCTGACCGCCGTAACGGCCCTCTTCTCTAGCTGAGTATTTAGCTTGCTCTGCGGCAATTTCGTAATCTCTAGCATCATTGATTGAGGTGGTTAATTCTTCACCGACCAATATGTTTCCATTAACATCTGAGCCAAAAACTTCGCCAATATCTGTTCTGTATATTGTCAAGCCGTTTGCAAACTTGTCTTTATCAGTTGGCCTGTCAGGGGTGCCTGTAATTCCCATTGCTTTAATAGCTTGCATCGTTGGCGATTTTTGTTTGGCCCTTTCAACTTTTGCCTTTACACCCTCTCTGATGGTTTCCTGCAAAGTCTTGTAGGTTGAAGCAAATTTATCCGGACCCATTGCAGCAGCCATTACCAAGGATTGATTTCCTCGCCACAGGTCAGGATCTTCTTCAAAGACAGCTAACTGCCCTCTGGCCCTGTCTGCGCTTTCGGAGTCACCAGACTGTTCATATAATTCTGCAACCTCAGTGTAATGATTCCTAACGGATTCAGGCTTTCCAGAAATAGACAAGCCAAGCAACTGCATTCCCTGAGTAATCTTTTGGTCACGCTCTTCTTGTGTAAATTGGTCGCTGACCTTTTGCAAAATTTCAGCCTTACCCGGGAACCTTCCAAGTAAACCAGCTACGACCAAAGGGTCGCGTGAATCAACAGCGGCTTCAAACTCACGCCCAAATTGCGCCTCAGTCTCTGCCAACTGCCTGCGCTGCTGCTCTTGCTGCTGCACTTGAGCAAACTTCTGCCCCGTGGCAAGACCTTGCATTAAAGCTTGACCGGGATCTACCGGGGATAGTGCGCCTGAATAATCGTATGGTGCTGGCATTATGGACCGCCTCCGTATGTTGGGATGCCAATTGGCGATTGATATGGTTGCATTACCGGCAAAGCACTTAACGTGTTAGCAGCGGCGAGAGGCGGTTGCATTCCCTGAAATCCTCTGTACTGACCAAACAGGTTGCCAATACTGCCCAATGCGCTACCCCATGCGTTGCCCTGAGCGATCTGAGCGCCTGCCTGAGCCGCGCCCTGCTGGCCGTAAAGGTTTGAGATGTTCGTCCCTGTCGTCTGACCAGCAGCAGCCTGTCGAGCCGCAGAGGCTTGACCTATGTTGGTCAAACTGCCTAAATCCTGAAATTGCTGCTGAATCATGCTCTGTAGCATCTGGGGTCTGAATTGACCCAGAGCGGCTTGAATGTTTCCACCCCTAAGCCCACCAGTTGCAGAGGCAGTCTGGAGCATAGCCTCTTCGCCCTGACGCGCTAAGGCTTGGAATCGCGGACCCGTCTCAATTGCCGCTATAGCTTCAGCCTGAGCCTCTGGACCGGCTAAACCAAGTAACGCCTCCTGCTGACCAATAGAGCCAACGCCAGCGTCTACATAGGGCTGAAACAGCCTTGTAGCTGCGTCAAACTGCCTTCTTTGTTCTGCAATTCCTTTGTCAGCCGCTTCAGTTTGTGCCTTAGCAGCTTTTCTTGCAGACCTAGAAGCAATAGCAGCAGAGCCAACTGCGGCAACGCCACCGATTACCGCGCTTGTTATCATTGACATTCTTTGTTCTCCAAAGCTTGAGCTTCATTCATCAACTGTTCAATCTGTTCTTCCGTTGGCTGAACAGTGTACTTATCTAAAATTAGAGTTAAATCTTTTACGTTATCCGGGTTTGGGTGAAAGGTCGTAAAGATCACCTCTGAAAGCGCGTAGCCTCCGATCTTATGACCGGCAGGGGATATGCCCATGTGCCCCGCGTGAAACGTCTGTGGGCCATTTGGCGTGTAAATAACCGCTGACCCAGCTCTGATCACGAAAAAGTTATCCATCGCGTGAACGTGACCAGTGACCACCGCGTCCTTCGGAACGACAACCGTTCTAGCGTACAGGCCATCACAAAAATCGTGCAGGGTCGGTATTTCTGCTTGAGGCATCTGCTTTAGTTCAGCCTCTAACGCAAAGACCGGAGCGTATGCCGGGTCTAACTTAACGTCATTTTTTTCAGCTACATCGCCCATAAAATGTCCCTCTTCACCCCATTGTCTCACATATTTGCGTTAATTCAATTCTTATGCTATCTCGCTGCCGGTCGCGCTCAAGACCAAAGAGTTAGCGGTTCCAGCCTGCGTCACAATCGTGCCGCCATCGGGTATCACCTGACCAATCAACTCTGGGCAGGAGTAGGTCTCCCGAGGCGCAATTGTCCTAGCGTTAATCACCGTATTAGACGCCAAAGGATTA
>Ga0206130_10008379_pt1 | contig 11126 bp, 10 predicted proteins | sample Helgoland_Spring_9_FD_148637 | JGI IMG/M metagenome (GOLD analysis project Ga0206130, IMG submission 148637) | Pelagic subsurface seawater microbial communities from Kabeltonne, Helgoland, North Sea - Helgoland_Spring_Bloom_20160512_1 | ecosystem: Environmental > Aquatic > Marine > Epipelagic ...
GAGGACTTATTGCTATTTTGGGCGTTTAAGCAGCTTTATGCAGGGGCCAATGCTTAAAGCGCTGCGCCGCTTCACTCAACTTCTTAGAGTTCACATTTATGTACCTGGCTGTTGTAAGTATATCAGAATGACGAATGGATTGCAGCCATTGGTTGAACTGTGCATGGATGGCTGCTTTGCGGACAAAACCGACCTTAGATTTTTCACCTTCGCTGACGCAGCATTGTATCGCAACTGCGGTGATCACTTCGCTGCAACGCCGCCCAAGTCGCGGAAGCGGTCATTGCCGAGCGGATTCGAAGACCTCTTCCAAACTGAACTTTCGTTGCTTGTTGCTTGAACATGCAGGACGCGGACGAAACCAACCATGAAAACGCAGTTTTCGTTCACGCAGAAACCGTTCGCGCAAGCTGTACCGTCTATTCGGCAGTGCAGTAGATACCACTAGATCGGTTATTCACTGGAACCAATCTCGATCGAACTAAAATCGTTCTGCCGCTGCAAATGCGCAAGCGGCAACTCTAATTTTTGAAACCAATTTTTCCTAATACGTGAGAAGTTTCTAACAATTCTGCGCTACAAGTTTTCGCGGCGCATCCCATCAATCTATTGCTTCATCCCGATCATCTGCTAAGTCGATCCATATGGTCTTGAGTTGTGTATATTGATCATGCGCGTGGAGCGAATTGTCGCGCCCGCCAAAACCGGATTGTTTATAGCCGCCAAAGGGTGTGGTGATATCTCCTTCGCCGAAGCTGTTAACTGTCACTGTGCCTGCGCGTAATGCCCGCGCGCCACGCATAGCACGTTTAACATGCGCTGTATAAATTGACGCGCATAGCCCGTATTCTGAATCGTTTGCGATTTGGATCGCCTCGTCAAAACTCCCGATTTCAATCACAGTAAGAACAGGGCCAAATATTTCGTCCTGTGCCAGTTTGTGCTTATTGTCTGGAACTTCGACAACAGTCGCTTCGACATGAGTTCCGTTATGGACGCCACTGCCCATCAAAATTGTCCCGGCATCTGAGAGATAGCTACTTACCTTTTCGAAGTGAGCCGCGCTGACCAGTGCGCCAATGCGGGTTTCGGGATCAAGGGGATCGCCAACATTCCAATGGCGTGCATGGGCCGTAATTCGGTCGATCAGTTCGGCTTTCACAGTGCGGTGTACAATCAACCGTGAACTGGCCGAGCAATTTTGACCCATATTCCAAAATGCTCCATTGACGATGTGTTGTGCCACCCGATCAAGATTTTCTGCGTCATCCATAACAATTGCTGGGTTCTTACCGCCCATTTCAAGGACCACTTCCTTGGCGTTGGAATCCGCTGAATAGGATAGAAATTTTTTGCCGGTAACTGTTGAACCGGTGAAGGACACCATGTCGATATCCATATGCCGCCCAATCGGTTCGCCGACGTCAGCGCCACCGCCGGGAAGCACATTCAGGACACCTCTGGGAAGGCCAGCTTCGGTCGCCAACTCGGCAATGCGCAACGCTGTTAGACTGGTTTCTTGAGCGGGCTTTACCAAGACTGAACATCCCGCCGCCAGGGCAGGCCCAATCTTCCACGCCAGCATCAGAAGTGGGAAATTCCACGGTAAAACCAGCCCCACAACACCGATAGGTTCTCGGACAACCATTGCAATGTGATTATCCGAGGCGGGAGATACCTGATCATAAAGCTTGTCGATGGTTTCTGCGTGCCACTTAATGCAATTGATCGTCTCGGGAACATCGACGGTTTCGCAATCAAAGATCGTCTTGCCACTATCGATGCTCTCCATCACGGCAAGCTCGCGGGCACCGCGTGTCAAAAGCTTGGCAAATCGGATCAGGACGTCTTTGCGCTCCGAGGGGTGCATTCTGCTCCAACGGCCATCGTCAAAAGCCTCACGTGCTTTTTCCACTGCAAGGTCGACGTCTTTTTGACCGCATGCCGCAATTTCCGCCAAGGTTTCGCCAGTGGCCGGGTTAACGGTGCTGAATGTATCGCCGGAAATCGCAGCCCGATAGCTGCCATTGATATAGGCATTTGTTGGCAGGATCATGTCTGCCGCGATGGCTTGATATTCTCTTTGTGTGAGCAGATCCATGTGATTTATCCCTCGGCTTGAATGTCAGAAATTGTGCGTTTAAGGACGAGGATGACCTGTGCCAGGGCACGTTTATCGTCTTTGTTAAGCCCCTTCAGTGGCGGCCGCATCGGACCTGCGTCAATCCCGCTCAGCGTGACTCCGTATTTGATGCACTGAATGAATTTGCCACCCTGTTCCAGTACCGCCATCAAAGGCAACATCGCAGACATGATCCGGCGGCCCTTGTCAAAATTGCCCTCAACGGCGCAGGCGTTGTAGAGCGCCAGATGTTCTTCGGGCAGGAAGTTCGATCCACCACAGACCCAGCTGCGTGCGCCCCATGCAAAAAACTCCAGCGCTTGATCATCCATTCCACAGGACATTTGAATATGTGGATAATCACGTGCCAACAGATGAACGCGATTGATGTCGCCAGAGCTTTCCTTGATGGCACAGATATTTCTTGAACGGCCAACGCGGTCCAAAAACTCTTCGCCCATGTGCACTCCCATGCGCCCCGGATAGTTATACAGCATGACGGGCAGGTTTGCGGCTCGATCAATCGCCAGTGCATTCAATGCATTCTCGCGTTCGGTCGGGACGGAATAGGGAGGTGTGGCCACCAATATTGCATCCGCACCGATATCGCGCGCGCCTGTCGCAAGTACGATCGAATCTGGTGTCATCATAGCACCTGTACCGACGACTACTGGTATTCGACCCCTTGCTTGTGCGTGTGTGAATTTAGCAATTTCTAGGCGTTCTTCAACGCCCTGAGCGTAATTTTCACCTGTCGATCCTCCTGTGATCAGACCATGCACTCCTTTATCGATCAAGTTTTCAATCACGTCACTTAAGGCGGCATGATTGACACTGCCATCTTCGAAAAATGGTGTCACTACAGGCGTATATATGCCTTCAAATTTGAATATTGGGGTCATGTCAAAATCTCGCGCATTGCTGAAATCAAAGGATTTTCCCCAAGAACTCTTGGGTACGTTCCATTTGAGGGTTGCTGATCAGATCTTTGGCTGGGCCGATCTCATGGATTACACCTTGATGAAAGAACGCGACCCGGTCTGCCACTTCACGTGCAAAGGGGATTTCATGCGTCACCGCAATTATCGTAATACCCTCTTCGGCCAAAAGCCGGAGCGTATCGAGCACTTCACCAACCAATTCAGGATCCAGCGCTGATGTCACTTCATCTAGCAACATGTAATCGGGCTTCATGGCCAATGCTCGCGCTATGGCGAGGCGTTGTTGCTGTCCGCCAGACAGTTGCGAGGGGAAATGGTCCAATTTATCGCCCAGCCCGACATGGGCCAGATAATGTTCGGCCAGATCGCGTGCCTCGACGCGCGAGGTTTTCAGCACCTGACGCGGTGCCAGCGCCACGTTGGCGCGGGCAGTCAGATGCGGGAAGGCGTTGAACTGCTGAAACACGATGCCCAGCTTCGTGCGCAGCTTGTTGCGGTTGGTCGCGGGGGCATGGACGTCGATACCGTCCACAGTAATGCGCCCCGACTGAATCGTTTCCAGCGCGTTGATGCACATCAGAAGGGTCGATTTGCCTGACCCACTGCCGCCGATCAGGCACAGCACCTCGCCCTTTTCTACAGTCAGGTTGACACCTTTTAGAACTTCGACCTTGCCGAATGACTTGTGGACGTTTTCGATGATGATCATGCAGCCACCTTTGTTTTTTCGTTCCAGGATTTCTCGTAGCGGTTAACGACGACGGTGATGAAATGGCACATGATGAAATAGAACGCCCCCGCCCCTATCAGAATGGCCAGAGGCTCCTGAATGCGTGTGATGATGATCTGCGATGCCCGCAGCAATTCCGGCGGGGTCGCGCCCAATACCGCCACCAGCGACGTGTCCTTCATCAAGCCCAGCATCAGGCCGGTCCACGCCGGCAGGACCGAGCGCGCACCGACCGGTACCACGATGAACCGGAAACTTTGCAGATAGGTCATACCCAGCCCGCGGGCCGCCTTTACCGTGACCGGCGGCACCGATTCTATGCCCGAGCGGACAACTTCGGCAACATATGCGGAAATATAGATCGACAGGCTGATCAACCCCGAGGTGAATGGATCGATTCGCAGCCCGAAGATGGCCAGTCCGCTGTTGAACAACACGAACTGGATGATCAGCGGCACGGTGCGGAACACCTCAATATAAAGACCCAGCAGGTAGTAGAGCGGGGCAAATTTCACCGTCCGCGCCCAGCCGATCAGAAAACCCAGGATCGTGCCGAATAGGCCCGACACCAGCGTCAGGTAAAACGTGATCCCGGCACCCTTCAGCATCAGTATAAAGTCGCCTTGGGTGAATACGGGGGAAAAACTGTTCATGTCTTGGCCCTCACCAGCGGAATGAATAGCGCGCGGTCAGGCGGGCTGTAATCAGGATGGACTCGGCGACGATCAGATAGATGACGGCGGCGACCAGATAGAATTCGAACGGGCGGAAAGTCTGCGATTGCAGGAAGGTGGTCATACCGGTCAGCTCTTGCAGGCCGATGATCATGCCCAGCGACGTTCCCATCATCGCCCAGACGATCTGATTGGTGATCGGCAGGAACACGATACGCAGGACTTGCGGAATGATGACGAAAACATAGACCTGCACCGGGCGCATCCCCAGACCTATGGCCGCGTTGCGCTGTGCGGGGCTGATCGCGTCCATGCCGCCGCGCAGGATTTCCGTCAGATAACCCGCGTTGTTGAAGGTGATCGCCGCCAGAACCGCCGCGTATGAGCTCATGTGTATGCTCACCGCGCCCAGCCCGAAATAGAAAAGATAGATCTGCAAGAGGGCGGGCGTATTGCGCGCCAGCGCCACCCAGGTCGCCGTGAACCACCACAGCAGCCGGTTGTCCGACCTGCGCCAAACCGAAAGCACCAATCCGATCATCAGCCCCAACGCGACGGACAACACCGTCAGCTCCAGCGTCAGAAAAGCGGCGTCCAGCAATTCGGGCCAGTGTTTGAACACCACGCGCCACTGAAATCGGTAATCAAGCATGGGGTGTCCTCCGCCTGGGCAAAAAAACAGCCCCCCGCGCCCGGTGTGTGCCGAGCCATGCGGGGGACGCCATCGTCAGCGTAAAAAGCCTAGTAGGCGCCGGAACCCGGCAGCGACATATCTGGCGCAGGTACACCGAACCATTCGCGATACAGCTCGTCGATGCGGCCGTTCTTGATCTGATGCCAGACAAACAGGTTGGTCCAGTTCAACAGACCCACATCCTCGCGGCGCACCATTAGGCCGGTATAGTCAATCGGCCCTGTCTCCCAACGCGAGGCGATACGGATGCGCCCATCACCGGGACCGCGCGCGAATTCGGCAATGATCGCAGTGCCTTCGATGATCGCATCGACCTTGCCTTGGGACAGCGCCAGAAACTGTTCGGCGTTGGACCCGTATGAAATGATTTCGGTGTCGCCACTCCAATCCAGTTCCTCCAACTGCTTCAGAAATGCAGCCTCGCCGGTGGTGCCGCGTAGCATGCCTATTTTCTTGCCTTCCAGGTCGTCAAACGACGCGATATCGGTACTGTCGGCGGCAACAGCAATAGACTGATCCCAGATCTGATAGGGGATCGAGAAGGAAATGGATTTCGCCCGCTCCAAAGAGTTACCAGCAGAGGAAATGCTGATATCGACGCGCTTGGACAGTAGCGCAGGGATACGGTCGGGCGAAGGGGTCTCGATCACGTTGGCTTTGACGCCGAGCGCCTCGGCCATATCCATGCAGACCGCCACGTCAAAGCCGATAGGCTCGTTGTTGGCATTGCGCAGGCCCACGGGCGGCGCATCCAGCATTACACCGCAGCGAAGTTCGCCGTCGGCCACGATATCATCCAGCAAATCAGCCTGTGCAGCATGGGCGCATACGCTCAATCCTACTGCGGCAACCAATCCGGTCATATAATTTGGTAACTTCATTTTCGTTCTCCCTTTTTCCCAAATGACCTGCGGTTGAGCAGCGATGCTGTGTCGCATGGTCGACTGAAGTTTACTGTTGATCGAACGAGTGAGAATTAATTGTACGTAAGGGACAAAGGATTGTAAGTATTAATGCATCCCAACATCGATGCTGACCCGACGTAAAGCCGTTGGCGTCATTTTGTAACGCTTCTGGAACCAACGGATCAGGTGGGAGCTATCGGTGAACCCACATTCATAAGCGATCTGCGTAATTGAACGATCAGTATTGTTCACCATCCAATGCGCTGAAGACAATCGAATGTTGCGCCAATATTCGGCTGGCGGCACCCGTAAGTAACGATTGAAGAGGCGGGTAAGTTCCCTTTTTGTCGTGCCAACTTGATCGGCTATTTCGGCGATATCGCATCGCTCGTACATGCGTTGGCGCATAATGCCGATGGCATTGACAACGCGCCTATCTTGACAGTGTTCACCGATAAAAGCCTGATCAAGACCCGAGTTCCCATCAAAGATGCTTTTCTTATCAGCCATCAGATAATGGAGCACTTTCTCAACACGTGAAACACCGCAAGTTTTTGCAACAAGCCGGGTCGCCAGATTTAGCGAAGCAAGCCCGCCGGGGCATGTAATGTAAGGGCCATCTTCAACAACAGGCCTGTCAGAAATTGGCAAAACTCGTGGAAAATGTTTGCGCAACAAGGGTTCCAAGGAAAAATGGACAGCACATTTTCGTCCGTCCAAAAGCCCCATCTCAGCGAGCAAGAATTGCCCTGTACACAAGCCAACGATAGGGATTTTTTTGTCTACGGCCTGTTGAATGGCGTCGTATATATATTGAGGTATTGGCTTGGCAGAATGCATCGTGCCGCCGTGGAAAACAAGGAAATCATATTGGTCAAGGTTGCTCATGTCAGCAGTGGGCAACATCGCAAATCCACTGCTTGAGATCAACGGTTTGTCATCCGTCGACAGCAATGACCAAGTGCAATAAACCTGCCTACTAAAATCGCTTTCATCTGCTGCAAGGCGCAGATATTCGACCAGACAGGAAAAGGACATCAGCGTGAAATCAGGTGTCGGAATGATTCCCACACGCAAGGGTGGAACAATATCTGGTGGAGCCATTTTCGGGCCAATCCACTGATAGTCTATTCGCTCAACCATGTCTGCTCCCTTTTCCTATAGTCAACTGCATACAAGAAATTGACCCAAACATACTATCATTGTTGCCACAGAAATTCCAAACTCAACTGGATCGCCTGAATATCCAAGAGGAACCCCATGAAAATTTCCAAAATTAATCTCTATCAGGTCAGCCTCCCAATGAAGGAAGGATCGTATTCGTGGTCTAACCAGAGCTTTGAAGCATTCGACAGTACGGTTGTTCAGATTAAAACTGACGAAGGAATATATGGCGTCGGAGAGATTTGCCCGCTTGGGCCAGCCTATTTGCCTGCATTTGCCGAAGGGGCGCGTGCTGGAATCACTACAATGGCCCCCGGATTGATTGGTCAAGACCCTCGCCATATTGGTGCGATCAACGTGTTGATGGATAGGCTGTTGAAAGGGCACCCTTACATCAAATCAGCGGTAGATATCGCCTGTCATGACATATTTGGCAAAGTGACCGGGCAGCCGGTTTGCAACATTTTGGGGGGGCGCCTGCAAGATGAAGTACGCCTGTTTAAGGTCGTATCACGGTCTGAACCGGAAGCTATGGTTGAGAAACTCATTGATTATCAGGAGCAAGGTTTCAAACAATTTCAGATGAAGGTCGGTGCAGACCCTGATGTAGACATCGAGCGCATTCGCAAAGTTGTAGCGGAGTTAAGACCGGGCAACAGGCTGGCCGCTGATGCGAATTGTGGTTGGTACCAACACGACGCTGTGCGCGTTGTTTCGGCGGTTTCTGATCTAAGTCTTTACATCGAACAGCCTTGTGAAACCTACGAGGAATGCCGTGTTGTACGTGACCACTCGTCACATCCTATGATCTTGGACGAATGTATGGACAGCTTACAAGCAGTCATGCGAGGTCACCGCGAACGCGCGATGGACGCCATCAACCTAAAGATCAGCCGTATGGGTGGGTTGACCAAGTCGCGCATTATTCGGGACGTATGTATGTCCTTGGGTATTGTCATGACCATCGAAGATACTTGGGGGGGTGAGATTGCAGATGCTGCGATTGCCCATCTGGCCCACTCTACCCCTCGTGAATACCATTTTCAGTCATCGGCGTTTCACGAATACGCCACACATCCGATTGCTGAAGGCGGCCCTGTCATCAAAGATGGCTTTATGTCCATGTCGCACAAGCCTGGATTAGGTGTTGAACCAAATTGGGACCTTCTCGGTGCGCCAATTGCATCAATAACGACTTGAGAGCGCAAATGAGGTTGATTTCCACAGCTGACATTCGTGAAAAAATGACCTGGGAGAAGGCCGTCACGGCTCTTTTCCGTGGCCACCAGGGCACGCGACCCAAGGTTCAAGACATTCTTTTGGAAGACGGGCCATTTTCGTTGTTCGGGCGCGGCGTCATCCTGCCGGGTTACGGTGCCGGGTTGAAAGTCGCTTCAATCTATCCTCCAAATTCGTCGCGCGCTGTTCCCACTCCGATGGAGCATTCGATCTTTGCGGTAATCGATGAAAACAGCAAACAGATTGTCGCTATTTTTGACGGGCCTGAATTGACCCGTTGGAAAACAGCTGCGGATTCGGCGCTTGGCTCTCGGCTATTGTCCCGTGAGGATAGTGAGACGCTTCTGATGATCGGCGCGGGTCCGATTGCATCTGCGCTTGTCGATGCACACCTTCATGTGCGGCCAAATTTGAAACGCATACTGTTATGGAACCGCACAGAGGCGCGTCTCAAAGGCATATGCCAGCGATTGCATGACCTTGGCTACAAGGTTGAAATTATTACCGACCTAAATGCCGGTGTAGCTCAGGCAGATGTCATTTCATCCGCAACGGCATCATGCAATCCATTGATCTTTGGTGAATATGTGCGGCCAGGCTGCCATGTCGATCTGGTCGGTGGCTTCACCCCAGATATGCGAGAAGCAAATAACGATTTGGTTTTGAAATCAAAGGTGTATGTGAACTGTAGGTCAACTACAATTGAACATGCAGGAGATATTTCTGAGCCGATTGCTCAAGGTGTTCTTTCCGCGACCGACATCTGCGGGGATCTGTTCGACTTAGTAAAATCTCCGATCAATCGAAGACCGCAAGATATCACTCTCTATAAAAATGCCGGGGGCGCACATATAGACTTGACCGTCTCGTCGGCCCTTCTCTGACGAACGGGTGTTTTGCGAAATCTTCCAGCTGGATGGTGTCAAATGGAAGGAAATTTCTCGTATTGTGCAAACAGCAGTCTTCACCACAAAAATTGCCCAAGTTGATCCTGTTAGGCATTATATCTTCTTTGCTACTTTTCTTCAGGCAATTAGCAAGGCGGAATCTGGAAGGCACAACTCAAGGTCTGCAAAGCCCACAATCTGTGAGTGCGCTAGATTGGTCTCGCTGCATCTTGCATGAATGGCCGGTTTTCCGGCCGCTCGGCGGCACAGATGATATAGCACTTGCGGCATTTTCTGTGCGGCGTGCGCGCGCAGCGGAAAATCATCACTTCCGGTTTGGGCTCAAAAAAGCCCTTCGCTGCAATTTTAATGAATGACTGCTGTAGCCCAATACCTAAAGCTGAGACATGGAGCCAAGGGCCGTGGGCATAGGACCTCGTATTGTTGACCTATTATCGGCGTTGCTGCGGCTCAAATTGCGTTGGATGATTTTGCTCTGGCCGTGGTTCGTGGACCAGGGCCCAACGACGGGGGTTACTGGGCCCAATCCAGGCAGTTGAGCCGCAAGGTCATAGACCGAAAATCCCGGATCAAAAATCCGCGCTTATCTACTCGTTTCGAAAGTGGGCATAAAAACTTTCGAAGTGGCCAGTTCCCTATGATCAATCTGGCTCAATGTAGGCCGTCTTGGCGTCCAACGCATTGATCTAGCCCCACACCTTTCTTGGGAATGAACCCCAACCTGTTGTCGGTGCGCAGATCAATTTCTAATGGTTGTCAAAATGGAAACTAATCATTTGCAAAAATAAATGCCTAAAAATCGCTATTTTTTTGCAGTTTTTAAATATAAGTTACTGTTTTTGCTTAACTACTATGTCATAAGACCAGACGTGGTTTGGTCTCTCGGCTCGAAGCCGCACACATGATCCGTCCATTGCCCGGCAGGGTATTGCGCAGCAATGCTCCGAGAGGGTTCATCCAGAGGCGCCCTTTCTTCTTTTGCTTGTGTGGAACTTTCAGCCCTTCACGTCGCCAAATTCGCTCTACGCGCTTATGGTTCACATACCAGCCGCTATTGTTCAGCATCCCGGCAATCATGCGATATCCGTAGCGACCGTAGTCACGCGTTAACGCGATGATATCCTCTGTCAGACGCTCTTCGTCTGGTAAACCGCACGGTATCTTGCGCTGTGTTGATCGGTGTTGACCTAGTGTACGGCACGCCCTGCGTTCTGAGACGCCCAGAACCTCACGCACGTGCTTAATGCACCGACGGCGACGTGAAGGGCTTAGTCGTTTCCCCCTGCGGCCTCGGTCAGGATCATCTTATCAAGTGTCAGATCAGACACTGCCCGCCTCAAACGCGTGTTCTCAGATTCAAGCAGCTTCAATCTCTTCAACTGGTCACGGCTCATGCCGCCATACTCTTTACGCCAGCGATAATATGTCTGAGCTGTAACACCAATCTGGCGAACAGCATCCGCTAAAGGCTTACCTTAGCCTTGTAGAACTTCAACTTGGCGAAGCTTCAGTACAATGTCTTCCGGTTTCTCTCGTTTGCCACCCATTCGTAGGTCCCCCTGTAATAGGGATATATATATCCCAGTGGGAGGGCCACTTTCAGGGGGCTATTCCAGTATGGGGTTTACACCTATTGTGAATCCGCCCGAGGTGGCGATTATGGGGCTGACGCGAACAGAAATGCAGCCGATCTGGAATGGCGAAGCGTTCGATCCTCGCCCGATGGTGCCCTTGGATTTAAGCTATGAT
>Ga0206130_10008388_pt1 | contig 11114 bp, 9 predicted proteins | sample Helgoland_Spring_9_FD_148637 | JGI IMG/M metagenome (GOLD analysis project Ga0206130, IMG submission 148637) | Pelagic subsurface seawater microbial communities from Kabeltonne, Helgoland, North Sea - Helgoland_Spring_Bloom_20160512_1 | ecosystem: Environmental > Aquatic > Marine > Epipelagic ...
TTTGGGAATTGGAACGTACAGCACCGTTGGCTCAAGGAATTCGATTTGACAGAGGCATCGAACAATCCATGGTGGCCTATAGAACCATCGATGAACACATCCGATTCAACAACAATTTAGCTGCAAACAAACGTGGCATAGATGTTCGTCTTAAAAATGAGGGACTCATTCTCGATATCCGGGCAGAGATTGTCGATGCCATTTCAGAACACCCACCGTTACAAACATTGATGCCCACACCCGATGGCGATTGCTCCTTTACTCATAAAACGGCTGGACTCAGAGCGGTTGGTAAGTTGAGACTTGGCGATCAGCACTGGGACTTAGAATCGCTGAATACCTTTGCTGTAGTGGATACGACTGTGGGGTACCACGCGCGTGAGACACAATGGAACTGGGCCTCTTTTGCTGGTCAAACAAACGAGCATACTTTGGGATTAAACCTTGCCAATCCAACAGCCCAAGAAAATGTATTTTGGGTTGACGGAACACAGCATCGTGTTGGCCCCGTTAAATTTCAATATACGAATGGTGATTCCCCATGGAAGATCACATCTGAAACAAACAACCCTGAATTCGGCACGGTCGATCTGACATTCACTCCACTTCATTGTCGAAGACAAAACATCAATTTCTTTGTACTGTCAAGTGCATTTGAACAACCCTGTGGTGTCTTTACTGGAACACTTCGTTCGTCTACAGGACAAGTATTTTCCGTGCAAGATGTTCCAGGTGTTGTCGAAGAACATTCTGCACGGTGGTAAACCGATAGTATACAAGCACAAAGCGTATACTGTGAGGATGAAAATCTCACCATTATCGGTTACAGACTGGCACTAAAGATTTGGTAGGATGATATTGTGAACATTGGGTGGTTGATCATATTTGTACAGCTCGGCTTTGCTGAAACGTCTCCGCCAAAACCGGTGGGTGGTTCTCTGTGGGACTACATCGAAAGTTACAGCGTCGCCCAAGGCTCTGAAGTCAGACCTCAGGAAGGGTTACAAAGTACAAAAGTTCTTCCACCATTGGTCATGGCACAAACCTTATCGACTGCAGATCGAGCCTTCTATGTAGACCCAATCAAAACACTAGAACATGATCCTCTATTCATCGATATGATTGATCCCAAAGATTTTGATATCCCCATTGTGGTGAATGACGATGTCAAACGGTGGATGAATTACCTTCTGGGTCCTGGACGAAAATACTATGCAAAATGGTTGTCTCGAAGCACAAAGTTTACACCTATGATGCAAAAAAAGCTACGGGCTGCAGGTCTACCAGAAGATTTAATCTACCTCTCCATGATTGAAAGTGGCTTCTCTACATCGGCCTACTCCTCTGCAGCGGCGGCTGGCCTCTGGCAATTCATACCGACAACCGGTCGAGAAATGGGCCTGCGGGTAGATTGGTGGGTAGATGAGCGTCGTGATCCTGAAAAGAGTACCGATGCAGCCATACAATTTCTGAGTCGACTTTATAAAAGATTCGACCATTGGTATTTGGTGTGGGCTGGGTACAATGGTGGACCTGCACGTGTATCTCGTGGAATAACCAAACATGAAACACGAGATTTTTGGGAACTGGAAGCCAAAAATGCATTCCCTGGCGAAACAGACAATTATGTACCCAAGATCATTGCAGCGGCCATTATTGGAAAATACAGAGAACGCTATGGCTTTACAACCATCAAATATCAAGAAGCCTTACAATACGATACTGTGACAATTGAAGGCAATGTGGGCATTGATGTTCTTGCAAAATGTGCTGGCATTACAGTAAGCGAATTTAAGGCGTACAACCCACAATTATTACAACATGCACTACCTTCGAGTCCTGCAAAACAAGAAGTTCATGTTCCAACATCCAAAAAATTCCTAGAAGCATTGGCAAAAGTCCCAAAATCAGAACGCATCAGTTATCAAAGACATGTAATTAAGAAAGGGGAATCTTTAGGACGAATCGCTGCGAAGTACGGCGTCTCAGTTCAAAGCATTCAAACAAAGAACAATATTCGAAATGCAAACCGCATCCACGTCGGTCAAGTCTTGCTGATCCCCTCTTCTGGAGAAGCCAAATCACTCGCAAGTACAAAAAGCAACACCAAAAAATCGACTTCTTCCAGTAAGAAACCGAAAACGCGAACCTTGACCCACACCATTAAAAAAGGGGAGAATCTAAATCTCATCGCTCAAAAATATGGGGTATCGGTCAGCAATATCAAAAAATGGAATAAGATTACAAACCCCAATAAAATTTATGCGGGGCAAAAAATCAAGATTTATACAACCAAACTGACTTGGACAACATACACAGTTCGTTCAGGAGACAATCTGAGTACCATTGCACGAAAATATGGGGTGTCTGTCAGCGACATTAAAAAGTGGAACAATCTCAAATCGACCAAAATCTATGTGGGTCAAAAACTCAAAATCCAACAGTGAGTCTATGCTCTCCTTTACAGAAGCCAAAGAACACATCGCCAATCTTCCACTCATTCTTCAAGTCGAAACCATTCCTGCGTGGCAAGCGAACGGTCGAGTCTTGGCTGAAAACATCATTGCTGCACAAGACTTACCGGCATGGAGCAATTCGGCAATGGATGGGTATGCATTTCAAAGAAACGATATTATCAATGCGTCTGAAGAAAATCCGATCGTTTTGCCTGTATCCAACATCATTCAAGCAGGTTCTACGACACAACACACACTCAAACCCAACCAGTGTGTCCGTATTTTTACAGGTGCTCCAATACCAGAGAATGCTGATATCGTCATTATGCAGGAAAATGTCACGGTAACCCCAAATGGTATCGTCATTCGAAAATGTCCAAAACAATGGAACAACATCCGACAAATGGGAGAAGAGTGTACTGCTGGAAAAGTATTGCTGAAAAAGGGAACACAGCTTGATTCTGCAACCATAGGCTTAGCCCTCTCTGCAAGTATTCACCATGTAGTTGTTTGGAAGCATCCAAAAGTTGGCATCATCTCAACAGGAGACGAACTCAAAGATCCACGAAAAGGTGGCAGTTTAACCGTCGGACAAATCTGGGCAACCAACACCATCAATCTTCAAATGGCTTTTCAAACCATGGGACTGGACTCAATCGATTGTGGCATTGCTCAAGACACACTTGACAGTACTCGAGCGACTCTCCTGCATGCAATTGATGAACAAAACGTCGACATATTGGTCAGTACAGGTGGTGTCAGCGTAGGAGACTTTGATGTAGTTCACAAAGCTTTGGCAGATTTACCGGGGCATCGTGTTGAAATGAATTTTTGGAAAGTCAAAATGAAACCAGGTAAACCAGTGGCCATTGGAACCATTTTCACACCAAACAAAACCATCCCCATTTTTGCTCTACCGGGCAATCCTGTCTCTGCACTCATGGGATTCTACCAATTTGTTCGACCCTATTTACTAGGTAAGATGGGTGTACCCAACCCTGAACTCTCCACCATTGAAGTAACCCTCGGAGAAGATTTTCAGAAGCGTGGAAATCGTTTGGAGTTTGTTCGTATATGGCTGGACAGACAACAAGATATGACCATCGCCTTTTCGACGGGTCATCAATCGTCTGCTTGGATGTCCTCTTTCGCTGATGCAACTGCCCTCTTGCCCTTTCCTGCGGATAAACATCTATTGAAAAAGGGTACACAGTGTACGGTTCAATGTCTTCCCAATCTAGGAAAATGGCCAGCAAAATGGCGAACATAGGGATTTACATTCTTTGTGGAGGAGCGTCCTCTCGAATGGGAACGTGTAAGGCAACTCTATCCGTTGCAGGAAAATCAATGGTTCAACACATCATAGACACAACGTCTATGCTTCAATATCCAATCTTCTTGGTCGGAAAAAGTCAGCAAAAGAGAGACCTCTCCATAGATGGTGTACATTGGATAGAAGACAATACACCAGATCGACACCCTCTACATGGTGTTGTTGCTGCATTGAAGTCAGCAAAGACAAACAACTTTGACAGTACATTAATTCTTCCATGTGATACCCCCTTCACCTCTTTGGAAGGCCTTCGGAGTCTTCTGGAAGTATGTCCAAGTGTTGCAAGTGACCCAAATGGCTCTCTGCACCCTCTGTTGATTCACATTCCCATCACTTGGCTGCATCGTGCACAAGACCACCTCAGCAAACACAGGTCAATGAAATCGTTTGCACAGAATATTCGCTCGGTTAGGCTTTCTCATACAGATGTCAACAATATAAATCGTCCTGCGGACATCCCACAACACATTTAACTCGACAAGAATGGTCGTGTTATTGGAGTCTATTATGTTACGTGTCGCTACTCTCACAGTTCAAGGACAAACTCATCCACTAGAAGAGTCTCTCCACCATCAACTTTCAGAACATGGATATGTCATTGACGAGGTTGAAAGTGCAAATGTATTGATCTGTATGGGACAAGATATTCAAGGTTTTGATGGCACAACCCTTCAACAACTGGAAGCTCAAATCACGGAACGATTTCTTGGCGCAGAGCTGTTCTTGTTGGCACGCGCATTTCCGTTTGCCAGAATTAGAGTGGGGCTCACAACCAAACAACAGCTGTTGATCGCTTCACCATTGGATGAATCAACACTCTATAGAATGATTCGACTGCTTGATCAGTTTAAACGAATTACACCTGAAGATTATGAAAGTAAAATGGGTGGATTCAAAGATCTACTCAGTGTGCCATCGATACCAAAAGACGAACCCATCTCTGCGATAGAACATACAATCGAACCCACCATCGAATCCACCATCGAATCCACACAAACAACCACCTCATCGGATCAACTGACCGTTCAACAAACTTCAGATGTTTCGATGCTTGAATGGAATAGTAAACTAGACCATTGGCTGTTGAGACCATCCACAGAACAGTTTGTTATGCCACCTGAATTACAGCATGCAGGCATACAACAAGTCTTTCAGTCAACAACACAATTTGAAACACGTCAAAATCCCATGGGCGAACTGTATGGTGTCTATGGATTTCCAGATTTATTACGCCCACACTCCAAAGTACTCTTGGTCACTTCCGATGGTGGAATTATTGCATTGCACCGAAAGCAACACACGGTGGTCCTAAGTCCCATGGTCGAAGATCTTCTTTTTTCAATGACAACCCCCTTTCCGAAATGGGTGTCAGAGTTGCTTGAAAAGAAATTGAATACTGCAGAAGTATTTGCCTTAGAAGGAACACGAGTCTATGGAAAGATAGATCGGTGTTTGCACTCTGTAACACCACAGAATTCTTCGAAAAATGAAGGCCCCACAAACTCTGTTGTGGCATCTCTAATTTTGCATTGGTCCTCTCGATAATTCAATGCAATTCAGTTATAAGAAAGCAATTCATTTTCTTCACATTACCAGTATACGAGCACCATTATGAAAAAGACGGATATTCAACCTGAAGCACAGGCGATTTTAGAACCCGCAGGAACTCGTGTTCGAGATCCAAGAACAGGCCGTTCTCTTTGGATGGCAGATATCTTATCCGATGGTTCACTATCGGATGATACACTCAAAGTCACCATGTGTTTCCATCCGGATCATTCTGAAACACAAATGAAAGTCATGCAACAAAGTCTTCTTACACAAATAGACGCTGTTGGATGGAAAGGCAATGTGGAGTGCTCTGTCACTGTAGAAGAATCTTTAGATCCAAAAGAAAACAACACATCCAAACCGTCTGAACCTGTCAAAGGTATGGGTGGTGGTGGAATGGGCCCCCATGGTGGCCCCATTCAAAAACAGCCGATTCCAGGTGTAAAACACATCATTGCCATCGCAAGTGGTAAAGGTGGTGTTGGAAAGTCTACGGTTTCTGTAAATGTCGCTGTCGCATTGGCAAGAAAAGGGTATAACATTGGCTTAATTGATGCAGATGTCCATGGGCCATCTCTTCCAATGATGATGAAAGTGTCTGCCAAACCAATCGCCAATGATGAACGACAAATCATCCCCATCTCCTCTTATGGTGTAAAGTGCATCTCAATGGGACTCTTGGTTGACAAAGATGAACCCATCATTTGGCGTGGGCCAATGGTGATGGGAGTCATTCGTCAATTCTTCCAAACTGTTGCTTGGGGAGAATTGGATTATTTAATCGTAGATTTACCTCCTGGGACTGGTGATGCTCAACTGACCATGGTCCAAGCCGTTGACCTTAGTGGTGCCGTAATTGTTACAACACCACAAGCCATCGCCGTACAAGATGCCATTCGTGGCGTGGAAATGTTTAAGAAATTGGATGTACCCATTTTGGGAATTGTAGAAAACATGTCCTTCATCAAGCTGCCTGATGGTTCTTTAATGCATCCATTTGGGCAAGGCGGTGGATTTGAAACTGCGCTTCGATACAAGGTACCTTTGTTGGCACAACTACCATTGGACGAGCGTATACGATTGGGCGGCGATATGGGAACACCCGTCGCACTATCAGATGAAGATTGTGGAAAATCCTTCCGTGAAATTGCGGAAAGTATTCATGAACACCTCACCACTTGAGGTCTGAGTTGTCCGGTTTACGAGATCAGTTCAATCGAACCCATAGATATCTGCGATTGTCCTTAACGGATCGATGCAATCTACGATGTGTATACTGTATGCCCGCAGAAGGCTTACAGTGGATTCCCAGTCCAGACATCTTGACTAGAGCAGAAATCGTCTATCTGTCAGAATTGTTTGTTGAAATGGGAATTGAACACATTCGATTGACAGGTGGAGAACCCACTATTCGCAAAGATCTGTTGGATATTGTTTCTGATTTGGCTAGCATCCAAGATTTAAACGATCTCTCAATGACCACAAATGCACTAACCCTATCCAAACTGGCAGCACCTCTTAAAGATGCCGGCCTCAAACGACTCAATATATCCATCGATTCATTGCAACCAGAACGATTCTCCAGCCTAACGAGAGGCGGAAAGTTGGAAAAAGTCCTCAAGGGTATTGATGCGGCTTATGCTGCTGGTTTTGGTTCATCCGATGCACCCATCAAACTAAATATTGTTGTGATGTCTAAGAAAAATGATGATGAAGTGTTGGATTTCGTACGGTTTGCCAGCGAACATCCCGCGACAATTCAACCACGATTCATCGAATACATGCCCTTTGGGAAGAGACTACATCAAAATACCCACACCAAGTCATTGCAAGAACAACTCGCAACCCACACAACACTCTTATCACTGGATGAGGACCACACGTATACCGGTCCAGCAACGTACTCTATGGCAAAAGAATATGGTGTCAAAGTGGGGTTTATATCCCCAATCAGCAACCGTTTTTGCTCAACATGCAATCGACTTCGATTGTCTGCTCATGGAGATCTGAGAGCCTGTCTGGCTAAGGAACCACATCCAACATTGCGCAGTGTCATTCGAAACCCCGATCATTCTAGAAAAGACGTCCAAACACTAATTCAAAACATCGTTTGGGGAAAAGTAAAGGGACATCAATGTGCGACTGAGGACAATACCCCCGTTCCTTTCGAAGGAATCATGACGCAAATTGGTGGATAGCACATTCAGTATTGTTACCGCTTACGATTGTAGCAACTGGTCTATGATACCTCTAAATGCCCATGCACGATCGGTTCCGGTCATGGAAGAAGACTGCTGAAGAACACGGGTAATCTGTTGTTGTTGTGTAGAGGTCAAACCATTCGGTGCAAGCAACAGAATATCTTCCAATACCGTTTGATAAATCGCAGCGCATTCATCCGGTTTTCCAGAATTGTACACTGGAACCCCTCTCTGAATTGCACGCAATAAAACCAGTTCCATCTGCTCCGTCATCGTTTCTGTACTTTGTTCGGTACCGGTACCCTTCTGCTCTTGGTCAACACTTTCAATAAATTCAATATCCTCAATATTCAGATCAAACTCCCCCTCAAAACCACCTCCAACCAAGACGCCCACTGCAACTTGAGAACGGGGTTGTTGAAGTAAATTTGGAGCTCGTACCAACCGACCATAGGACTTGGGAATAAAGTCCTCAAAATCTACGATTTGAGGCTCTGAACCGACTTTCACTTCATGAGCATAATATAAATTTGCCCCTTGCATCCAAACGATGAACTGTATTGGAACATCACTACCGGAGATACTCACTTCAACCCCAGAATAGGATGATACATCTAGAGAACCTGTACTCCGAAGAGATGCAAATCCCCCATTGTTCTTCAGCGACACCACTCCTTGAAAAGAAACGACGTCTTCATAGGACTGCACACTTGATGATGAGCGACCTCCCATGACAGTATCATTCACCACAACCCACTCTATGGGGTTTTGTGCCATAACCACTCCAATCAACATCCAAAACATACAATCACCTCAATCACTTCAATCAATCTATAGTCCAATGAGACCTTCAAACAACAATCCTACCAAAACAGACACCCAAACCCTTGATCTGGGTTGAGAAATTGCCAACATCGTGATAGATTTGGCTCTAAAATCGGAACCGATGGAGTTTCCATGCCCAAATTGTCTCCTGCCCTCTCAGGATTGTTGATCGTTGCCTCTCGACTGGTGTTCGCGCTGCTGTGCTTTTTTGCATGGCAAGGTAAACTTGGATTCTTGGCACTGCTTTTGCTAGCTGGAGCGGCACTTCTATTTTGGATTGGAAAGAAAGGTCTACCTGAAGATGATCAAAAAACCGCTTCGTTTTGGGCAAAAGGTCTATTTACGATTGTTGGTATCATGGCCTTACTTAGACACCCGATTCCCTGCCCGAAAGATGCCGTTGCCTGTGAACCACTTCCTGTATTTACAGCAATACTACAATATGTAGAACAAGTGGATGGTCAAACCTTTATACTGTTTGCACTCTTGGCAATGGGCATTAAGTTCATCGGAGTACTCTCCAGTGCGTTTGCCTGGCATTTGTTGTTGGTGGGACAAGGTATCCGTTTTGCCTACTGGCAAAGTACAGTCACCGCATTCCTGATTGGTCGATTTATCGGAACATTTTTACCAAGCACCATTGGGCTCGATGGCTATACTTTATATGAGGCCGGTCGATACTCAAATCAATGGACTCGAGTCATTACCGCAAAGGGTCTAGAAAAATTCATCGGTATTACAGGTCTATTTTTGGGCATTACGCTGACACTTCCCTTTGGATACTCAGTTCTGCAAGATGTTACATCTAAAGAAGGGGCAGCATTGACATTAGCCTTGATGATTGGTGGAATATGCGGCGGTGTTGCATCTGTTGTAATTCTAGGATTGGTTCGACCCGGTTTGTTGGTTTGGATCATCAAAACTTTTGGAAAATTTCTACCAGGCAAAGTCAAAAACAAAGTCGAAGAGTTTACCAACGCAGTCGCGGCATATCGTGGGAAAACAAAACTATTGCTCCTCGCATTGTTGAGTAAGTTTGTCACACACTTTACAACAGCTGTTGTGTATTACTTTACGGCACTTGCTATTGGGGTGACCACTGCAGCTTTTTGGCCGATTGTCTTTGGTTCCAACATTCAGATTCTAGGCACCATCTTTTCTCCCACCATTGCCGGTGAAGGTGCTCGCGAAGCCTTGCAAGCACTACTACTGGAAAAACAACTGGGTGGTGTTGCACAGGCGGTTCTATCAGGTGCACTCGGATTCATCGCTGCAGAAGCTGCTACAATGTGGGGAGGCGCATTCTTATGGACAAGAACAGAACAATGGCGTCCCAAAATCGCACAAGTTGATGGAGAAGATGTGGACTTTGCATGGTTGTCTGATGGAGACAACATCGAATTTGCCAATCTTCAAGAAAATCTTCAACAGATTCGTGCAGAACAACAAGCCAACACTCCCGAATAACATTCGACACAGTCCCATGACTGACAACCATCTCAAAATGCGATACACTGTCCTAGAATGTGGCACACAATCCATGTGTTTAAAATGGGGTTGATCATGAATCAGACATTGAAAGGGAACATCATCATTGGCATCCTATCCTGTGGACTGGGATTGATGCATACGTCTGCACATGCGGGAAATGTATCTCCAGGTTCAATGGCAGATTGGAATGGCAAAGAATATAGCAGTTCCAATTCCATTCAACAGGGATACGACATTGTCGTACGACAACTGGGCATGGCAATTGCCAACAAACCACATACCGTTACCAGTATGGGCATTCACGGATTTGAAATGTCACTACAAAATTCTGTGAGTTTTATTGACGCGTCTCGATATGCAGATGGGTCACCATCTCCTTGGAATCTGGCATTCTCGGATGAAGAAGCCCCCTCTAATTTATGGATCCCAACAATACATATTACCAAAGGACTCCCTTTGTCGTTTGAGATTGGTGCTCGTACTGGAATGATTCAAGGAGATACAGGTTCTATATTTGGAACATACGCACGGTTCTCTCCAGTTGAAGGATATCGAAAGTCTCCTGATCTCAGTATTCAGGTAGGCTATACTGGATACATCGGAAACTCTGAATTGGGCTTGGGAACAATGGACACCTCTATCTCATTGGGAAAAGCCATCCCATTTGGTCCCTTAACTGGTGTCAACTCTTCAGTATTCCGCCCCTTTATAGCTGGTGGAATGTATTGGTTGCGTGCAGATCCACGTCTACAGTCCGATGATGCTACGGCATTGGGCATTCAAGCCGTCAGTGCATTCCAACAATCTGATAATTATGTCGATGGGTATCGAATGATGTCAGTAGATGGTGGTTTTGAAATAGAAAGCAATGAAGTATTGTTTTCCATGTCAGCCTCTTATTCGCCAGGAAACATCCTTTCGATTGAGCATCAGTTTGGATTCTCATTTTAACCGTATTGCAAGTTAAACTTTCTTGATGAACGCTGTTTTGATCATCAAACTGGTACCATTGACTTTTCCTTCTACATACGCGGGATCATCTCCCACGCGAATGTTTCGAACTGTCGTACCTCGTTTTGCCACGAATGAAGCGCCCTTCACATCCAAATCTTTGATGAGATATACGGAATCTCCCGAGTGTAACTCAACACCATTGCTGTCCAGCGTTGCGGGCATCTGACCATCATTTTCAGCCCACACCTGTAGATCTTCATCCAAATACAACTGACCAAGTAAATCTTGTGCCCAACCTTCAGA
>Ga0206130_10008390_pt1 | contig 11111 bp, 8 predicted proteins | sample Helgoland_Spring_9_FD_148637 | JGI IMG/M metagenome (GOLD analysis project Ga0206130, IMG submission 148637) | Pelagic subsurface seawater microbial communities from Kabeltonne, Helgoland, North Sea - Helgoland_Spring_Bloom_20160512_1 | ecosystem: Environmental > Aquatic > Marine > Epipelagic ...
CCATCAGCTGCAACTGACGCGGATTGGTGATGGTTTGGCTGTGCTCAAAACGCAGGAACGGCCGCGTTTGGCCATCGAGCATGAACCAAGTGTCGGTGAAATCCCACCCAGCATCCGTATAGGTTTGTTGTGTACGCAGATCTTCGCTGGTTGCACCTGTGGTGCCGCCGTTGTTGTCATCGCTTTTGCCAATGCCTTGGCTCTGGCCCGTCGTCTCTGTGTCCCAAAGCGACGCTTTGATTTTGGTCGATACATCCCTGCCGATCAGTCCGCCAACGTTGGTAAGTCCTGTGACCTTTCCCGCTGCGTATGTATTTTCGATGGTGAGTTTTTCGGAACTGCCGACCAATCCACCCACGTTGGTATCCCCTGTGACCGATCCCGTTGCATATGTGTTTTTGATTCTAGTATTGTGAACCTTGCCGACCAGCCCACCAACGTCGGTAATTCCTGTGACCTTTCCCGTTGCGAATGTGCCTTTGATTATTGTTTCTTTGTACGCCCGACCCACCAACCCGCCGATATAATAGGTTCCGGACACCGCCCCTGTTGCATAGGCGTTGGTGATGGTTGAGAAAGCAGAAAGGCCCACCAAGCCGCCGATATAATTGGTTCCGGACACCGCCCCTGTTGCATAGGCGTTGGTGATGGCTGAGCCAGCAGAAGAGCCCACCAAGCCGCCGACGTTGTCTTTTCCGGACACGTCTCCAAGTACATAAGAATTGTTGATCTGACTATTTTTTTCAGTCTCACCCACCAATCCGCCGGTAACAGTGGCAGTTCCCGTTACCTTGCCTGTTACGTAAGCGTTTTCGATTGTTATGCCGTTACCATAGCCGAGCAATCCGCCGTTGCCGTATCCCGAACCCGAAATATTGACGTTCGTGAGTCCGATATTTCGAAAGGTTGCGTCCGCAGCAGAGCCAAATAGGCCTGCATCCAGCCCGTCATCCCCATCATCCACTGGATTGTTAATGGTCAGGTTTTTGATCACATGCCCCAACCCGTCGAATGTGCCGGTGAAGGAAATTCCCTCATCTCCGACGGGCGCAAAGCCCTTGCCGTCGTTCCAACCCGCCGTAGCGCTGGCGTCGATATCCGCCCCCAACACATAGTTTCCGTCAAGCGCGCCGTTCATGCCCTGAAGGTCGGTGCCTGTCGTGACGTCAATAACTATACCATCACTACTGCCGGCATCCCCCAATGCAGTGATAATGGTGTGGGTGATTTCCGCCTCAGCGCCATTCTTGGTCTTAAAACTGCCCGTGCTTGCCAGATCGATCGGCGCGTTGACACGATAGCTTGAGGTGCCCAAGTCGTTCTGTCCATAATGCAGCACCAATCCGCCGCCGGTACCGGTGCCGCCGGTCGCGTCAATCTTTGCGTTGATAATGATATTGTCATGCGCTGTCAGCTTAAGGGTGTTTTCGCCCCACGTCAGGCCCGCATTGACCGTGATATTGCCGGTCTCAGCCCCTGATGCCGGATTGGCCGCAGCCGTTGTAATCACTATATTATTTTTGGCCAAAGCCGCATTAATCGTGCCGGCTTTGATTTTATTGGCAGACCAGTCAAGGGTTCTGTCATCGTCACCTGCGATAATCTCAATATCGGTTGGATCAATCAGCCAGGTGCCGGTCTTGCCCAAATGCGCCTTGGTGGTCACGCGCAGCCCGTCGCGCAGCATCAACTGCGCCGCCGAGGTTTCAACAAAGCCGCCATCACCGCCGTTGGGGGCGCTGGCATCCAGCGTGCCGCTGACATCAATCTGGTCGTTGCGCATGTCGCCCATCAAAAAGATGCGGCCATCTTCGCCGGTGGCCAGTGTCTGCGCCTGACTGGTGCCGCTGTGGTTGATCACCGTCTGCGCCAGATCGCCCGCCGCCTTGGCACCCATATAAATCAACCCGCCATCGGCCCGAATCGCCCCGCCTTGGCTGATCAGCGCGTCAACCGCGGCCTCATCAACCTCAAGCGCCACAGGCCCGCCAAGATCCAAGCGCACCCGACGCCCCGCACCCAAAGCAACCGTGCCGCCCGGGGCGGTGAGACTGCCGGTGTTTGTGATCTTGGCCGCGATCAATGCGATGGTGCCGCCGTCTTGTGTGGTGATCTGGCCGGCGTTGGCGATTGCCGCAGCACTGTCGCCCTCAAACCGGTATGTCGAGCCGGATTTGGACAAGCCCAGTGTCGAGGTGACAAGGCTGCCGACATTGACCTGCGCGCCGGCGCCAAACATAACCCCGTTGGGATTGATCAAAACCACCCGGCCGTTGGCGGTCATCTTGCCGTGGATCGCCGAAGTTTGCATGCCGGTGACCCGGTTGAGCGCGGTGGATGTGGCCGAGGGCTGTTTGAAGGTGACGGTGTTTTGGGCCCCGATGGAAAAGCTGTTCCAGTCGATATCTAAATCTAAGGAATTTTGCGTGATCGACATGTCGGTGCCGTTGTGCGCGATGGATCCTGTGCCGTTGATGATCTGACCATTTTGTGGTAATTCCTGACTTGCAAGACTGGTGGAACTTAGCAGCATCGTCAAAACAGAGACGCAGAGCGTATTGGCCAATTTTGTAACACTATCGGGGCGGAAGACGGTTTTGGGAGGGGTCATTTATAAAGGGCCTTGGTTTAAAATATGGACTGGTCTACGGGTCAATTTGGTAAATAAATCTATAATTCATTAATTTTAAAAATATTTTCAATGTGTAAGTTGTATGCGTTGTTGGTTTTTCATCGACCTCAGGCATTGTTGCTTATGCTGCGGCATAAAAAGTAAACGATCTTTTTCATGGATTGTGCGCTTAGAGTGTCGGCGTACTATTTATTACGTTATATCAATTAGAACTTTATCATATACTAATTGATTTCTCAATACCTTTTTAATAAATTATTCATACTTTTTAATGGGGGTGCTGGTCCCATTTAAGTTGGCTGCATTCAAGCCAGTGTGTGGCTTTTTTTGGGATAGATGGCGGTGAGAGGTTTTTTTGCTGTCGTGGTCAGAGCCTTGTTTTGGCTTAAACAAGACAGTCGTGCATTTGTTTGTTCGGGGCGGGTTGGAGGCCACAAAAGTGTATTGACGCCGGCCACGCAGATATTGTCATTGCGCTCACAGTATCTTGGCGCATGGTAACGCTTGATATTTTCTGATTTTATGAAAATTGTTCGTTCAGACCATTAACAGTGCTGTCCAAGGCTGACGTTGCGATTCTGATCTCACTTTGAAATGTAATGCTTTTCAGCGTTTTGCTGTTGGCTAAGGCTATTTTTTCCGTGCAACTGATGGCGCAATTGATAAAGCCATCGGCAGCGGCAGTCGATGCAGCGCTTGCAACTGGAGTTGTGCTTGTGGTCTCCAACGCGGTTCCACTCACAGCCGTGAAGGCTGGTTATCCGCTGGGCCGAGAGTTGCGCATTACAGGTCGGTCTAGAACTTTGGAGCGCTATTTGCTTGCGTGAGGTTTAGGGCGCAAGCTGCCAGTGCTATGGGCTTTTGCAATCGGCGTTTGTATGCTGACGGGACTTGCCTTTCATGGTTTGTTATATTCGGTCGGTGCTATACACCGCAATTATTATTTTATTTTTTAAAGTAACTTTGTGCGAGCGCTTATTTTTCTGTTGTTTCAGGTTTTGTTGCTAGTATTTCGCCTGCGGCGGCTGATGATTTTAAAGTTGCGCTAAGGGGGCCACAGAACGGGATTACGCAACCGCGCTGCAATTATGTGCCCCCCTTGCCAAGCGGGGCAATTATGATGCTCAATATAATCTGGGCGTGATATTTCGAAACGGAGACGGTGTGTTGCGCGATTATGAGACAGTGTTCAACTGGAACCAGCTTTCCGTGGAACAAGACAATGCCGATGCCGATGCCGAAGGCAATCTGATTTGGATGCATAAAGACGCTGCGGATGCACGGCATGCTTATAAGAAAAGTGCGATATGGTACTGGCGGTGCTACAATCGTGCGGATCGATTGGCGCATACCTACTATGATGTCTGGCACGATTGGCTGCAAGTTGATCGATCGGCTGGCCAATGAACTTATAATTTTTGGTGAAAATAGTCTAAGTTTGTAAAGTCATATGAACCTTGCGAGGATCAAGAGGCGCCGGTTTTTTTTGACGGTAGTCACGTCTTGGGTGACGTGTGGGGGCAAAAATTGTGCGCCCGTCAAGAAACGCAACATGTGCTGTGCGGCCCATTAAGAAGGTTGCCCCTTGCTTGAAATTATCCAACCGAGACTTTGCGCGCTGATCTTGGGCGACTGTAACCTTAGGGTTTTACATCTGATTTCCAAATGTCTCTTGTAGCGCCGCCGCCTTCACATCAAAGCGGTATAACCCATCACAATACTTTGACGACCTATTTCTACAACGAGTACCAAGCCGTCTTCGATGGCTTGCACGATTGTGTCGATCCTTCACTCTTATAGATCGTATTTAGGGGATGAGACCCAAGGTCTCAAGGTTTTACGTGACAATTATAAAGACATATTGTTAGTTAGTTTTGGGTATAAATTGCAAAACTCTCAATTTAAGTCAGATGCATTGCGCTGAGCTAAAGTTAATATTTTTCCACAGAAATGCAGGCCTTTACTCTTTGGGTTGAAATTTTGCGTATGCCATGGAGCCCAGAGTTTATCGAAATTGAATGACCGAGAGGCATTATTGGCCTGATAGTGATTTTATTTATTTTCTTTGGATTTTTATGGGTACGCAAGCACGGCTTAGAGGATATGGCGAACGATCCCTGCAGGTGTTTTCCGCAAAGCAGCTGGGCTGGGTATGTCCACCGTCGAATGTGGCAAGCGTCCTCTCGATAATGGGATTGGCCGCGCAACTGTGCAAATGGGCTTTACCGCCGAAAAATGTCACCAAAACTGGGCGAGGTGGTCGCGTGACCCCATCCCACTGATCTCAACGCGTTATCAGGCGCGCTTAATCGTGCATGCTTTATCATGGAGAACACACAATACTGAAGGCACTAACTGCGACGGCTATCGTGGTGCTCATGGCTGTGTCAGCACAGGCTGAGACCTATGGAGTGCTCTTCAAAATGCTTTTGAACCCAGTCTGGGGTGAGGGAACTGGGTGTGTGCGAAGGTGCAAAGGCCGCAGGCGTCGATTATTACCTGCAGGCGGTTGAAAGCGATCAAGCGGCTGAACCATAACTAAACCTGTGCAACGCGATGCTGGAGCGCCAGCCCGATGCAGTGGACCAACTGAGGATTAAAATCGTAATTGCAATTATTGGTATGAATTCCATCGAATTTGTCATGTTTGTTTCCATTGTCGTGCGACCTTTAACGCTCACGTTTGGCGGAGTGATCTTTCCGTCACTCTGATTTAGCTGATTTTTGCACGTGCTTTTCGAAGCGCTTTCACTGAATTCGCGGCTTTGATTTATTTTCCCTGGTTTTTTTGAGTAAAAATCCGAAGCGGTCAGAGTGGGACAAAAGATGTCGAAGTGCGAGGGGCGTGAAATTTGCCTCCTTTGCATCAAATACTCGTGCAATCGCACAAAGTGCTTCTGCGTCGCACGCTACATAGTCGCCTTTAACAAGCGCCGAAACCCACTCGATCGACATGCCAGTGACGTCAACAAGGGTAGTTTGTTTAACGCCTGTGATCTGCATCAGCCTGAGCATAACTTTATCAAATGCAAGGTCGGTATTGGTCAGGACTTCCTGTACCTGTAAACTTTGGTGGTCGGCTTCGGGGATTTTGCGATTTGGGATAAACCCACGACGCCGTGAAAGCCAAATATGCGCATCATCGCTCGCCAACGTAGCGCTGTCACCGTGATCGGGACGTTTGCCAATATCTCGCCCGTCAAGCCTGAATCCTTCTTTACTCAAGGATGTACGCACGGCAGGAATTGTCATATTGGCTAAAAGGGACAGGTCCTTTATACTGAGATCAAATGGCCCAGAACATAATTCTCCATACAACATAGCACGAGCAAAACATGTTTTCAGCATCGTACGTATAGGAGATCTCAATTGGGGGTCAAATGGTGACAATTCACTGTGCATATCAGTTCTTGGAAAGCCGTTTAGTAAGCCGGGAATCTCATACCAACATTCTTCTGAAAATTCTTCCCAACCGTCTAGTTGGTAAGCATATTTGTAAGCGCGTTGGCACAGCCCATAGATGAGATGCCTTTCAAGCGGAATTGAATCCATCTCTTCTTGCGTTTCTTGAAAACCTATAGTGATGCCAGAAACGCCTAAATAAGCGTCTACAACCTCGAGCGAGTTGGGACCATAAGTTCCCAGAATGTCAGCTTGTGCGATGATTGCCATCTGGATGTCATCTTCAATTTCTGCCCAGCTATACGGAATGTTCTTAGCTTTATTCATCTGGCCATTCCTTCGAGTTTGGTGATTTGTGACGCAAGCCTCTGGCGCGCGGCCAATAGTTTTTGAGGGTTGGTTTTGTTTGACACCTTCGATGGATCTTTGCGCCCAAGAAATACTGCAACCCTTTCAGCGTTGGCGCCACTTGGGTGCGGCATACCTGTTAAGACCCGTCTTTTGTCCAGAATGCCTTCGTTGGTTAGGTGCAATACCGCTTGTGCTGCATGATTGCCAAGTGGCAACCATAAAGCCGTCGATAAAATAGCCGCCTCTTCTGCCAAATGGGTTTTGACCATATTTTTCAAGATAGGTGTTTTCGCGATATTCGGCGTGCCGTTGTAATTTTTACCATTTTTGAAAACCGGATAGCACAGCGCCGATGTAAAATGGACATCGCGGGCGCTTGGATCAAACATCTGCGCGGTGCTCTGAACGCCCAAGTATTTTGCTGCTCCGATTACGTCAAGCATTGCGACAAGATTGCGCCGGATTGCGCCGCCACTAAAACTGGCCGTTCGCTTTGCTATAGCCAAAGTATCCGGAATAGTTTTACCAGCTTGTAAAGCTGCGTATGCGGCTTGCAGCGCATTTGTGGCCTGTGTTAGGCCCGGTGTTATGCCCACAAACACAAGGCGTGCCTTGGTTTCAATATAATCAAACGGTGCATAGTAAACTTGCAGATCACCATCGTTTTTCAGTTTCAGTTCATTTGCGCCCAAAGGATTTTTTGCGCTTTGTGATGTGATGAGGGGTAAGAATTTTTTGCAATTGAATAGTTTTGTTCCAAAATGTTTTGCTCCAAGGGCTGTTAATGACGGCGGTAATGCCGGGTTCTGCGCACTGCGGTGACGACAATATCGTCAGTGCCAATGATTATATAAGTGCCGCGATAGCGCTCAAGCTTGGCACGCTTCCTGCGGTTGTTCTCTGCGGCAAGATGAATTGTTTCTTTATCGAGCTGAAGGCTGAGTGCTCCCCTTGAGTGGCAAGGAGAGCCATAGGCGTGGATCACCTTTAATAGATCAAGAGGTAAACTGCGTTGAATGCTGCGACTTTGGGCGTGACGAGAAAGGCGCATGACAACTGCTTTAATGATACAGGTATGTTTCGTATGTATTCATGATCATATGGTTATAGCGAATTATTAATTTACTTGGATTGCAAGTAATATTTTACAAACTTGATAGTTGCTGGTTGGCTTTTTGCAGGATGCCCTTGCGATCTAATGTGAATTGCTCCCACACTGCAGGCGGCGTTCCGCTGGATTAATTGCAAGGGCGTGTGCCTCACGTCCATTGTAGGGGCCGCGCTTCAGGTTCTGGCCTGAGGCTTTGGGCTGAGGCTTTGGCCTGAGTTTAGGGAAAGTAATATCCATCAGAAGCGCCTTCGATAATGTGTTTTCCAAAAGAAATCTGTAGATTCTAAAATCCAATGGGTCAGGCCTGCGTTATCTGTGAGCGCGCCTTTTTTTTGCAAAAGGTGGTCCAGCTGTGCTGCATGCTGATGCCGCTATTTCAGGCCCGTTAAAATTGCATTTTGCAAATCATCCACCAGATCGTCGGGGGCCTCGAGACCAATATTCAACCGTACTAACCGGCCGCCAAAATCCTGGCCTGGACGATCCAGAGCTGGATAGACTACGGCCAAGCTGGTCACGCCCCCCCAACTCAGACCAAGTTTGAACACCACGAGTGCCTCGAGAAAACCGGTGACCTGCTGCGCCGAGATATTATCTTTGAACAAAAATGAAAACACACTGGCTGAGCCGGTAAAGTCACGTTTCCAATAAAGATGGCCCGGACAGGACGGGAAGGCGGGGTGGAACACTGTTTCGATACAGGGCTGCTGGGCTAACCACTTTGCCACGATCAAGGTTGATGATTGCAGTTGCTCAAGACGTACGGCAAGGGTCTGTAACCCGCGCAGCGCCAGACTGCAGTCATCCGGTGAAACCGCCAACCCCAACTGCTTATAGACGGGTCCGATCGTTGCATAGCTGCTGTCATCGCGCACCGATACCGATCCAAGCAGCAGATCGCTGTGACCCCCGACGTATTTTGTCAAAGCCTGGATGCTGATATCAACGTCGTGAGCAAAGGCATCGAACAAAACGCCGGCGGCATAGGTGTTGTCGAGTGCCACCAACACACCGCGCGCATGGGCCGCAGCGACAATGGCTGGCACATCTTGAACTTCCATCGTGACCGATCCGGGGCTTTCGCACCAGATCAACTGCGTGGTGTCCGTGATCAACTCACCAATGCCGGCCCCGATCATTGGATCATAGGGCTCGACCTTGATGCCGAGACGGCGCAATAAACCATCGGCCATCTCTCGGTTTGGACCATAGGCAGAATGGGGCACCAAAGCGTGGCCGCCGGATGTGCAACACGCCAAATAAACTAGTGCGATGGCCGCCTGTCCACCCGGAACAATAAAGGTGGAATAGGCCTCTTCCAGCGCCGCAATCCGACCCGCGAGCTCCAGCGTGGTCGGGGTGCCGTAAAGGCCATATGAGTAGCCATTCTTTGACTGTTCCCAATCGTCTGTCACGCTGGATTGCGTTTCAAACACAACCGTTGATCCGCGATAGGTCGGGGTGGCCAAAGAGCGGTAATCGCTTCGTGCCAGTGGTGTGGGATTGAGAAGTTTGGTACGCCAGTCCATCTGTTTTGCCTTATTTTTCCCTATTTTGCCCTGTGTTGAGTGCAAAGTTTGGTGAGGTAGCCTGCGGATGGTACAGTGTTTTAAACCGTCTTGCCAATGGCCTACCGTCGGCTGATATCATTTTGCCTTTTAATTGTCAGCTTTGCAATAAACGGTGGCGGGCACCAGCTTTAGAAAACAACATCAATGGTCTGGGGGGGGGGCGTTTCGTAGTGTATCGGTGATTGACCTGTGTGAGGCGTATCAGCGTTTTGCCCTTTAACCGTCGTTATCATTTTTGATGTTGTGGCGTGGTAATCTATCAGATTAGGGCGCACAGAACGCCAGTAATGAAATTTTATTGATACTATCATACAGACCAATACACACTGTCAGCCTGTTCCTCTGTTTCGCTGAAAGTTTGCGATATGCTCTGAGATCTCAACACTATCGAGATTGCGCCGATCTGGTATGAGTGGGCCAACTTGCGTTTGAATTGGGATCACGCCAGCCCTGATCGGCAAGGCATAATCTTCTTCCACATCGCTTGGACCTGCTGAGCGAATCTTTGCACTACCTTCGGTGACCTCCATCCCCAGAACTATGTGTGCGTGCGATATCCGAACTGCGACCCTTGTTGAGGTCAAGGTACGGTGCTCATCGCATTTTCTCCGATATCTTTTCACGGAATACCTCAGCTGGTGTTCTCCGCTCTAAGAATTTTCTGAGTGTGTCATTGACTTGGCATTACTTTTTCTGGGCGGCCAGCGTCGCGCAAGTTGATTGGTATTTTTGACCGTCTCTCTGCCACGCGCTGCTCGGCAGGTGATTGCAAAACAATTTGCCGAGAGGGGCTGGACGGATCGCAAGACCATGTTTGCGTGCCAATCCCTGCCTGCAGATGACGCCAGATTATAAATTCAGAACAACGAACAAGTGATTGATTGAAGGGCTTGATCTGGATCTGATACGCTGACTTACTACGCTGGCCTGTGGCATGGTAAATGCCGCGCAATTGAGACCTGACACATGACCGCAGCCGATCGTATGCTTACTACGTCAAAATTTATTTAGGCGAAACGGAGCATGCACACTTGGTGGTGACGATGGGTCAGACACACTCTTTGATTAAATCGTCCTATTTAGAGCAATAAGCGCTGAGGTCAGACAAGATCCGCTGAGAGCGCGGTAGGTGAACTTGACTTGAAAGAAATCGATATGACCTCAGCGGGATTTCAAGGCTGTCCGTTCCGATATAAATGTGGCAGCTGGTACTCGCTGTATTCGAACATGAAAGGTCTTTTGATAAAGCTATCGCTGGTGAACATGCCGTTTTGTTATCTGGAAAATCCATCTCTTGCATTGACGCAATTACGCTCAAACGTGCTGGATGATCGTGACGTTGTATCAAAATTTAATATCAAATTTTGCCACCCAGAGCATGATTTTGTACAGTGTCTTGGATAAGAGCTTTGTAATCGTTTAGCGGATGCTGAAAATGCGCTGGCAGGTGAAGCTATCCTGCATTTATAGGTGTTTGGCGGAAAGGCCCATAAATGGCATTTAATGAAATAACGATACAACCATTCGCAGGCCTTGGCCGCATCCTGCTTTATGCTCAAGACGTTGAAGCGGTAACAGCGTTTTATACGCGCCATTTCGGTTTCCAGATTTCACGGGAAGCGGGCGATAGGATCGTTGAATTTGAATCAACTGGCGGCAAAGGGCCAAACATTGTGTTACACTCGGCTGGCAAAGGTCGCAAACAGGGGCAAACCCTTACCAAGCTGATTTTTGACTGTGCGGACGTTGAGGCATTCGTGATTGAAGCAAAGCGGAATGGTCTAGATTTTGGTGGTTTCTACAAGGGTGAAGGCTATCGCTTTGTAAATGCAAAAGACCCTTCCGGTACTTCAGTCGCTATTTCGAGCCGTATCTTTCGGAATGATATTTTGAAGTTGTCCTACTTTTCCGAACAGGTTTACGTCTAAGTTAAGGTGTATCGAGTTTGGTTATCATGCCGCTTTCTTGAGTTCTTTGCCGTCAAAGTATGCCTCGTCCGGCGTTCGTTTATCAAGGGCTGTATGTGGGCGGTCGGTGTTGTAGA
>Ga0206130_10008391_pt1 | contig 11110 bp, 10 predicted proteins | sample Helgoland_Spring_9_FD_148637 | JGI IMG/M metagenome (GOLD analysis project Ga0206130, IMG submission 148637) | Pelagic subsurface seawater microbial communities from Kabeltonne, Helgoland, North Sea - Helgoland_Spring_Bloom_20160512_1 | ecosystem: Environmental > Aquatic > Marine > Epipelagic ...
TAAAAGTCCGACGATAGTGCTTGCGCGGAAATTCGATCAACTTGTGTGCCTTTGTCTGAATTTTCGTGCTTTTAGCCCCTTGCCGCTGCGCATCTGCAACGGTATGGAGTGCGCGTCGGAGGCTTGGCAGAGTGGTCGAATGCACCGGTCTTGAAAACCGACGAGGGTGAAAGTCCTCCCAGGGTTCGAATCCCTGAGCCTCCGCCACATATATCCATTAAGTATATGATTTTATTATAATTAAATTTTACTTAAAACCTCTACCCACAACGCTACCCTCAATGAAACATCAGATCAAAACAGAGTTAAGCAGGGGTTACTGCGCTTGATCTCTACGGCTGAGCTGCAGGACGTGGGACCGGGTCCCCCTATCCTAGGACCCCGCGCCTCGGACCACGGGCCTTTAGTATTAGCTTTGGAGTTTCGTCTGGGATTAGTTTTGTTGGGGTGTACATCGCTATGCACGCACCAATTCCATGTTAAGCCATGCCGCTGCTCTCGCTGAGTGGCGTCAATTATTGAGCGCATAGATTTAGGCTGCGCTAGCAATTTGATGGGTGTTCTTATTTGTCTGATAGCACCGACAACACCTATCAAACTGTTAAGGGGGAGCAACGGCTGGCTGGCACAGAGAAGCAATTCGCTCAATGTGACAGCGCCATACGAGCGCCTTACATGCGGCGGCGAACCCGCATTTTTAGATGTTTGGTCTCAAGATAAGACTCTAAGCCCTCAGGCCCAAGCTCGCGGCCCAATCCGCTCATTTTCCACCCACCGAAAGGGGCCTGAAGATCACTGGTGTCATTCACATTCACCCCGACCGCCCCAAAGTCCAGCTCTTCGGCCAACCCCCAAATACGTTCCAAATCTTTGCCGTAAATGTAAGCTGCCAGACCAAATTCGAGACCATTGGCGATGCCTAGCATTTCCTTTTCGGTGTCATAGGCGGCAATTGCGGCGATAGGGCCGAAGCTTTCTTCCGTCATTGGCAAGCAGTTTAAGGGGGCATTGTCGATCACAGTTGGTCGAAAGAAATGGCCGCGCGCGTACTCTGCCCCGTCAGGCCGATGCCCACCGGCAAGCAATGTCCCCCCTTTGCTAACCGCATCATAAATATGTGCCTCTGTCCGTGCCGTGACAGAGCCGTTGAGCACTGGGCCATAGCCGATGGCGGGGTCTGTGCCGTCACCGATCACGGTTTCATTGGCAAGATCGGCCATCAGTCCCGCAAACTCTCGATGGACGCTGCGGTCCACCAAAATGCGATTCACAGTAATGCAGATTTGCCCCATGTTTGAATAGGCCCGACGGTGCGCGGCCTTCGCGGCCTCTTCCAGACCGGCGTCGGCGGTGACGATAAAGGGCGCGTGCCCCCCCAGTTCCAAACAGGTGCGTTTCAGGTTCCCAGCAGCAGCCCGCAAAATCGCCTGACCCGCTTGCACCGATGCGGTGGCCGAGATCACACGCACCTTTGGGTGTTCGGCAAGGGCGGCCCCCGTAACAGGCCCCGTTCCGGGCAGATCAGCGATACACCCTGCAGGCAAACCCGCCTCGTGCAGACAGTCCACCACCATTGCGATGGCGAGCGGCGTTTCATGTGGTGATTTCATCACAATGGGACAGCCCGCCGCCAATGCGGGTCCGACCTTCCAGCAATACAGGTCCACAGGGTAGTTCCAAGGCACGATCCCTGCCGCCACACCCACGGGACAAGAGCTAACCAAATTGCGTACATCGGGCGAAGAGGCGGGCCGAATAGATCCCCAAACGCGTTTGCCCTCTTCGGCGTAATACCGCAGCACCACTGCCCCAAAAGAGATTTCCTTCACGTTATCAGAAACCGGCTTGCCTTGTTCCAGCGTCAACAGATGTGCCATCTCGTCTGTTCTGGCATCGATCAACGCCGCGGCCCTAAACAGGATGTCAGACCGATCGGTCGCGCTCATACGCGCTAAAGCGGGAAAAGCCTGTTCCGCCACGTCCACGGCTTGATCCACGATGGCCCGATTAGCCATCAAAGTCGTTCCGACCTGTTCGCCTGTGGCCGGGTTTAAGATGATATGCTGGTCACAGCCTTGTGGTTTGACCCAGTTGCCGTTGATGAAAAATCCGCGATTTCTATCCATGGTGATCTACCTTAGTTTCAGACGGCGGGCCAATTCGGCATAGTTCTTGTCGTTCTGCGCAGTCGCGGCGACTTTGTCTGTTGTATTTGGGCTTTGCATTAAAAACGGATCACCGTCAGCGGCCACAATGTGCGCCGCAGTGGCCGAGTTGATGGCATGGCCAATGGCGATGGCGATGGACGTCGATGTCGCACCGGTTTTGCCCTGCATGCCTTCGATTTCAATCTCGGCATCGCCAAGCGGCACACCGGTGTCGATGACCACATCCGCCAATTTGTATAGATGCGCGCCGCTGCTATGACGAGATGGCGTGGCCGAGGAATGAGGGATCGACGTCACACCGATCAGTTTCATGCCTTTGGCTTTGGCGCCAATGGCAATATCCAGCGTTACAGCGTTAAGACCTGAATGCGAAAAAATCACCATGGCATCGCCTTCAAGCGTATCATGGGATGCTAGAATGGCGTCGCCGTAACCTTCTTGTGAGTGGATAAACCGATATTGCCGCGCACCGCCATCGCCAACAACGCGGTGAAAGGAAATCATCGAACTTTCGACAATGGGGCGAAAACCTGTCACCGTACCGGTGCGCGGATACATTTCCATGGCTGCAAACGAGCCGTGACCCGTACCAAAGGTAAAGACCAGTTTATCGTCAAGGATCGCTTTGGCGCAGATTTCAGCAGCCGCGTTGATCGCGTCCGATTGGGTTTGTTGGACACGCTCGAGTCGGTTGATCAGGCTGGAAAAATACTGATTTGGAATGTCGGTCATTTGAGGTCCTCTTTCATTGTGATGGCATCAAGCGCTATGCTGAACATCAATTTTTCGCCCAAAGCCAGCGGTTCGGCAGCAAGCTTTTCTTGACTGATACCGTCCACTGTACCTAGGCATAGCGTGGCACAGGCAACACCCAATGCTTCACCGGCTGTGAGCAGTGCAGAGGTCTCCATATCGGTCGCCAGAACGCCCCGATCGTGCAGCATCTGACGCGTTTGGGTCACTTTCGCCCCGCCTGCCGGATCAAGGGCGAACATGTCGCGATAAAACGCATCAAAGGTGGCAAAAACACCTGTGGTGGATTCCGCGTCATTCCGAGAGACCGCCGTTTGAAGATTGGCGACCAAACTCGCATCAGCCACCGGAGGCGCATCGCTCAGCGCATAAGACTGCGACGTGCCTTCAAACGACAGGGCAGATTGGCTGATCACAAATCCGCCCGGACGGGCTGGTGGAAAATGCATTGCAGTCCCGATCCGCACGAAGCGCTGCAACCCTAGATCGGCGAGTTCATGCATCACAATGGTCGCAATGGGCGCACCCATTCCAAAGGCCGCAACACTAATTCGCGTTCTGTTGTAGGTGCCAGTTACAGTCTTGAGGCCGCGCTTGACCGGCAAATAGACTGGGTCCTCAAGCAATGACCCAATACGTTCAATGCGGTCGGGGTCGCCCACCAGAATGGCACAGGATCCTACGTCATTTGCCTTGTGTCCTAGATACCAAGCCGTTTTCATACTGTATTTTCCTTTTGTCTACTGCATAACAGTCGGCTCGCTGTATCAATCCCGGCTTGAGCCGCCGCTTCGGATGTAGCTGCCCCGGTCATTTCAGCGGCAATGTAACCGCCTGCGAAACTGTCACCTGCACCCGTTGTGTCGTGCGTTTCAAGTGCGGCAACGGGCAGCCTGATTGATGAGCCGTTTTCCTCAATCAGCACGCCTTTTGACCCCATGGTCAGCACCACGACAGCCGAAGTTGGGCCGATCATCTTTCGCTCTGCTGCGTTGCAGAAAATCACATCAGCGCTTTGGCAAAGCATGTTACAAATCGCGGGTGTAAAGCAGGCCGGATCATTCTTAACCGCCCAATACAGCCGCGTTGAAGGCGCCCGCAAAGCTAAAATTTGCTCGGTTAAATGGGGTGGCCCAACGGAGATGCAAAGATGGCTGGCACCGGCGATTGCAGCCTCTTGAGCCGCGCTGAGCGTTTCGCGACCTGCATGGCCGGGATCGTATATGCAAGCGCAGCTCCCATCTGGCTGGTACAGCATCACGGCCGTCGGTGAAGAAGCATCAGTGACAATGGCGATGCCATCTGTGTTTACCTTGGATTGCGTCAGGGTGTTTACGAGTTGAGTGCCCTGAGGGTCATCCCCGACCCAAGTGACAGGCATTGAGGCCCCTTCAATCTGTGCGACGGCCATGGAAATATACGTGGGGCAACCGCCAAGACGCGGCCAAGCATTCGGCAATCTGGTCGCGTGGCTGGTCTGGTCGGGCGACACAGAACTCGCAAGGTCCAAAACATAATCGAGGCTGGCATAGCCCGTGACGCAAAGGGTGTTCATCCCAAGACCTCGAGCGCGTCGCTTTGACTGATCACGCGACCAAGGTAGCGCTCGATGTCCTCTAACGCCGCTGCGCCCAGATGCTCACGGTTGGTGTTGACCGCCTCGCGCACCACTTGGACTTTGAACCCGTTGGCAAAAGCGTCCTGTGCGGTGGCGCGCACACAAACATTGGTTTTTACGCCACAGATCACAACGCCATCAACCCCCTGCTCGCGCAGAAAAAGGGCCAAATCGGTACCGAAAAACGCGCTATAGCGGCGTTTGATGATCTCGATTTCGCGGCCACCTTGCGGCCCGAATCCGTCAAAAAACTCAGCGTTAAAACTGCCCGCGATTCCATGTTCAGGCAGTCTGACCTGCTCATAGTCCTTAAACCCTGCGCGGTGGGTATCCGCAACGTGGACAATGATCGTCTCGCTTTGCTGTGCCGCGGCAATAAGCGCTTGCGCAGGCGCAATGACTTCGGCGGCGGCGGGGTAATAGTTTTCGCCGTCAGGGTGCAAAAATGCGTTTTGCATGTCGATGACGAGCAAGGCATTTGTCATAACTGGGCCTTTCGTTGGGCGCGAACGCTGGTGAAGATGAGGGCAAGAAGCACCATCAGATAAGGTGTCATGCCGATCAGTTTTGGCGGGAATCCTGCGGTTTGCAGGCGGATTTGAGTGGTGTCCAGAAACCCGAACAGCAAACATGCCATTGCGGTTTGAATAGGTCGGTCACGCCCGAAATAGAACGCCGCCAATGCGATGAAACCGCGCCCCGCTGTCAGCCCTTCGTTGAACAACCCAAGCGATGCCAGCGCAAGATGCGCGCCCGCGAGTCCAGCAAAGAAGCCCGCAAATGCGGTGGAGGCATCCTGTATCGCAAGGCTGCGTAATCCAACGGCACGGGTCACATGCGGCGCATTTCCGGTTGCCCTGATCCACAGGCCGATGCGGGTGTTGGTCAACACGAAGGGCAGGCAGAACACAGTGATCCATGCGAATATTGTCAGGGGGTCGAGGCTGGAGAGGGCTGGGCCGATGACGGGGATTTTTTCGAAAAACTCAGGCAGCACATCAGGCAACAAGACAACATCTGGTTGGCGCAATGTGCCAGAAGTTTTGTAAACCCAACTTAGAATAAAGCCCAGTACACCAGCCACGAGGATGTTCAGGCCTAGTCCGGCGACAATCATGTTGGCATGCGCGCGGGTGATGGTCAGCGAAAACATCCAGCCGATCACCGCACTGCTGAGCGCGGCGGCAAGGCAGGCAATGAACCAGCTTTGGGTTGCGGACGACACGATGACCGCGACAAATGCACCCGACAGCATCTTGGCCTCCAGCCCGATATTGACGATTCCCGCTTGCCGGTTGACCAACCCACCTATAGCCGCCAGCAAAATCGGTGTGGTCAGGATCAGCGTCGACACAAGGATTTGTTCAACCTGCATTGGCAGTTCCCTTCTTGCGGCGCAGACTTATCCGGCCCAACTCGACCACGGCAAAGATCATCACTGTGCCTTGGATGATGTTCACCAGATCAAGCGGGATGTTTGAGAAAAGCTGGATCGTTGTGCCAGCAGAGGCCAGCGCCCCAAACAGGATCGCGCCCAAGACAATGCCAATTGGGTGGTTTCTGCCCAACAAGGCAACGGCCATGCCGGTAAAGCCATAGCCGGGTGAAAACCCGTCACTAAAACGGTGCATCTGGCCCATGCCATGCGCAGCGCCGCCAATGCCTGCGATAACGCCTGACAGGATCATCACACCCACAATTGTACGCGGCACAGAAATCCCGACCGCACGGGAAAAGCGTTGGTTTAGGCCGATTAACCCCCCCTCAAATCCTGCGGGTGTGTAGCGACACCAAAAGCCGTAGGCCGCCACACAGACCAACCCGATCAGGAACCCGGCGTGCAAAGTTGAGGGTGGCATCAACCGCGGTAGATAAGCGACCTCGTGAATGAGCGGCGTCACGTTGTTGCCCGATAGGGGGGAGAGGAGCGGACCGTTGACCAGATAGCCAGTGATGGCCACGGCGATAAAGTTCAGCATGAGGGTCGAGACAACTTCATCCACCTCGAACTTGGCCAGCAAGATACCCGGCACATAGAGCCAGATCGCACCGATCAGGGCGGCGGCGAAAAAGCAGATCGGAAACAGTGCAAAACCCCATGCGGCAGGCAGGGTGAAGCCAAGGAAGACTGCGGCCAATCCTCCAACAAGGAACGCCCCTTCGACACCCACATTGAACACGCCGGATCGAAAACAAACTGCGGTTGCGACTGCGGTGAAGAGCAACGGCGTGGCGGCGGATAGGGTGGCCGCGATACGCCGTGCATTGCCAAAGGACTCTGTTGCAATCAGGCTAAATACGTCCAACGGGTTCTTTCCGATGACCAGCAACACAACGCCACTGACGATCAAAGAAACCACAAGAGGCAGCAAGATACCGATGCTGCGTGAGGCGATGCTACTGCTCATGCCGCATCTCCCTGCACCATCATCTGACCGATCTGCGCCATTGCGCCAGCGGGGGAAGTTACCTCGCCCACCAGACGCCCTTCAAATATCACAACAACGCGGTCTGACAAGGCAATCAATTCGTCCAGTTCTTCGGAGGCCAAAAGCACAGCACCGCCCTGATCGCGGAAATCACGCAACAGTCCGTGAATGGCGGCGATGCCGTTCAGGTCGACACCGCGTGTTGGTTGTGACGCGATCATTAGCTTGGGATTGTCTGCACTCTCGCGGGCAAAAACCAGCTTTTGCTGATTGCCCCCTGACAGGCTGTCTGCTGGATCAGTGACTTTACCAAAGACAACCTTGAGCGCCGCCAACCGCTTGCTTGCTTCTTGGCGCAGGTTTTTGCGGCTGAGGATACCGCCTCGCGTGATGGGCGGGGCGCGGTGGCTGCCCGCAATGACGTTGGTCTCAATACTCGCAGCAGTGGTCAAGCCCTCGTGGCGGCGGTCTGCGCTGACATAGGCAAGGCCGCGATTGCGCCGCGCCAGGGTGGTTTCACCGGTGATGTCCGCCCCTTGCAGGATAATGTTGCCAGCGCTGGTGTCGCGCAGGCCCGCGATACATTCGGCCAGTTCGCCTTGGCCGTTGCCAGACACGCCGGCAATGCCCAGAATTTCGCCTGCGCGGACCTGTAGGCTGATGTTATCCAGCGATTGTGATTTTTCCAAACTACGTGCGCTCAGCCCGTCCAACTCCAGTACAGGTTCCCCGGTTACAGTGCGCGATGGCGGCGGGCTGGTTTCCAACGGCGGTGCGTCGCGCACAATATGGCTGGCGATCTCCGGGCCTGTTGTTTCAGCAATTGTGCTGTGAAAAACAGTCTTGCCCTGCCGGATAACGGTGACCTGATCGGCCAGCGCCATGACTTCACCAATCTTGTGACTGATAAATAGGATCGTGGTTCCGTTTGCCCGCAGGTTGCGCAGCAGATCAAACAATTCCTCCACTTGAGGCGGGGCCAAGACCGCCGTTGGCTCGTCCAAGATCAGCACATTACAGCCGCGCCGCAACAATCGGATGATTTCGACAAACTGGAGAATGTGAACAGGCACGCTTGAGGTCCGCCGCTGCCAGTCAATTTGGGCACCGATGCTTTCGGCCAACCCTTGCCCTTCGCGCAGGGCTTTGGCCCAGTCGATGCGTGACAGCGGGCCCAATTGGCGGGTCACGGGTTCTTCGCCAAGCACCAGATTTTCCAGCAATGTCAGATCCGGTGCCAACATGAATTCCTGATGCACCATGCCGATACTCAACGCCAAAGCCTCGGCGGGGCCGTTCAGTACAACCGGTTTGTCGGCAATTACCACATGCCCGCTGTCGGGGCGTTCCACCCCTTGCAACATCCGCATCAACGTCGATTTGCCAGCACCGTTTTCACCTACAATGGCATGGATTTCGCCACGCATAACCGAGAGCGAGATGCCCCGATTGGCCTTTGTCGCCCCATAGGATTTGTGAAGATCCACAGCACCCAGGGCCACGGACCGCTCAGTAGACAGCACTATTGCTTCCCTTGCATGTGAAAAGTCAGGTGCACGTGGAAAAACCACGCGCTCCTGATTGTTGTTACTTAAAGAAGTCGGGGTATCCTTGGCTGGAAACATCCCAGACGTCGAGCTCACCTGCAATAATCTGAGCTTTGTACGCAGTGACCCGCTCAATATATGCGGCAGGCACTTTGTCTTTGGTATGGGTCATTTCCGATAGGGCCACGCCATTTTCAGCTAGGCCAAACTGGATGACCTCCCCGCCGGGGAAATTGTCGGCGGCATAGCCGGTCACGATTTCATCCACGGCAACATCCACGCGTTTGACCATAGACGTCAGCACATTACCTGGCGCCATGCCGTCCTGATCGGAATCCACGCCGATTGCGTAATGACCGCGTGCCTTTGCTGCTTCTATGATGCCGATGCCTGTGCCGCCCGCAACTTGATAGACAATGTCAGCGCCTTCATCAAACATCGCATTGGCCATTTGCAGGCCCTTGGCCGGGTCACCAAAGCTGTCGGCATAAGCTACCTTCACCTCGATATCGGGGTTAACGGCCTTTGCCCCTTGGATATAGCCAACGATGAACTTGTCGATGCCCGGCGCTTTGAAACCGCCGATCACGCCGATGGTCGCATCCGCGTTAATGCCCTCGATCGACGTGTCCGTAGTGACTTGAGCCGCCAATGCACCAGCTAGGAACGATCCTTCATGCTCTCCAAAAACCACCGAGGCAATGTTGTCGCCCGTGCGCGTCTGGTTCATAATAACCCAATTGGTATCTGGATAGTCCTTGGCCAACACTTCCATCGGTTCGCCGTGGATCCACTCCAACGAAATCACGAGGCCAAAGCCACCGTCCGCCGCACGGCGCATAATTTCTTCGCCTTGGGCGGCGACATCGGCAGATTCGATAGTCCGACCTTCAACGCCGGTTTTCTCCAAACCACTTTGGAAACCAGCGTTGGCTGTGTCATTCCAAGACCCGTCACCAAGCCCGCCCTGCGCAATGATCATTGCCGCCGGGCGCTCATCCGCCCACAAAGCGCTGCCTGCCATCAGGGCAGTGCAGGCCGTTGTCACCTGTAGAATTCTTCTGGTCATATTCGTCATCATATTAGTCTCCTTGTTGATTTCCCATTTTAGGTCTTTTGATTATTGGAGTGTGTGCACCTTAAAAGGCATCGTGTGAACGCTGCTGCGCAGCAAGTTAACTTCATATGAGTAATGACCGCTTTGATAGACGGCCTCGGTCGCCTCGATCAGTCGGTCGACAGCGTCATAGCTGTGGCGAGTGACGACCATAACTGCCGACGGATCCTGCAAAGAAAGCGCCTCGATCTCCTGCGGCAATGCCAAACGGGTTGTCACATGTTCGGTCGCTCGAACAATCATGAAACCGGCAGCCTCATAGGCAAAGTAAAGAGAGAAGTCAGTGACGTCGGTGTTACTCATCTGCTCAGCGTGCTGATCAGGCAAGGAGTCCATAACACCGTTAGGAATGAGTGAGACATGCAGCGATGTTGTTATGCCATCTACCATCCGCAGACGGGTGAGCGCAGTTGCTGGCTCAAAAAGACCGAGTGAATTGCTTTGCTCAGATGTGGCCGATGTCAGTGACAACAGTTTTTGTCCCGCGAGCCGACCTTGGGCCGCAACCGTATCTGAAAAACTCATCAGCCGCCCGGGTTCTCGCTTGAGCGAGACACGCGCCACAAATGTTCCAGCGCCCTGTTTTCGCACAGCGAGACCATCAGCAACCAACATTTCAAAGGCCTTAACAACAGTGCCCCGACTGACACCATGCAACCGGCACAGTTCAGGCTCGGACGGCAGTCTTTCACCAAAGGTATAGCGCCCGGATGCAATTTCATCACGCAACAAATCTGCGAGCTGTTGATAACGGGGGGCTGATTTTAAGATTTGCATGACGCAATCATATAAAGACTAGTTGACTAGTCAAGATGGTACTTTTCGAATACCTGTCTGACGTTAGCGCCTATGGGTCCAAATGGACCTTTCAGAGGAAATCTGGTTGAGGCGGGCAGGGCAGTCGGCTAGCTTTTCCAGATGACAAAACACTCCCCATTCCACTACATGAAACCTGGCCCGTGGTTCCTGGACCATCCCCCCCTAGGCCCATGGACCGGGAACCAAGTACCACGGCTCTAGCGGACCATAGAGCACGCACCGTCGACCTACTATCAGCGTTGGTTAGTTTTGTTCGGTCCGCGGTCCGTGGACCAACGGCAGGGGGTTACGGTGCCTAACCGCTAGGGTCGAGATTGAGGCTTATGGACCGCACCCCCCCAATCCTGGGGCCCCGCGCCTCGGACCACGGGCCTTTAGTGTTAGAGTTGTAGATTCATTGTGCAGATATTTTCAGGCAATTGCGCTTATTCTGTCAGGACGCCCGCTGCCAATAGCACTTCTCGCGATGGAGTCCACATGTCAAAAACTTCAGTGGAAATTGTTCTCATGATGAAATCAAAAGCAACACCTCGTGAGCAGCCCCACTTGAGTGGTCCAATTTGAAAGTTAGTGCATGATTGGCCTTTGGTCCATCGGTACGATGGCCTCTGGCGCAGGTGGGCGGTAGCCCAAAGCACTATGGGGTCGTTTGGTGTTGT
>Ga0206130_10008394_pt1 | contig 11108 bp, 11 predicted proteins | sample Helgoland_Spring_9_FD_148637 | JGI IMG/M metagenome (GOLD analysis project Ga0206130, IMG submission 148637) | Pelagic subsurface seawater microbial communities from Kabeltonne, Helgoland, North Sea - Helgoland_Spring_Bloom_20160512_1 | ecosystem: Environmental > Aquatic > Marine > Epipelagic ...
AAAATTTATATAAGACAACATCCATTTAAGAGAGTTAATCTAGAATACAGTTCAAAAAATATAATTGAAACAAATGAAACTTCTTTAATAGAAGATTTAAAAATGGCTAATACAGTTATTTCATTTATGTCTACTGTCCTTGTAGACTATGAGGAGATGGAAAAAGAATTTATATCAATTTATACCAAACATCTTAGCTTCTATAGCAGCTCATATGTTGCATTTAATAAAATTTATTACATAGATGATGATAAAAACTTTTCATTTAAGATTACTGACAACCCAAATAGAAAAAGAAAATATTTTTATCAGACTGGTGTGAGGTCTATAGAGAATTTGTATCAAGCCATATTATGATTGGTATTAAAAAAATAAATACCTTCATTACATTATTGATATCCATTTCAGTAATTTTATCTCTTGGTTTTAATACAAAACTAATAGATGGAGGCACGCCAATTTACCTTTCTCAACTAGTTTTTACTATCTCGTACATAATTTTTTTAGTTATAATTTTCTTAGTAACATTGTTTTCAAATCATCGAGTAGATTTAAATTTTTTAAGTTTATTTTTTATATTTTTTTTAATAGCTTATTCAGCTTTTGGTGTATCGATTAATGGAGCCTCATTTTCTGAACAGATTAAATTTTCCTTTGTTGTTGTATCTATCTGGTTTTTCTTGGTAATATTTTCCTCGTTTAAAATAAACTTAGACACCATATTTAAAGTTCTTTTGGTAGGAGGCATAATCGCCTGCATAACTTTTATTTCTGAATATAATATTCTTGATATTAATCCAGAAAAAAGGTTAAAAGCTGGTCGCCTTGGAGGCTACAACGCCTTTGCCTTTATCTTGTCACAAATTATGCTAATTGCTATCCACCTTTTTTTTAGTAACAAATCATTTTTATTACGCTCAATGATAAGTTTAGCCTTTATCCTTTTTACAATAACAATATTTTTAACTTTTTCAAGAGGGGGACTGTTTTGCTTTCTGGTTGGTGCAGTTTTCTATTTATATAAGATTAAACAAAAAAAAATCTTTGTTATTACACCAGTCCTAATTCTATTAGCTTTACCGTTTTTTGATATATCAATAATATCTAATTTGGATGCTATTTCTGATAGGTATTTAGGTGATACATCCTCATCATTCTCTGTTGCAGATTATAGTACAGGGAGAGTTTACGTATGGTTTAGTCTATTAGATGAGTCTTTTGCATCTCTTCGTGGTTTTGTTTTTGGGCATGGGCTAGGGAATATTTTAATAGACACACCTACCTCATGGACTTATGTTCGATCAGCACATAATCAATATTTAGAATATTTTTATAGTTTTGGATTTATAATATTTTCTCTTTTATTTGTATTATTATTTTGGCTATCAAATCGCTTATTTAAATTAAATAATACAAGGCATAATATTTTAATAATTGGTTTATTTATTCAAATATTAATAGGTATTGGGCTTGATTCATATTTGCAGACATCACAAATAGGATGGTACTTTGGAATAATGATCGCTATATTTATTCATCATGCTAAAAGAGAAATACAAGAAATTACTTAAAACTAATTAGTATTTTTTCTATTAACTTCAATTATTTCGGTCATCTTTGTAAATAATTTTTTACAGCATTGGAGCCAAATTATTATTTAGGAGGATTTATATTATCTCTCCATCTATAGGGATCAGAATATTTCTTTGAGAAAACAAACTTACTAATTGCCGACCGGCTAGCATTTGTATATGAAAGTATTTTTTTTATATGATCGGGTATATCGCTATTAAATTTTACCTCCAAAATTTGCATAGAGTTTGTAAAAATGGGGATACTGCCAAATTTTGTATCAAATATATTAGTGTTAGTATTATATGTTCTAAGATTTTTATCGAATGTAATTCTTATTTCACCGTATGGGAGAGTGTAGGCTTCTCTATCATAACCAACTATTACAGATGGTGAAAAGCCTTTTGATTTAAACTTTATATAGGCTTCTTTTAAGAATGAGCTGTTTTTGGTTAATAAAAAATCATAGTTGCAGTTGAGCAATTGTTTAGCTTCCTCTTTGTTAATTTTATAAGATTTTTTTTTAATTACAGTATCCACTCTTTGTTTTGATTCAAATTTTAGACTTGATGTATCATCTTCATACATCCTAATTCTAAACTTTTCTCTATAATTAATTCCATCAAGCTTTTCATTTAGGGAGTTACTCATCAAAGAATCAAAATAAACCGTTGTTATTTTATATTCATTATTTTTATTTGAATTTCTATCAATTTGCATAAATTTTGATAAATTTTCTCGAAGAAATATAACGTCTTTATCAGTTATATAGTACTTAAATTCTTGTCTTTTAAGATTTGTAATCATATCGATCAAAGTAATCAACCAACTCATCTGAATTTAATTTTTTTATAGATCCACTGTTGTTGATAATCTTTATTTTCGAAGCATTAGTGCTTAAAAACGCATTAGGGGCGTTATAAAATTGTTTTTTTATATACATGTGCAAATCGCCCGCATTGCCATTAAAGATATTTGTTTCTAGTAAAAATAATGAAGATCCATCTTTTACTGTAATCGCATTATTATTATTATTAAATATATTTTCTGTAACTAAAACTACTGAATTTTCACCTATGCTTAAGCCTTTATCTGAAAATCCTACAAATTTATTTGATTTTATTATAATTTTAGATCCACTTACATCTAAGCCATCACCATTATCATTAATTTTAATGTCACCATTTTTTCTAAAGATATTATCTACTATCTCCCCTCTACAAAAGTCTAAATCTAGTTGGTCAAAGCTATTAAATTCAAATACTGAAGAAGATATCTTAATATTCGAATTTCTAATATTAATACCGTCATCAGAAACACTATCTTTCACAAGCATATTAGTGGCTTCTATATTTGCATTATGAATTGATAATTGCCCCAAAAATGTCACACCATTAATTATGCTTGAGCTTCCATTCCCTATTTGAAAGTTTGAGATATTTACTCTAGCTTTGTCTTTTTCACCATATATTGCAAATACTCCAAACGGCTCGCTCGGATCCATTGATGTGACTGTAATTGGCTCTGTAACAGTTCCCATTGACTCCATATCACCTCTTATTAATATGGAGATATTTTTAGATATTTTAAATCTAGAACCCTTTTCAATATTTACTAAATATCCTTTTGGAAATACTAAGTTAGTATTTATTTCATACGAATTTTTTTTAATTAAGATTAATTCATCAGATATCTCATAATTAATGTTATTGTCCTTTAGTGTTTTTATGGATTCTTGAAAAGAGAATTTTTTTAATTCTGTTTTATAGTTTAAATATATATCCTGTTCAGGAATTAACTTGTTATCAAGCATATTTAGAATTTCTATGTAGTTAATATTTTTATAAGAGTTTAAGATGATTGTTTGAGGTAATATAAATTGTTTAAAATTATCATCAATTAAATTAGCTTTGATCATTTTGTTAACAAAAATTGATTCATCCTTATTTTTATTTAGCACTGATTTACTAGTTATTTTTTTTATATAAATATCTGAAAATGAATCATTGATTATTTCTAATTTAGTTATATCTCCTATTATTGTTGCTGTAATAAATATCTTGTTATGATTAAGATATTCTCTTGCCTTATTTATATTATAATTGAGCGCTTCAAAAAATATTACCTTATCGTATTTAATTTTATGTCTTGGTATTGAATTACTATTAAGGACAACTGAAAGATACTGTTCATCATGTATCCTTAAAGCTTCATTAATAATTTTTTGCTTTTGCGATACTAGTTCCAACAGGGCATTATTTTTTAATTTTATAAATTCTGAGTCTTTTAATAATATTTTAAATAATTCATGTGTATCAGAATTTTTATAAAATTCTGGTTTATTGAGCCATGAATGAGAAAAATCTTCTAATGCATAATTTAGTTTATTTATCCCATCTTCTATTCTAAAGATTAAAGAAAATTTACCACTTGTGTGGTCATATATATACTTTAAATTATCTCCAGTGACTTGGTGATTATTATTAATGATGCTTGACCATGCAACAAATTTTGCAAAATATTCTAAATCAATAAACTCTTTTATATTCCCAGCATCCCTACCTCTAATTGCTTCTAGAAGATTATCTAGGGCAGCAAGAGCTACTCCGGGATCATTAGATGATGTTTTATATTCTTTGTTTTGTATCCATAAATCAGCGTCATCAATATGCTGATCATGTTTTTTATTATCCCAGTCATCATTTGATTTTATTAAAGTATAGTTTGTAAGTTTGGCCTTTTTCTCAAACCATTCTTTAGAATGATGTTCTTCGAATTGATGCAGTCCTATTTTTTGTCCATTAATTCTTAATGTTACGAAATCCCTTTTAAGAGCGATCAAGCCATTATTGGAAGCAATATTATTTAAAACAATTGTAAATAAATCAGGATCATCAAAAGGACTTATTAGCTTAAAATCTTTAGAATTTTTATAATATGGACCATTGCCTTTATGCTTTATTCTTAAAGATATGCCACCTCTAATTAATGGTGTAATAGATGTTCCATGTATTTTGTAATCGACCTTATTTAAAGATTTATTTATTAAAATGTTGGCAGCTCTCCAATCATTTTGACTATCTATGATACTTTTCTCTTCTAAGAATATTTTTTTTCTTTTCTCAATATCATCTAGATCAGATCTTGATAGCTTGATATCAATGAATCTTTCTTTATTAGAGGTAAACACCTTTTGAATAGGCCTGGTAAAATCAAGTTCATATATAAACTTATCGATTTGTTTAATTATTCTTTTATCACCATTAAATATTTTGTCATTAACCTCATTAATTAAATAATAGATTTTAGAATTCGTGTATAGAATAAATGGACTAATTACAATTATGATTAGAAATAACACATAGATCTTTTTATTCATAGACAATTTACTTATCTAGTAAATTATTGCTATATGAAATCATTGTTGAATCTTGTACATCAGTTATCTCTAATAATTTATTGGGAATATCTATATCAAAATCTTTATTATAAATCTCTAAGATAAGTTCAATTTGGTCCTCTTTGGCAATCTTGCTTTTTAATGTGTACCTAGTTACCTTTTGCTCTATTAATTTTAAAACGTCTTCCTCAGCATGAGGTGAATACTTACATATAAGCATATAAGAGAGCCCTTTTTGAGGTCTATCTTTTAGAATCAGAACTACGATAGCTATAAAAATAGATGATACAAAAGCAACCTTAAAATTAGCTATACCATTTGATATTCCAATTGCCACTGCCCAGAACATATAAACTATGTCTAAAGGATCTTTTATTGCTGACCTGAACCTAATAATTGAGAGGGCACCAACCATGCCTAGAGAAAGAATTAAGTTACCGCTTATTATCATTATTACTGAAGTAGTTATTAGTGAAAGCATGATTATAGATAAACTGAAACTTTTCTGATAAATAACGCCTTGATAGGATTTTCTATAAGTTATTATAATAATAATTGAGCATATTAAAGTTGCAGTAAGAGCAAGCACTATATCTCCAATTGAAACTATAGAGCCGCTATTTATATTAGCAATACTTGAGCTAATGATGTCTTGAAATGATAGTGATGTATTATTGTCCATATAATTAGTATAGTTTAATTTTATCAGCAGTTTCTTTAAAAGGACCTTGTTTAATTTCAATAAATTTACAATCTTCTGTTATTTCAAAACCATGAATACCAGATTTTAGTAGGATTAAATCTCCTTCAACCAAATTAAATTTTTGATCAACAATTTCTTTAAGTTCAGACAAATAAAAATATACAGTAAGTATTCCTTTCTGAACAATAAGAACTTCTGCAGTGGTATTTAGGACTCTTTTATTTTCGAGATGCATATGTGGTTGAATTTTTTCACCCTTTTTCATATCGAAAGCACCGATCTGAAGCTGATCGTCTGGTTCGGTAAAAAATTCGACTCGTTCTTGTGTTTGAATTTTCCTAATTATTAATGCAACTTCTTTATTTGCAACCTTAATATGCTCAATCATATGCCTATACCATCAAAAAAATTATTAATTTGTAAACAAACTTTTTTTATTTTTTTTTCTTGTATTCCAATATAAGTTGGAAGATAAATTCCACTATTTGATATTTGATTGCTCTTTTTAAGATCGCCAATTTTTCTATGTAACATTTTTTTTAGAAAAGGTTGTTTATCCATGGTAGCAAAATATCTTCTAACCTGTATGTTATTCTCTGTAAGAAATAACTCTAATTTATTTCTATATTTTGATAGCTTTTTTGGAAGTTGAAAAGTTGTGACCCAATTAACATTAGAACAACCATCTTTATGCATTTGAAAGAAAGAGGCATATTTAGGTAGATGTTTTTTATAAAGTGCAATAATTTTATTTCTTTCTTCGAGTATATGATCTATTTCTTCTAAATGAGAATATGCAATAGCACAATGAAGATCAGACATTCTATAGTTATATCCAGGCTCTTTGTGTCTGAAAGTTTTTATGGGACCTGAATTGAATGTTTGATTTTTATAATACTCAATTTTTTTAAAGAACGATTTATTAGATGTTGTGATTATGCCACCTTCTCCAGAGGCAATAATTTTATTTGCATAAAAGCTAAAACACCCTATGTCACCTATTGAACCAACCATTGACTGATTTTCTTTAGCACCATGTGCTTCAGCGCAATCCTCAATTACAATAATATTTTTTGATTTACAGTACTTGGCAATTTCAATTAACTTGGTCGGTATTCCATACAAATGCGGAACTATTATTGCCTTAGTTTTTTTAGAGATAGCTTTTTTTAGTTCATCAATGTCAATGTCCCATGAATCATCAATATCAATTAGTACAGGAGTAGCTGATACATAACTACACGCAAATAAAGCATAGGGACCATTAAAATTTGGGAGTATAACTTCATCACCTTTCTTTACTCCTGCTGCAAGAAGGGCTAGATGAATCGCTACAGTCCCATTTGAACACGTTGATGCAAACTTTGACCCAACAAAAGCGCTAAATTTTTTGCAGAGTAAACTATCGTATTTACCGAAAGCAGAAATCCAGTTCCTTTCTAGACAATCATTAACATATTTTTTTTGATTAATGGCGACATATGGTATTGATACAGGAATCATAATTATTACTCTTTTTCTAAAATGAAGCATACGCCCCATGTATTTTTGCTAGATTTTGAACCTGTCATAAATTGTTCTGAAGAAATGAGTTTAAAGCCATTTCTTTTAGCTATATTGTCAATTTCGTCTTTTGAATAATGCCTCATTAAATGACTTTCTTTAATTTGAAACCAATTATCAGATGGCTTGTTTCTTATAAAATTTGTAAAGTTAACTAAAACTTGATTTTTTTTCTTGAAAATCTTTGGCTCTCCAATTCTCACAACTTCACAGGATCTATTTTCAATTTTCTTAACAGTAAGAGAAGGACCGATATAGTTGACTGCAGGGCTGTACCAGCAATCAAAGATAAGCTTACCTTTAGTTGGAAGATGCTTATTAGCATTTTTAAAAAATTTATTAATATCTTTAGCCGAAGTCAAGTAACTAACAACATGGAAAAGAGCCAGAACACAATCAAACTTCTTTTTTGCATCAAATGATCTCATGTCGCCAACAATTGATTTGAAATTTTTATTATTTTTTGCCATCTCAATCATCTCTTTGCTTTGATCAACTCCAAGAATTTTGTATTTATATTTTTTTGTTAATATATTCGCATGTCCGCCAGTGCCAGATCCAAATTCTAGGATTTCACAAGCATCAAGACTAAATTTCTTTAATAAATCATTTATATATCGGCTTTCTTCTTTATAGTCCTTATCTTTATATAACAAATCATAATATTTGCTATAGTCTTTAAAGACCTGATCTTCATTTTTTTTCATTATTTTTTTTTCCTAAAACAGGATAATTTTCTAATTTTTTCGCCCAACTTAAATTATATGCATTTTTCTTTAGATATAAGGACATACTTTCAGTATCTTCTTTATTAACTAACATAGAATTCATTAGTTTTGCCAATTCATTATAATCAAGAGTATTCAAGAAGTAACCATTTTTACCTTCTATTATATATGATGGATCGATGCCATTTGGAGTACCAGCTGCAATTATTGGAAGCCCAGCAGCCATTAATTCATTTATGACCACATTTCCCCTCCCAACACCATCTTGGACGATGATCCCAATTTTACTTTTCTGAATATAATTAATCTTATCTTTATCATTTTCTAAAAATCCTGTCATAGTAATATTTGATTCAAGATTATTTCTTATGATTAAGAGCTCTAATTGTTTTCTACATGGACCATCCCCAACAATACATAAATTAATATCATTACCTTTATCTTTAATGATCCCTACGGCATTAATTACCATGTCAATATTTTTTTGTGGAACAAGTCTTCCAAGGCATATAAAGTCATAAATTTTATTATTCTCATTGAATTTATAGCTATCAAGATCAACGCCATTCTCAATAATAGTTACTTTAGCCTTTTTATTAATTTTTAAAATTAACTCTTTTTCAGAATTACATTCGACAATGAATGTTACATACGTAGAAGTACGGATTATCAATCTTTCTATAAAAGCTCCAATCTTCCCTAAAAATCCTCTTTTGAGCCATTGAGATTGAAGTGTTTCCCACCATTCAATATAAATATTTTTTTTAAAAACTAAACCCAATACGATTAAAGGTAAAACATGTAGTAGTGGCCATTGCCCTATAATAAACGTATTAGATTTTATATATTTTGGAATGCAGATTAAACAATTTAATAAATATAAAATTGGCTCAAAGCTACTTCTAGAACCGTGTTTGTTATAAAAAGAAGGACGGTTTATAAATCCATAATAATTAATACCATCTTTGGAGAAAGATTTACCATCATCCCAAAACTTAAATGAAATCCAATTAATTTCTGAATTAATTTCTTCATTTATTTTTTTTGAAATCTCAAATAATCTTTTCTGACCGCCACCTTCCATGGTTGCATAATCAGCATCATAAAATATAGAAACTTTTTGCATCATGGTATTATGTATGTATTAAAAAAAAATACATTATAATTTTATTATTATTTATATAACAAGTTGATTAGAGTAACTTTAAAATGATTGATATCTTAAAAATGGATAATTCCGAACCTTTTGCACAATTTAGGGAGCTCTATCAAAAAGCGACGCGTAATAATCAGAGTGCCATTGAGGCAGTTGCAATTAGCAGTTATAGCAATATTACTAAAGAGGTTGATTCACGTTTTGTTAATTTAAAATATGTTATAGGACGCAAATTAATTTTTTTCACTAATTACTTGGGCCCAAAAGGAACACAATTTAAAGAAAATCCCAGCATATCTGCGCTTATTTACTGGGATAAAATTGATACACAAATAAGAATTAAAGCAAATATCTATAAATGTTCTGCTAAGTTTTCTGATGAGCATTTTAAAAACAGATCGCCAAAAAAAAATGCTCTGGCAATTGCATCAAATCAATCACAAAAAATAAAAACTTATGATGAGGTGGTTAAAAAATATAATAATACTTTAAATAGTGATTGTGATTTTTCTGTAAGACCAAATTATTGGGGAGGGTACGCTTTTGAACCATACTATTTTGAATTTTGGATTGGGAATGAATCAAGAATAAACAAAAGAAATGCTTACATTCTCCGTAATAATGATTTATGGTCTCATTCAATTCTCGAGCCATAATAAACTATAGTAATATAAGTAATAATTTTTATTTGCTAAAACTTAGATTTAGTTTAGAATTCACAAATTATGAATAATTTATTATCAAAAAACCATTAATCACTTCGTATTTTTAATTCACTTGTATAATTCCATTAAAAAAGCATTCAATTTCTATGCATAGGGGGCAATCATAGCTACAAAAAAACAAGTAGTTCCCATTAACAATAAAATTAAAGCATCTGAAGTGATGCTTATTGGCTCAGATGGTTCTAAGCAAGGCCTTGTTCCATTCACTCAAGCCTATGAGTCTGCAAAAAACTCTTCTCTTGATTTAGTTCAAGTATCACCCACAGGATCAGAACCAGTTGTTTGTAAATTATTGGATTATGGAAAGCACTTATTTGATAAAAAGAAGAACCTATCTTCTTCTAAGGTAAAGGTTAAGAGAAATACAACTAAAGAAATAAAATTTAGACCATCTACAGACATAGGTGATTACAATATTAAATTAAAAAAAATTAAGAGTTTTATTGCCGATGGTGATAAAACAAAAATTAGCATTAGATTTAGAGGAAGAGAAATACTTAATAGTGAACTTGGGCTAAATATGTTGAGTAGACTAAAGGATGACCTTCAAGACTTGGCTCAAGTTGACCAAGAGCCATCTTTAGAAGGAAGACAGCTGTTAATGGTTTTATCACCAATTAGTAAAAACAAGTAGAGATGGAAAGAGTGGTTCTTTCATTCTACATTAACATTTTCTAACTGAAAAAAATATAATAAATTTTATATAGTCACTAATCCAAATATCTTAAAAAATAATAGAATTAAAGCTTTATTCTTGTGTAAGATAGGACTAAAATAAGCAACTTTTAAAAATTAGAGATTTGTAATAGAAAAATGGGATATAAATTAAAAACACATTCTGGGGCCTCTAAGCGCTTTAAGAAGACAGGCACTTCTGTAAAAAGTAAAAGTGCAAATAGGAACCATATTCTTACAAAACAAAGTACTAAAAGAAAAAGACATAACAGAGGTTTAACTAAACTAGCTGGCACCACTTTAAAAATGGTACTAAAGCTAATTAAATAAATAAATAAATATGCCAAGAGTAACAAAATCATTGACAGCGAAAGCTAAACATAAAAAAGTATTAGCAGCTACTAAAGGCCATTATGGTGCAAGAAGCAGGCTTTTTAGGACTGCTAAACAGTCTAATATTAAATCACTGCAATATGCTTTCAGGGATAGAAAAAATAAAAAAAGAGCATTCAGGGCACTGTGGATCGCGAGAATAAATGCTGCCTCAAGACAATTAGGAGTTCCTTATTCAAGGCTTATTAATTCT
>Ga0206130_10008398_pt1 | contig 11106 bp, 9 predicted proteins | sample Helgoland_Spring_9_FD_148637 | JGI IMG/M metagenome (GOLD analysis project Ga0206130, IMG submission 148637) | Pelagic subsurface seawater microbial communities from Kabeltonne, Helgoland, North Sea - Helgoland_Spring_Bloom_20160512_1 | ecosystem: Environmental > Aquatic > Marine > Epipelagic ...
TTAAGAGATATCATTGAGGACCAATTGAAGGGACAGATGGTTTATAAAGAAATAGCTGAATCGGATCGGGTATATCGAGATCTCTTGATTGAGAAGCTAGAGTCTGTGCCTCTTGTTTTGCTAGGTATCAATTTGATCTTGGGACCGAACACGGACAAAGCTGTTGATTTGAGGGGGGAAATGTTTTTGCCCTCCTATTTAATGGATAATCTTGATCGTTATGGTCGTCATACAGACGGTGAAGTGATTATGGATTCTAAGAAGTTGGTATTTCCAGAACGACTTGAATTTTCAGGTCCTTCAATTTTTAGACAGCCAGCATTGTATGCATTTCTTCTGTTTCTTTTTTCTATTTACGCCTATTTGCGGGGAATGTTTACTAGTGCCTTAAATGTAGTAGGGGTATTTCTATTGAGTTTGAGTGTGATTTGTGGACTTTTATTTTCTTTCATGTGGCTCTTTACTGATCATCAGACCACATATATGAACCTGAATTTATTTTGGGCCAATCCCCTGAGTATTTATTTTTTGATTAAGATATCGAGAAAGAAAGTGCCTAGTATAGTTCTCAATACACAAAAAGTGCTTTTATTCTTGGCATTCTTGTTCCTTGTAGTCCTGCCTTTGGTTCAAATTGGGATAAGTCGCTCGGTTTTAAATTTTATAGCTGTTCCTAAGCATATACCCTTCCAAATTTTTGTTTTTTCATTGATTGGTATGCTTTGGGTGCAATATGCAAGATTTAAGCCTCAAAAAAAGTAAGTCTTACTTGGTGTTTATGATGTATATAATTAATTTACATTTATAATGGTTTTGCCACTATTTGAATAGGGTGAAATGCAATGTTGCTTACTGTCGAAGCTTAAATATTAGTATTTTTCATGAATTTGGTCGTTACATATTCAAAAAATTGATTTATTCAGTTTTTAAAGATATTTATGATTAAATTATTTGAAAATTCTCTAGAAGAGGTGTAACTACAAACCATTCCAACACCTAAAGCAAGCCCACCTATTCAGAATAGTCACATTTTGATTGTAACATTCCAATAGACAAGCAATGCAAAGATTTATTATATTATTCATAACATTAATGGGGTCTCTAAGCCTTTTTGGTCAGGAGATAATTACCGTAGAACATGCATGTAATTTTCATGGTGCGGATAAGAAGGGTAGGATCTATGCCTATGAATCTGATCATCATGCTGAATTAGCATTGAGGAAGATTATGGAATTTACGGGTCTCCCAGCAAATTTTGAATTAAAAGCTACCAATGTACCTAATGCCGCAGCGGCACTTCAGGGGTATAAAAGATATATTTTCTATAATCAATCTTTCATGCAGCGTATCAGTCAGAGCACGAAATCAGACTGGACTGCTTATTCAATTCTTGCTCATGAGATTGGGCATCACCTGTCAGGACATACATTGAGTGATGACAATGATAGGCATGTAGTTGAACTGCAAGCAGATGTGTTTTCAGGTTATATCCTATATCAAATGGGGGCAACACAACAAGAAGCTCTATTAGCACTGAATGAACTTGCGGATGATATAGAAACACCTACACATCCATCTAAGAACGATAGGAGGTTGGCTGTTATTTCTGGATGGAATAAGGCAAAGGATCATTTTTCTAAGAAGCCTGATTTTGATCGATCAGCAGCAGTAAATAAGAATTTCTCTGTTGTTGAAGAAGCTCAAAAGCAGAATCAAGGGGCTACAGACAATACAGTTGAAGAGAATACAGGTTTGAGTTACAGCAGTCCATTTAGTGTGAATAAGGTATATACAAATGTGACTGAGTCTGGCAATGTAGGAATGCGCGTAAAGGTTCAGATTCGAGATGAGGATCTATTGTCGGGAGATTATAAATGTGTTGCCTGGTTTTATAATGAAGAGGGGCAGCGTTTAGAGGACAAGAATGGCAAATTTAAATCTGGGAACAATCAGGTTTCTGCTGGGTCTGACCTATATATGAGTGGTAACGGTCTTTCTGGACATTGTGATATATTTATACCGTATGCAGAATTGCATCAAGGGGAGGGCTTCAATCTTTCTCAATTTAAATTGGGCTTGTTTAAGAAAAGAAGTAATGGCTCATTTGAGCGAGTTTTCGTTGATAATAATTTTACAGACTTTGAGTATTTCAATATTCATAAAGAAGTTCTTTGTGATGTAGAGTATTCCAGAGTGGAAATAAATAAAAGTAGAGGAGAAGTAGACGGGTTAGAGGTTGTTGTAAAAGCGAATGTGAAGAACATGAGTGAGGATGAATTTATGATTGTAAGCTGGTTTTATGATGAAAATGGAAATCCACTTATAGATGTAAATCAGAAGTTTTCATCAAGCGGCACAGTTGTAACCTATGAATCTTTTAAATATGAGGGAACCGATAATATGGCCTTCAATTTGTTTATTCCGTATGATGAATTTCATCTTCCATCCGGAGATCATCATCTTCAATATAGACTCGGTATTTACAGGAAATCAAATGGAAAACTAGAACTAGTTAAGAAGGAAAAAGTAATGAAATCTTTCGTACTCTTTAATTAGTAACTATTTTTCTATATCTTAAATAAAAATATATTGAGACCGTGTACTTTTGTGCACGGTTTTTTTGTCATGTATAGTATATGATTGTCAGTTTCTTTTATATATAAATTTTTCTTTATTAATTTTGGCAATTCTTAAATATGATCATAAATCCCCGTAAATGAAGAATCTCATATTGTTTGTATTAGTATTCTGCTCAACATTCCTCGTTGCTCAGCATCAAATTACTGGCTACGCCGTTTTTTATGCGGATTATTTTCAAGGTCGAAAAACTGCTAATGGAGAAATCTATGACGGAATGACCTACTCCGCAGCATCAAGGAATTTTCCATTTGGTACTATTCTTAAGGTTACTCGATTGGATAGTGGAGGTCGAAGAACAAAGGAAGTAGTCCATGTTCGTGTAAATGATCGAGGTCCTTTTGCCAAGGAATGTCCAGAATGTATTTTAGATCTTTCATGGATAGCTGCAGATCAAATTGGTCTAACGCTGGATGGTAAAGCAGCTGTAATAATTGAGCATGTAGGCTTTTCTAAAAAGGCCATATCTGGTCCAATTGGCGATTATTCAAAATCGGACAAGCAGAATACCCTATATCAATCGAATCCGAATGCTCCAATTAATAGTTACTCTTACAAAGCTAAATCGGCTAATTATCAGCAAGCCAAAGTGCAGCCTACAAGAACATTTGCTTCATCAAGTTCTAATTTTATCGCTGGAGGATCTCAGTTGCGTTCGAAAGGAATTGAAACTACAGTTGTAGAGGAAGATCCGGTGGTTTTATTTGGCTATAATTCTGCTTCAACAGTAATTCCTGAAGTAAATGCGAATGCTGGATTCGAATATTCCAATACTACGGAAGGTTATGGAATACAATTAGCTTCGTACGTGGATAGAAGTAATGCAACTCGATACCTTCAAAGTTTAGATAGCAAAGGAATGCAAGATGTGTTTATTAAAACTATAGACTTAGACTCTAAGCGGTATTTTAAAATTATAAAAGGTAATTTTTCTACTAGAGGAGAGGCAGAGAAGGAATTGTATAGATTAAATCGAGACACAAAACACAGAGGCTTCATCTTGCTGCTTTCCAAATAATATGTGCCGTTATCAGAAAAAATATTGAAAAACGATGTTTATATAGCTATATTTAGAGAGTACATAACTAATGTTATGTCCCTCTTGCCAAGAAAAGGTGCATTTATGCACCTTTTTCAATTTTATAAAGCTTCAATAAGCTGGATTACATAGTCAATGGAGGCCTCAAGGTCAAGCTGGGAATTATCAAGAAGGTGTGCGTCTTTTGCTTGTTTAAGCGGACTGTCAGCCCTAGTAGAGTCAATGTGGTCTCTTTCGTTTAAGTTCTGAATTACTTCCTCTAGACTGATGTCTATGTCTTTTGCCTTCAATTCTTCAAATCTTCTTTGAGCTCTTATGGTGGCTTCAGCAGTTAGAAATATTTTTAATTCTGCTTCAGGAAAAACGACAGTTCCAATATCTCTGCCATCAAGCACAACTGATTTATCTTTTCCCATTTCTTGTTGCTGGCGAACTAAGTCACGACGAACCATTGATAATTCTGCGACAGGACTGACCATATTAGATACTTCCATTGTTCGGATAGCATCCTCAACATTTTTGCCATTAAGGAAGGTTGTATTTTTACCTTCAATGGATTTAAATCCAATTTTTATATTGTCTAGTGCAACTGCAACTTCAGCTTCATTTGAGATGTCAATATTTTTTGATTGAAAATAGAGCGTGCAGGCTCTGTACATAGCACCAGTATCTATATAGCCGTAAGCTAGTTTTTTGGCCAAGGCTTTTGCTAAGGTGCTTTTTCCACAAGAAGACCAACCGTCAATTGCAATGATAATTCCTTTATCCAAACTCTATTGATTTTAATCACTCAAATTTATGATAAATTGGGAACAGCTGTTGAGTGGGCCTCAAATACTAGCTTTATTAAATCCCCATAATTTACAGGCTCGAAGGTATCTAGATTTTGGCTGTTTAAAAAGTTAGATTCACACAAAATATTAAATTCTTTTTCGACAGATACAGGAAGTTTACTGAAATCCTGACGCTCCCAATGATTTAGAACTTTTATAAGTTGGCTTGCTCTCTTAGGGAGTTTTAAGGTTTCACTGGTTTGGAGTTTTCGTATTTGTTCAATTTTTGCAGTCAATAAGTAGCGATTTCTAATGGACACTAACTCAATAAGATTTATTTGCAACTTCAAAACTTTATTGACATCGGTTGACCGCATAGTAATCCGTGTTAGTTCCTCCATACCATCAATGGTAGCATACTTATTTGTCCTATTTATAGGGGTTAAAATATTCTGTTTTATTCTAAAGTACTGAAGCATGTAATAATAAACTTCCAGCTTTGCAGAAGAGCTTATCTTTATTGAATGTTCGAAAATAGGGCTAATCATATTGAATGACCTAATAGCAGCTTCAATCTCATTTTGCTTCAAAAGGTGGCTAATGAGGCTTAGAGTAAGATTTTCTTTTTGATGGTAATTGAATCTCTTATTGCTTATATGAGCGGACAATTCTTCCAAAAGTTTATTCGTTTGCAGTGTCTTACTCTGGGCTATGAAGTTCCAATTGATAAAGTAATAGAGATCTTCGGTCCTCAGATCTTCCTTTCTATTTTTCTCAAAAAAGATATTGCATAATGTTGTGATTTCTTTGAAGGCTCCCTTTAGACCGTGCTTTATAATCTTATTCTGATAATACGTCTTGAGTGCCAATGGGGAAAAAGAGTTTTCATTGGCTACATATTTCTGTTGAGGCCCATCAGATAAGCTTGTTTTTAGAATTGGGTACTCGAATTTCAGCAACTGATTCAGTATTCTATGCTCGTTTATTAGTTCGAGTTCTATGCTTATATTTTCTAATGCTCTGCGTTGTTTTTCTGATACAAGCGCACTTTCTTTGAATGAGTTTTGCTTTATGTACAAATCGGCAAGTAAGCTACTGGATGAAAGAGTACCTTGGTGGTCGTTGTATTTCTCTGCTAATAGTAGTGCCTTTTTGCATAGTCTTAAAGCGTTGGCGTGAGCTCCGACTGACCGGAATAAACTTGCTAAGCTGATGTTTCTTCTGACTTGTGCCTCGGCCAAGTAACTTGGTGGAAGTTTGAAACTACTTGGATCAAGCAGTAAGGTGTTGTTTATGAGTTTGTTGTAGAATCTTGATTTCAGTTTGCGGTATTTTTCATTAATTGCTTTATCTCCATAAAGCATCAATGCAGCATCTTGATCTGATTTTACCTTTCCTTTTTTCAAACCGAAGTAGAACTTGAAAAACAAGTTGTCAGCTTGCTCAAGATGCTCGGTTTCCAAAAAATCACTTTTCTGTAATTGCCTTTTGGAAATTATCTGAAGAAGTTCACTCAGGTATTTCATGATTCATCACTTGAAAAAATGTAACACCTAATCAAAGCATATTTAATAGTATAAGTTCCAAAAAAAAGCCGTCTTTGGATTAAGACAGCTAATTTTTTTTCTTGTTCTGAGGTTAGTATTCATCTTCATTGAAGAGGAAATCATCCTTCCTTGGATAATCAGGCCAGATATCTTCGATACCTTCATATACCTCACCTTCGTCTTCCATTGCCTGAAGATTTTCTATAACCTCAATTGGTGCTCCCGAACGGATTGAGTAATCAATAAGTTCGTCTCTAGTGGACGGCCATGGCGCGTCTTCTAAGTGATAAGCAAGTTCTAATGTCCAATACATACAAAAACCAGTTTTGACTTAATTGTCTTTTGAATTATGCATACTGCAATAACAGGCAAATGTATAAAACTTACCTATTGGTTGCAATAGTATAAAAAATATTCCTTATAAAATATTTTTTTGATTCTAAAAAGCTAATATTAATTAGTTCCTTTGAACTTATTGATAATTCAAAATGTACACTAAAAAGTTTAACTAAATCGATTTTTTTTTAAAATTTTAGCATTTTGGTTAGGCGTCATACAGTCTGGAAGCAAATAATATAGGCAGTTTTTCGTTATTTTTTAGCTCGTATTTATGCACTCAATAGTTTTGGAATACTATATAATTATGAGAAAAAGCACTAATTATCACAACTTACCAATGAGATTGACAACATTAATTTTGTTTGCACTTTTTTTTCCTCTTTTTCTTTCAGGGCAAAGTGAAGATGCAAAAAGGTATGCTGAGGAATACGAAAAAAACATTCAGAAAAGTCAAATTGACGGGATTTATATTCCTAAGGATATGGCAGATGCATTCATTGAGCTTGACAGACTTACAAGCAGGGAAAATAAAGTTAAGTTCATTAGTCTAAATGAAAAAGAAGCTTCAAGAAGGTTATTCTTTAGTTTGGGTCGGTGGATTACAATTAAATGGCAATTTTATGAAGGCTCTAGGTTTTCTCATTATCTTAAGTCTGCTGGTTTGAAACATCCAGATGATATGACATTCTTTGTTATGATAATGTATCATAGGCATCTAACGAAAGCTCCCCTAGATGTAAAGAATCTGATCGATCAGTTGAATGATAAAACTTTTTTTTCCGAGGAAAATAAATCAGATCAATAGGATAGAACCTTGCTTTTAGAGTGGTTTAAGTACTTATACTCTTAAAAAATGAAATCCTTTTTTGACAATTTTGCGATATATAAACATACTTTTATAATATTGTGTTTTTAAAGTTTTGCACACTACCAAATTGCACTTATGTCTAAGCATCTTGTAATCGTGGAGTCGCCAGCTAAGGCGAAGACCATAGAAAATATATTAAAAAAGATAGATGATAACGACTATGTCGTTACATCTTCAGTAGGACACATTAGGGATCTGCCGAAGTCGGGAGATGCTATAGACGTAGCCAACGGCTTTAAACCTAAATATGTCATATCTCCTGAAAAGGCCAAAACCGTTAAGGAATTGAAAAGCCTTGCTAAGAAGGTTGATGAGATCTTACTCGCGACGGATGAAGATCGAGAAGGAGAAGCTATATCCTGGCATTTGTGTAAGGTTCTAAAGCTGGATGAAAATACAACTAAACGTATTGTCTTCAGGGAAATTACGGCTCCTGCTATCAAAAAAGCAATTGCAAATCCTAGGACTCTAGACCTTTCTCTAGTCGATGCACAACAGGCAAGACGCCTTTTAGATAGACTCGTTGGATTTGAACTATCTGAGGTGTTGTGGAAGAAGGTAAAAGGTAATCTATCCGCTGGTCGTGTGCAGTCTGTAGCGGTAAAGCTTATCGTGGATAAAGAGCGGGAGATTCAAAAATTTGATCCGACAAACTTTTATAAAGTAGAAGCTTTATTTAATGTTGAAAATCAAAATGGAAAACAAGTAGAGCTTAAAGCTGAGTTGAAGCGTAAGATTGATAATAAAGAGGAAGCGAATAGTTTCTTAGAAACTTGTAAGCTAGCTTCATACTCTATCAACAATATCCAGGTAAAACCGTCTAAGCGCAAGCCACCAGCTCCATTTACAACATCTACCCTTCAGCAGGAAGCTAGCCGAAAGCTTGGTTTTGCTGTAAAGCGTACGATGTCAGCAGCTCAGTCTTTATATGAGAAAGGTTTCATAACCTATATGCGTACGGATTCCATCACCTTGAGTGATGTAGCACTTAGTGCAATTGAAAAGCAAGTAGTTGCTGATTATGGTGAGAAGTACCATCAATTCAGACGATTCAAAAATAAAAATCAGAATGCCCAAGAGGCACACGAAGCTATACGACCTACTTATATTGATCGCAAAGATGCACCCGATGATAGGGACCAAAAGCGTCTTTATGATCTAATTCGTTTACGCACCTTAGCCTGTCAGATGTCTGATGCGGTTATCGAAAAAACGATAGTGGATGTAGGCATTTCAACAAACAGGGATGAAGTACTTGTCGCTGAGGGTCAAATGATCAAGTTCGATGGCTACCTAAAAATATATCTAGAGGGTAAGGATAATGACGATGAAGATACTAAAGGCATGCTTCCTCCATTAAGAGAGGGTCAGGCACTTAGTTTCACGCTTATGACTGCGAAGGAACGCTTCACAAAAGCAGCAGCAAGATTTACTGAAGCTACATTGGTTAAGAAGTTAGAAGAACTCGGTATAGGAAGGCCTTCTACATATGCATCCACGATTGGTAAAATCATGGAAGTTGGTAGAGGTTATGTTGTAAAAGACAGTAGGGAAGGTACAGATCGTCAGTTTCAGACAATCACCTTGTCTTCGGATGATACAATAGCTGAAACTCAAAACACAGAACGTACAGGTGTCGTAAAGAACAGATTGTTCAGCACAGACATGGGTATCGTGGTTACGGATTTCCTTGAAAAGCACTTTGATAACATCATGAACTTTGGATTTACCAAAGAGATGGAAGAGCGTTTTGACTTGATTGCTTCAGGTAAAGAGAATTGGGTTGAAATGTTAGAAGGTTTCTATCATTCATTCCATAATACAGTATTAGAGACCATAGAAAAGGCCGACCGTGCTTCTGGAGAACGTATTTTAGGAAAAGATCCTGAATCGGGTAGAACAGTGCTCGTTCGAATGACCAAGTTTGGTAGACCAGTCGTGCAGATCGGTAAACCGGAAGAACTAGAGGAGGAGGAGAAACCTAAATATGCAAACTTGAAAGCAGGGCAGTCCATGGAAGAATTGACTGATCTAGAAGAAGCGCTAGACCTTTTCCAACTGCCTAAGTCTTTAGAACCCTACAAAGGAATGGAGGTAACTGTTGCCTCTGGAAGATTTGGACCATATATCCGATTCGGAGAAAAATATGTTTCAATTCCAAGGACAATAGACCCTATGACTATTGGACAGGATAAAGCGGAGGAATTGATTGAACTGAAAATACAAGAAGATGCTCCAGTTGCTACCTATCAAGATTTACCTGTAACTCAGGGTAAAGGTCGTTTTGGGCCTTTCTTGAAATGGAACAAGATGTTCATCAACATATCTAAGAAATATGATCCGGATAATTTAAGTTCGGATGATATAATTGAGCTAATAGCTGCAAAAGTGGAAAAAGAGGCAAATCGCTATATCCATCGTTGGGCTGATATAGACTTAGCAGTCGAAAATGGCAGATGGGGACCTTTTATTCGATTCAAAAAGAAGAGTATAAAGCTTCCAAAAAATGCGGAAGGTAAGCGAATGACGAAAGAAGAAGCAGAAGATCTTACTTTGGATGCAGTAAAAGCATATGTTTCAGAGGAGATTCCTAATGCATTTGGGAAAAAGAAAGCAGCGCCTAAGAAAAAGGCTCCTGCTAAGAAGAAAACGACAACTAAAAAATAAGATAAAGCCGGTCCTAGACCGGCTTTATTTTTTTTTGGCAACAAGTGCAAATACGTGCGGAAAGTTTTCTTGTGTTATTGCATATACATACCTGCCAGGGACACGCTCAAACATATTCTCAAAACAATTGTACGGCGAGTAGTCATATTCTTTGATTGTATTTAAGTCTAGACCGCTATTTATTAAAGCCTGAATGACCTCTGAAAGCGAATGTGTCCAGAAGTATTCTTTGAATTCAATAGCAGATTCAGTATCTGCATAAGTCCCTTTTACAGTCTCCTCGTAGGGTGCTCCTGTATTGAAATAACTATATTCTAATTTGTGATTTTCCCAGTTGTACATGTAGATGACCGGATGGAATTCTGCCAAAATTAGTTGACCATCTTTTTTTAGGCAATTTGAAATAACAGATGCCCATTTGTCCAGGTCAGGGAGCCAACAAATTGCACCATATGATATAAATACAAGGTCATATTTTTCATCAAGATAGTCAGGGGTGTCGTAAACATTTGCACAAATGAACCTTGCATCAAGGCCAAGCTTATCATTCAACTCTTTTGCTTTTGCTATGCTTGTTTCTGAAATATCTACTCCAGTAACTTTTGCACCCATCCTAGCAAGACTCAGGCTATCTTGACCAAAGTGACATTGCAGGTGTAAAATGGATTTATCTTTGACATTAGGCAGCAATTCAAGTTCAATTTCTTTAAGACTATTTTTTCCACGGAGAAAGGCATCCATCTCATAGAATTCAGATGCTATATGGACCTTTGTGCGACTATCCCATAGAATCTTATTCGTTTCGAAGTATTTTTTCATGTTTTCTTGTGAATTATTTAACCATTTGGGTATTTATGCATTTACAATATAGTATACAATTAAAACTTAAAAGATATGGCAGACGAAAAACAAGGCAATAAGTTAAATATTGAGATACCAGAGGATATAGCTGAAGGAACCTATTCCAATCTGGCTATCATATCACATTCAAATTCAGAATTTGTTATCGACTTTGTAAGATTGGTGCCCAATGTGCCAAAGGCTAAGGTGAAGTCAAGAGTGATTCTTACACCTGTACATGCTAAGAAATTGCTTCAGGCTTTAACAGATAATGTAAATAAGTTTGAGGCTCAATTTGGAGAAATTGATGCCAACAAGGGCGGAAATGTACCTCCATTTAATTTCAATACGCCTAAAGCAAAGGCATAAAAAAAAATCAGCTTGCCAATTTGGTAA
>Ga0206130_10008401_pt1 | contig 11102 bp, 6 predicted proteins | sample Helgoland_Spring_9_FD_148637 | JGI IMG/M metagenome (GOLD analysis project Ga0206130, IMG submission 148637) | Pelagic subsurface seawater microbial communities from Kabeltonne, Helgoland, North Sea - Helgoland_Spring_Bloom_20160512_1 | ecosystem: Environmental > Aquatic > Marine > Epipelagic ...
TTGGTAGGGGCCCCCCGGGGGCGCCCCCCCCCCCCCCCCCTCCCCCCCCCCCCCCCCCCCCCTCCTTCCCCTTGCGCGATGGCGGCGCTTGCGTCGCCGGACAAGAAGACCTTCGTGGCCGGCCTGGCCAACAACCGCGCGGGGCGCATCCTGTCCAACCACCTGTCCGCGGTGGCGCTGCGCGCCACCTCCGGAGGCCACGACAGCGCCGTGTCGGAGGCGATCGCCAACGAGCGCGTCTTCGTGCACGCGCTCAACGCGGCCGTGCGCGGCAGGCGGCCCTTCCCGTGCGGGCTGTCGATGCCACTGCCGCGCTACATCGCCATCGTCAACCTGTCGGGCGAGCGCATGCTCGTGCACTCGCAGAGCGCGGCGCTCCTCACCACGCTGTGCACGCGGTCCGCGACCGTGCACGCGCAGGAGCTCGGCGGGTTCCTCGCGGCCTTCGAGCAGATCCCCATCCACCGCACGCCCGACTGCTGCAAGTTCGTGCTGCTCACGTACAGCCTGCCGTGGCAATCGGGGGTGCAGGCGGCCTTCTGGCACCTGAGCGCGTGCTGCATCGAGCACGGAGGCGAGCCCGGCCACGAGCACGTGCGGTTTGCGGACCGCGTGCTCTGCTTCTCGGGCGCGTCCGAGCGGCCGTTTGCGGGCAAGCCGGTGCTCGACCCGCGCGACCGGCAGATCGCGCTCGCGGACGACGCCGAGCCGCTCGAGCTGGTCGCGCGCAAGCAGATGGACGACTTCGAGGAGGCGTACAGTCCGGCGTGCCTGGACGGGCCCTCGGTGCTGCTGCAGGTGCCGGCCGAGGGCGGCAAGAACGCGCAGCTGCTCGGGCTGGTGCAGGAGCTGACGCGCCAGCGGACCGAGGACCAGGCGGAGGCGAAGCGGCTCAGGGCGGAGGTGGCCGACCGCGAGTCGGCCGTGGGCGCGCTCGTGTCGCAGAACGAGGAGCTGGCCAAATGCATGGAGGGGGCGCACGCGCTGGAGATGGAGAAGCTGCGCACCGAGACGGACGCGCAGCTGCTGCTGAGCAGGCAGCAGCAGAGCGCGCTCAACGCCGAGATGATCGTCGAGCGCGTCGCGTCGTCCAAGGCGGCCGAGGAGAAGGCGCGCGAGCGCAAGGCGCACGAGAGGGTGGTGGCCCGCTGCGACGAGCTGCGGCGGCAGTCGGAGGGCAAGGACAAGCTGCACAACGCCGCGCTCGGCAAGCACCGGGCGGAGATCGTGCGCCTCGAGGCGCGCCTCGAGGCGGCCACGGCGCAGGCGGGCACGCTCAAGGCGCGCCTCGACAAGGAGCACGCGGCGCTCGTGCTGCGCCAGCAGACGCTGCACACGACGAGCCTCGAGCGCGTGCACGCCGCGCTCGCGAGCAAGGAGCAGCTGCTCAACCAGCTGAGCGACAACAACGAGCGGCTGAGCGTCGAGGCGCTCTCGCTCAAGTCGCACGACGAGGAGCAGGCGGCCGCGATCGCGCGGCTCGAGCAGGAGCTCGCCGTGGTCTGCGCGCCGACGGCGCGCGAGGTGGGCACGAGCACGTGCAACGCGTCGACGGCCACGCACCACTGCGCTTCCACGCAGACGGCGCCGCTGCCGGCCGACGGGAACGCGAGCGGCGGTGGCGGAGGCGGCGGCGGCGGCGGCAACGGCAACGGCAACGGCAACGGCGGCGGTGGCGGCACGACGACGGGCCACAAGGGCGTCCCGCGAGCGCACCCAAACTACCAGGCCGCCATCGACGCGCTGCAGGAGCTGGTGCACCACTCGCGGGGCGTGCGCCCCGCGCTGCCGGTGGCGTACGGCAACGGCTACGCGGTGCCGCTGCCGCTGCCCTTTCCGCACTACACGCCCAACGGGCACCCCAGGCCGTACCCACCGCCGGCGCACCGCGCCCCCCAGTAGTCGCGCGGAGCGCCTGTTCGGGCGTGGCGCTGCTCCAACGCCGCCGCGCGCGCGCCGGCCAGCTAGCAGTCGCGCGCTAGTTTGGCGGAGGCGAGGTAGAGCTGCAGCCCGATCGCCACGAGCGAGAACGAGGCGTTGAGCTCGGCCTTGGCGCGCCCGGCGATCTCCAGAAACTCGCGCCGCTGCCGCTCCGTGAAGCAGGCGGGCACCGGGCGCGGCGACGATGGCGCCGAATCTGCGCGCGGGCCGGCGCGGGGCGTCAGCGGGCGGCGGTCGCCGGCCGGCCGCGGACCCGTGCCCCGTGTGCTTGGAGCCGCTCACCGAAGACCAGTTCCGCTTCCCGTGCGGGCATGGCGTCTGCACGGGGTGCAACGGCCGGTTGGCGCAGCGCGACTTCCTCTCGTGCCCCACCTGCCGCACGCCGCGCGAGGGCGTGAGCCAGCGGCAGGTGGAGCGCGCCAACCACGCGCGCGCGCGCGAGGACGCCGCGGAGGCGGGGGAGTCGTTGGTGGTGTTTGCGGGCGGGCGGCAGTTTGAGGTGCTCTTCTTCCCCGACGAGAGCGACGGGCAGCACCCGTTTGCCCCGCTGGGGGGGCCCCCGGGCACCCTGCACGAGGTGCGGCCGGACGGCGTGCGGCGCGCGCGGGGCGAGGAGGCCCCGGACCCCGAGCAGCAGCAGGCCGCGCTGCAGGCGGCCGAGGCGGCCCTGGCCGCGGACGAGGCCGGCCACGGGATGGGCACGCGCCAGCGCTCGCAACGCCTGACGCTGCGCGGGCCCGTGCGCGACCTGGTGGACGCGCTCACGCGCCCCACGACCATGCAGGAGTTCTTAGCGCACCGCGAGCGCGCGCTGCGCGCGTTGTAGCGAGGGTCGTGGCACGCTGCACGTTCTCGGGGGAACCCCGCGGTTCGGTGACCCTGCGGTTTTGCAACCAACGTTCCAGTGACACTGTTTGTTTTAAAAAATCATCTTTTCTGCAAACAGTGTTACTAGAATTCGGATTACAAAAAATAGTGACATTCCGAAAGCGGCTCCAACTTGTGATGAAATAATAACCGCGATCTCGGACGGCGTGATCCGTTTGCCCCGCCAAGAATGTGAGCACCCTGAAAGTGATCACATTGTGGGCGCGCCAGGATTTCTAGAATTGGAATAGTGGGTTTTGGTGGCAAAATAGTGAGTTGGCTCGGAACCCTCGAATTTGCGTCTTGTGTTCCGAAAGGGGGCACGAGTGGCGCGTCGGCGGCTCCGGTACATTGCATCACGGAGGACGGTCGGATGCCGACGCCGGCGGCGCCGTCGGCGGCGGCCGACTTTCCGGGCGTCGACCTCGACGGGTGGAACTACTTTGGCAAGCTGCTCAAGGAGTTCCACCCCGAGCTCAGGAGCGAGTGTGGCGTCGAGGTCAAGCAGGAGGCCGCGCCCGAGCCGCACGGCGAGATGCTCGTGGCCGCGAGCGCGCGCGCGTCGCGCGCCGCCCGCTCGCCGCCGCCGTCCGACGCGGCGCAGACGGACGCGTGGGCGGCCGTCGCGCGCGCCGCGACCGCGCGCGAGGCCGAGCAGGGGCTCGCGCGGCTCGACCGGCAGCCGGTCGTCACCTTCACGGCCAAGCTCGGCCGCGGCGGCAGCCGCTCCGACTACGCGGGCAGCGCGGCGCGGCCGGCGCCCAAGCTCAGCCACGTCTTCTCGCTGCAGCGGCCGATCGAGTCGAACGCGCGCGAGTCGAGCTTCCTCGTCTACCAGAGCGTGCTGCCGCTCGAGTCGGCGAGCCTGGCGGCGGCGGGCATGCGCAGCAACTCGGTGCGCGCGAGCGTCGTGCACAAGGTGCGCAAGACGCAGGGCGGCGGCCAGCAGACGACGCGCAACAACCTGCAGGACCTGTCGGCGAGCTGGGCGGGGCAGGCCGCCAGCGTCGCCATCGCCCTCGGCGCGGCCGAGGCCGCCTTCGGCGCGGCGCGCTCGCCCGGCGCCACGTGCGCCGCGAGCGCCGCGCCGCTCGTGGCCGGCGCGCGCGCGCGCCCCGACCGCGCGCTCTTCGTGATGACGAGCTCGACGCGCCTGCTGCCGCACGCGCTGCCGACGCGCATCAACGCGCACAACTTTTTGACGACGATGCAGGGCTTCGCGATGAGCGAGCTCGAGGCGGGCGCCATCCGCTCGCTCGTGCCGCAGCAGGTGGCCTCGCTGCGCACCATCTGCAACCACATCGTCGACAAGACCGACGGCGTCTCCATCTGGGCCGCGTGGGTGCTGCTCGTGCACATGCTGAGCGACCCGCGGCTGCGCCGCCTCGTGCAGGCCTCGCCCGTCTCGGACGGCGAGGTGGCCGTCGCGTACCTGTTCACCAACTACGCGCGCGCCGAGGTGACGCGCCGCGCGCGCGCGGCGCAGAAGGAGGCGGCCGAGAAGGCGGCGGCCAAGCAGGCGGCCAAGGGCAAGGCGGGCAAGGCGGGCAAGGCGACGGCGGGCAAGGCGGGCAAGGTGACGGCCGCCAAGCGGGCAAAGACGGCCGCGCCCAAGGCCCCCTCGGCCGACGACAAGAGCGACGGCAACGGCGACGACAAGAGCGACGACGACGACGCGCGCACGGTGGAGGCACAAGTGGCGCTGCAAACGGTGGCCGACAAGCAGACGCTCTCGCTCAAGCGCAAGCGGCCGGCGTCCTCGGGCGTCGTGCAGGTGTCGGGCGGCGTGCTCGACTACTGGAGCGCGGCGCTCGCCTCCGAGTACGCGAGCATCCTCAAGCTGATGATCACGCAGAGCAAGGCGCTCGCCAACCAGGCCTCCATCCAGACGCTCACGGGGCAGGCGCCCGCCGGCTTCGACGTGGAGCGCAACGCGCTGCTGGTAAACATCTCGAGCGCGAACGCCGTCAAGAGCGCCGAGGCGCTCTCGAGCCTCGTGGTCACCACGGCCGAGCGCGTGCCCAAGATCGTGACCTGGCGCTGCCGCGGCGCCGACGGCAAGGTGGGCGTGCACACGGGACTCGCGCGCTCGCAGGCGGACGCGTCCAACACGACGCTGCACGCCGTGGCGATGCCGCCGAGCGAGGCGCAGGAGGCGAGCGGCCACCACGCCGTGCTGTGGTCGCTCGCCGTGCGCAACACCACGCCGCACGACGCGTCCACAAGCCTCGTGCCCGGCGTGGCCGAGGGCCTCGCGCACCACCACCACGTGGCCGAGCACGGCGTGCCGCAGCGCCACCGCGCGCGCGCCACGCGCGTGCTCGACACGGTGGCGCAGCGCACGCAGCGCGCCGCGTGCGACGGCTCGCTCGACGTGGCGCTCACCGGCGTGGCGCGCGGCTTCGTCGCGCTGCGCGCCAAGCTCGTGGTGAGCGAGTCGCAGCTGCGCACGGGCGCGCTCGTCGCCGAGCGCATGCGCGCCGCCGACTTTGCGGCGCGCGAGCGCGCGCGCTGCGAGGGCTGGGGCGACTTCGAGACGCGCACGGTCCTCTCGGAGGAGCCGCTCCCCGCCGCGCCCGAGCCGTACGCCACGCCCGCGTCCAACCTGACGCTCGCGCTCGAGGCCAACGAGCAGGCGCGCGTGCTGCTGCGCGGCAAGTGCCGCCGCGGCGACCCGTGCCGGCACATCTGCGGCGTCATCTCGGCCACCGAGATGGGCGAGGTTGCGTGCGAGGAGCACGACCGGCCGCAGCCGCTGCTGCCCATCGTCGACTGCCGCGTCGAGTTCCTGGACCACGGCGAGCCGGGGCAGCCGCTGCCCAGCCGGCGCGACGCGAGCCTGCGCACGGCGGCGATCACGCTCACCGTGTGCGGCGACGCGCCCGTGCGCCTCGTCGACCTGCTCGAGCTGCACCTGCGCCGGCCCGCCGCGGGGCTGCCGCGGCGCGTGCACCACACGCAGGCGCTCGCGCTGCTGCACGGCGGCGTGGCGCGCGCGAGCGAGCTCAACGACGTCACCGCCTCCATCTCGGCGGGGCACGTCAACTCGAGCATCGCCTCGGCCAAGCGCATCCTCGTGGGCGACCTCAACATGCGCCTCTACCTCACCCTGTACCAGGCAAACAAAACGCGCAATTTTGAACCACACACACGCACACACACACACGCGCACACACACACACACACACACAGAGAGAGAGACTGCCGGCGACGCGACCATTTGCTTCCGTGCAGCAAGATCACCGCTTGCCTTTGCCGGCCCGCGGCAGGTCTATCGCGTGGGCACGAGCAACGTGCCGCGCTCCTTTGAGACGACGGCGTGGTCGGGCGCCTACGGCTGCGGATTTGACATCGGCACCTCGGGCGGCATCGGCATCCGCGCGAGCAGCGTCACGGCGGACAAGCGGTGCGTCGCCGCAGCGCCTCACCCCCTCACCCCCCTCAACCCACCCTCCACCCCCTCACCCCCTCACCCCCTCACCGCAGGAACCACGGCAAGCTGCTGATGGCGCAGGAGCAGGTCGACGACTGGTGCCGGGAGCTGTCCGGGAAGCACTACATGCGGGTGAGCGACACGCACTACGCGGCCATCCCGCGAGAGGCGCGCGGCGTGCCCCACTCGACAACGCCGGGGGTGCACGCCTACCTGGACGACTACGCCGACGCCATGGAGCGCGCGCGTTCGCTGCTCGACATCGAGGACCGGCGCACGGTCGACTCGCTGCAGTGCCTCACGCTCGGCCCCTTTGCCGAGCGGCAGCCACCGCACATCAGCGAGCAGAGCGGTGCGCCCGTGCAGCGAGTCGACCCCAAGCCTGACGCGCCACGAGTGATCACCGCCGCCCGTGCCGCGTGCGCAGACCCGACCGTGCCCAAGCGCTTCCGCAACCCCGACGACGCCGTGCGCAGCGAGGGGCGCGCCTTTCAGGTGGACGCGACGTGCGAGGACGTGGCCATCACGCGCGAGCCGCTCATCCCGTGCGTCGCGATCACCTCGCCGCAGGACTGCATCTTCGGCCAGTCGCAGCCCTTCCTGACGTCCGTCCTCGGCGCCATCGCGGCGCTCGACCAGATCGCGCGGTGCGCGTACGTGGCCGCGCACCCCGGGTGCGCGGCGGCGCGCGCGCCCGACGAGGAGACGCACCTGCTCTACGTGCTCCTCAAGGCCTACTACGGGGCCTACGACGCGGGCGACGACTCGCCTCCGCCGCACGGGCTCTCGCACCAGTGGGCGGCCAACGCCGCCGTCTACCTCAACTCGATCTTCACGTGCGGCCAGCGCATGGCCGACCGCACCATCGCCGAGGCCAACGCGCTCGGCCCGTCCGCGTGCGCGTCGACCATGCAGATGCAGGAGGCCGAGGGCTCGCCGCCCATCGGCTGGCCGCTGCGCCGGCTCGTCAAGCCGGCGCAGTTTGCGGCGGCCGAGAAGTGGTGGGCGCCGTTTGTGCGCGCGCAGCCCAACCTCAACGTGTGGCTCACGGTGCAGCCGCTGATCGCGCTCTTCGCGCGCACCAACGGCTCGCTCGACCTGCCGCTCGCGACGCTCAACGCGTTCTGGGCGGGCGTCGACCGGCTCGTGCGCTGCGGCGCGTGGCTGCACCACAGCCCCGACGGCATGCGCGCCCCCGTCGCGCCGTCGCCGCTCGCGGGCGTGCGTGCGGCGACGCAGGTGCGCGCGGAGCACGTGACGCCCACGCTCGTCGGCTGCAGCTCCGGCCTCGGCGCCGGCCGGCCGGCGACGGCCTGCATCCTGGGCGTGCTGCCCATGGGGCTGCAGCAGCTCGCCGCGCTGCTCCAGGGCGCGGCCAACGACGCGAGCGTCGTGGCGCAGTACGCGCACAACTTCTCGCTGCTCATCTTCCGCCCGAGCGCGGCGCCCGACATCCTCACCTCGCGCAGCAAGGAGCGCTCGTCCAAGGCCATCTCGGTGGTCAACGTGGAGGGCGACGAGGCGGCCTTCGGCGCGCGCGCCGACAAGATGGCCGTGTGCAAGCTGCACCGCGAGGCGTGGCGCGCCAACCTCGAGTCCGTCCGGCCGCTGTGCCTGCGCGTGTGCGCGCCGCGCCCCGACCGCGAGCGCGCGCGCGGCGACCGCGCGGCCGTCGACTACGCCAAGGAGCGCAAGCGCGCGCTCGACGCCGAGGGCCTGCTCACGCGGCAGCAGATCGCGGCCGACGAGCTCTTCACCGCGGCCGTGCTCGGCGCGTGAACCCGCGCGCGTGAACACGCGCGCGCGCGCGCGCGTGTGCGTGTTTACGAGTGTCGATAACCGGTGCGTGCGTGCGTGTATACTAAGAAGGGGTAGCAAGGGGTGCGCATGGCGTCGTCCTACGCGCTGCCCAACCTCTCGACCCTCGACCTCCGCGAGGGGGAGGAGGAGGAGGCGGTGGGCGGCTCGGCGGCGTTGGGGACGTTGAAGAGCGCCATCGCCAAGAAGCAGCCGCCGAAGCGGCGGCTCAGGGTGCCGCCCTCGGAGGACCTGCCCATCGCCAAGCGCAACCAGCAGGCCGCGGAGCTGCAGCCGGCGAAGCCCGCGCACATCAAGGCCGTGGAGAAGCTCTTTCGCAACGTCAACCCCACGCGACTGAGCCAAGGCAAGGACCAGGCGGAGCGGCTGGGCAACTACAGCACGATCGTGCCCGTCGGCGTCTGGAACATCGTGTACGGCGGCACCAACACCGCCCTGCTGAGCTACCGCGACGAGCTGAAGCGCATCAAGGTGCAGGACTGCACGCGGTACGGCACGCCCAGGGAGTGCGTGCGCACCGACGCGGCCTTCGCGTACTACATGCAGGACGACAACGCCAACGACCTGCCGCCGCTCAACGAGGCGCTCAACGAGAAGCTGCTGCTGCACGGCACGTCGCCCGAGAGCGTGATGAACATCATCGCGGGCAACTTTGACGCGTGGCGCGCCGGCGTCACGGGGCAGGCCTTTGGGCCGGGCGTCTACCAGGCGGAGGACGCCGGCAAGGCGGACCAGTACGCCAGGTCCAACGGGTACGAGGTGCTCAACCGCGAGCTGGAGCTGCCGAGCGGCGCCGACATGGCCATCGCCTTGGGCTCCCCGCGCCCGAACACGTACTACATGCTCGTGTCGCGCACGCTGCTCGGGTGCGCCAACCACGTCTCGCACGGGCAGATGAACCGGCCGGTCATGAAGATCCAGGACCTGGACAGCCGCATGGTCTACCAGAGGGACGAACTAACGCGGTACCAGTCGCTGCTCCGCGCGCCGTACAACTCGCTCATCAAGGAGCACTTTGGCACGCTGCGCGGCGGCTACGGGTCGGGCGACAAGTACCGCGAGTTTCTCGTGCAAAACTCCTCGCAGATCCTGCCGGTGATGCTCGTGGCCTACATGCGCGTGTGGAAGCCCTTGGACGAGCTGCCGCGCTTCGACCCCAAGGAGCTCGGGTGCGACCGTATCGCGCCGCTCCTGGAGGTGCTGCGGGTGGTGAGGAACTCGTCCAATCTCCTCGACGACGCGTTCCTGAGAAAGACGGCCGCCCTCGTTGCGCTCAACCAGATCCTGATGGCCGACCGGCGCAAGATCGTCGACGAGCTCGAGCAGCTCGTGCAGTCGGGGGGCGTCGCCGTGCTGTGCGGCGTGCTCGACGACCGCTCGACGGACGTGCGGTCGGAGGCCGCCAAGGCGCTGTGGGTTCTGCTCTCGTGGGCGCACCAGTACGGCAGGCTGGACGTGCACCGCGCGCTCGTGGCGGCCGACGGCCACCGCAAGCTCGTGGCCATGTTTGCGCGCAACCCCCTCTCGGCGAACCCGTCGGTTCTCACCGATCGCGAGTCAAAGGCGAAGGAGCGCGCATTCCAAGCGCTCGCCACGCTGACGCGCGCCGGGGACCGGCGCGTGGCCAAGGAGATCCTGGGCGAGGATCTTTCCCAGGAGATCATCAAGGCGATGGTGGAGGCGCTCGTGCAGCCGGCAGACAAAAAGGACCCCTTCGTGCCTTGGACGGTGCCGGAGGAGCTCGCGTGGGTCGACGAGTACGGCGGGATGGAGGAGAGCGGGTACAGCAGCCTGCACAAGGCCGCCGGCGAGCTTCTGCTGAACCTGCTCAACACGCTGATGCACCCGGAGACGGAACCCATGTGCCACTTTTTTGTGAAACTGCTTGTGGAGGCGAACATCGGCGCCCTCTGTCACCGACTCCTCGTGTACCCGGTCTATTATACTCGCAGCCACTCGACCTGGCAACCTCTCGACTGGCACGACGTCACGCTGGGCACGTGGCTGCTGTACGCGCTCGAGCACGCGCAGGGCGTGCGCCCCACGGACCCGACCTCGATCGAGGCGCAGGCCTGGGAGCACGGCCTGCTGCAGCCGCTCCTCGACGTCTACCGCAACAAGCGCGGTGGGCTATTCCTGGATGACAAGGTCAGGAACAAGGCCGGTCAGCTGCTGCACAAGTACCTCGCGGGGGGGCGGAAGGCGACGAAGATCATCAAAGCGATGGCGGCCAAGGCGTACAAAGAAACAGGGGTCAGTAACGAGCGAGCCGCGCAGGTCGTGATCGACGGGCTGCCCGCCTACGAGCGCGAGTACGAGCACATCACCGACGCCCTGCCCCAGTTTTGGGACATGGGCGCGCTCTGACCGGGGGCCGTGTTTGGTGGCACGTGTTCGCGCTCGGGGCGAGGCGGTGGTGGGGGTTTTTATCAACACGCTAGAATTTGCGGCTTGTGTGTGGGGTTATCTCGCAAACGCCTCCGCCCTTGCCCGTTCCGCACGATGGCGACCAAGAGCGCCGCCCCGAAGAGCACCGTGGCCAAGTCGTCGAAGCACGCCAAGGCGGGCCTCGTGATGAGCGTGGCACGCGTCACCAACAAGATGCGCGATGGGCTGCCGGGCAAGAACCAGTCGGTCAAGGCCGCCGTGTACATCACGGGTGGCATGGAGGAGCTGCTCGGCGCGGTGCTGACCAAGGCGCGCGACAACGCCAAGATGGCCGCGTACCCGAAGGCCGCCAAGCGCCTCAACCTGACCGACGTCATCGCCGGCGTGCGCTCGGACCCCGACCTGGCGCGGGCCTTCTCCAACTTCACCTTTGGCTCGCTGAAGCCCGCGCGCAAGTCGGTCGAGTTCTGCCTGACGAGCGAGGAGCAGACGATCCGCAGGCAGAAGATCAGGGCGAACAAGCAGAACCGCGCGGCGGAGAAGGCGCGGCGCGCGGCCGTGGCCAACGGCGGCGTGATAGAGACGATCGTGGATTGAGCGCGTGGCGGGAAGCGGAGGGGGGGGGGGCGGGCGGGGGGGGACCGGACCGCACGCG
>Ga0206130_10008403_pt1 | contig 11100 bp, 12 predicted proteins | sample Helgoland_Spring_9_FD_148637 | JGI IMG/M metagenome (GOLD analysis project Ga0206130, IMG submission 148637) | Pelagic subsurface seawater microbial communities from Kabeltonne, Helgoland, North Sea - Helgoland_Spring_Bloom_20160512_1 | ecosystem: Environmental > Aquatic > Marine > Epipelagic ...
CAAAACTCAAGCCGTTGGTGCCCGCCAAAGGCTAACATCGTGGTCGACATACAGACGTCCAAGTAAAATCAATGTGATAACCCACTTCGAAAGGCTGAAACCAACGAGTTTTTCAACACAATCAGCCCATTGCAGAAGTGTCAAAATTTCGCTGCGCGCGCTCGCAGCAGAAATATGCAGCATGCACTTCCTTTTTTGGTTGTACCGCTGTGGAGAAACCAGTCATTCGCATTGCCTACGAATTTGATTGCCGCTTAGTTCGGATCTCTAATGTGCATCGACCACTTTGCCGCTTTCAGAACCCAAAAACAGCTCCATTTCCTAATTAAACTTCCAAACGGTCCATCCGGAAAATCCAACACTCCAAACTCGCCGAACTGCTTATGACGTCAAAGTCACGACTGAGCCGTGTCCAGAGTGGCACATCCGAAGAGGGCGGCGAAATCGTCATTTATGATAGATATTGGCTGAACGGTGTTCTTTCGAATCCGGCAAGGTTTATTGAAAATACTGAGACAATGAAATTCGGCGCAGTTCATAACTGAACGAGTAACGCTCCCAGCCAAAAATATTCCGGATTGGCACATAAATGAGAGTGCCAAATCTCGAAGTAACCAACCCAAGGCTTCGGCATATTGATTGATCGCCTTTGTGATCGCTTCGGTCCCATGTGATCCATAAGACGAGATAGCGCCTCGCCCTTGTAACGTATAATCGCCAGTTGCAAGCCGACAATATGCTTCGAAGCCGCGCCCAGAAAACAAGTCCTCTACTGTCGTGAACGGATTGGCCGGAACATCATACGCAAGCAATGATGCCTGTACTGACGTTGGCAAGCTGATGTGGCCAACTTCAGCCTTTGGGCAGTGAATGCCGATATGGGTCATCACTACGGGTGCTACGTTGAAACCCGTGCCGATGCCTACGACCAAAGCTTGGTAATTACCAGCGAGCGCCGCGGTGTCGCCGTTTAGATGTGCCAGTTGTTCAGCGTTTAGGGTGGGCGCTGCATAGCCCAATGCAGTGAGGTCATTGAGCAACGATACACAAGACAAGCCGAATTCATCGGCAAGTGTATCAGCGTAGAACGTCCAGTTGCGATTGGTCAGCTTTGCAACGCCACTGTTAACCGGACCTGCAACTGCCACGACCATTTCCGAGGGTTTTGCACCAACAACACTCAGAAAGTCTGTAAGGACCGCTGCGAAGTTGTCCCAATCATCATTTGCATAAGACCGGATGGTCTCCACTATGACCGCGCCCGATTGGCTCAGCGCCAACCGGCTATTGGTGCCCCCAACGTCTGCAACAACGCGCATCACTTAATTGACCCTCAGGTTTGTCCCAGCCGCTAAATTGGACGCTTTGCCAAGATCAAACCCGAGTGGCTGTGCTAAGACTACCACAACAGCACTTTCCAAGTGACATCGCGCTATGACGTGGTTTGCGCCCATTTGAATAACGTTGAATATATCCAAATCTGGTTCAGTCATTGGGCGGCTCAATTGAGCAAAGCGTGGGCTTGATCAGGGGACAGCGCGTCTGGACGCTCGCAAGTTGTGACCATATCGACCCATTTCCGGCTTTCAGCCGATTGCAAAATTGCGGTCATGATTTCAACCACGTGGGTCGCAAGTTCGAGGCTGCAGCGATGCGGTTTGCCTGTCGCGATGGCCGCCGCCATATCCGCAAGACCGGCGCAGCGGTAGTTGGCACGGTCATTGCCTTGCCCGTCTTTGGCGTTGGAGATTGAAAACGGATGATTGCGGGGTGTGATTTCGATGGGGTCATCGACCTGTTTGGCTTGGAAAACCTCACCTCCAAAGAAATTCGGGTCAGGTAGGTAAAGCGAGCCATCGCTACCATAGAGCTCCATATTCTCATGACGATGCGCACAAACATCCCAGCTAGCGCCGAGTGTTATCAACGCGCCGTTATGGAATTCCAGAAGGGCATGAATGTTGGTGGGGGTGTCCACAGGAACCGTCTCACCCTCCCTTGGCCCAATGCCGATGGTGCGTGTCTTGAAACTGGCGGACGCCATAGCAGATACCGATTTGACCGGCCCGATGAGCTGCACAAGATTGGTGATGTAATATGGCCCGAGGTCAAGGACGGGGCCACCGCCGGGCTGGAAGAAAAAGTCTGGATTGGGGTGCCAGGCCTCCATCCCGCGCGACATCACGTGACATGTGCCGCCGACGATGTCGCCGACCATGTTTTCATCGATCGCAGCACGGGCAAGCTGATGGGCACCGCCCAGAAACGTGTCCGGCGCAGACCCGACACGCAGCCCTTTTTCATTTGTCAAGGCGCGCAAGGCTTCACCCTCTTCCAAGGTCAAAACATAGGGCTTTTCGGAATAGGCGTGCTTGCCCGCTTCTAGGATCTGCTTAGTGACACCATAATGCGCTGCCGGAATGGTCAAGTTGATGATGATGTCGATGTCATCTGCGGCCAGCAGGCCCGCAATAGTCTCCGCGCGCACCGAAAATTCATCGGCGCGAGCCTGTGCTGTTTCCATGTTAAGGTCAGCAACAGCGCGCACGTCGATCCCTTTAAAGAGAGGAGCCAGTTTGAGGTAAGAGGCCGAAATGTTGCCGCACCCAATGATGCCTACACCGAAATCTTTCATGTCGAGTTCCTTAGAATGCTTGAACGCCCGCCAGCGAACGTGCCGCCATGCGGACGTGGTCGCTGGGGTTGTCATGTTCCACGACGTAGCGGGTCACTCCTGCGGCATCCATAGCGGGTTTGATAGTTTTCCAATCCATTACGCCATGACCCACGTCAGCCCAGCCGCCCTCGTCGGTGCAGTCCCCTTTGGGGGCGACGTCCTTTACATGAGCCGCAACGATGCGGCCCTTGTATTTTTGCAGCCATTCCACAGGATCTTGTCCGGCCACATGGACCCACGCCAAATCAAGCTCGAATTTGATGTCAGGAGAGGCCGCAGCGATCAGATCAAGCGGGAACTGTCCGTCGACCGGAACGAATTCAAAATCGTGGTTGTGCCAAGCGAAGTCCAAACCTGCCGCGATAATCGGTTCACTCATCTTGACCAGTCGCGCCGTGAAGGCCGTCCAGCCAGACATTGTTGTCGGGCGCTCGGCAGGTGGAATGAAAGGCGCGATAACGCAAGTAATTCCAAGAACTTTCGCAATCTCGATGACTTTAGCGGGATCACTCTCGATGAAGTCAGGGGCGAAATGACCCGTCGGCATAGTCATTCCATAGCGCTCAAGGCGGGCGTTGGTTGCAGCTGTGTCTTCGTAATGGGGACCGACCCCCTCGACTTCTTTGTAGCCCGCCTCGGCAAGCATGGCGAAAGTTTCGTCCGCGTTCCAGTTGCGCGAAGAGTAGAGCTGGTAGGAGATAGTAGGCATTTTCAGTCCTTAATAGAGGTAACACAGGCGTCAGACCCGCGGGCATCGGCAAGTGATTAAAGGCGTAATTCGGTTTTCGCATCAAACAACGACGCTCTAGCGGGCGCAAAGCCGAGGCGTAGTTTTTCTCCGACGCTCACCCGTGATTGGCCGTCCATCCGTACCCGGAAATGGTGACCTGCGACTTCGCAGTCGACCAGTGTGTCCGAACCAGTCGGCTCGATCAGGTTGACCTCAACATCGACCTGGAATGGGGTGCTTTCAACCAGTTCACTGGTCACCACATGTTCAGGACGAATGCCCATGGTCGCAGCCCCTTCTGTCGAAGCGCCTGTATCCCCAAATTCATAGCCGTCCAGCGGGATCGACAAATCACCCACCTCGAAGGTCCCGTTTTTGATATTCCCTTCAAGGAAATTCATTGAAGGTGAGCCGATAAAGTCAGCGACGTATTTGTTGATCGGTCGGCCATAGATCTCGTCCGGTGAGCCAAGCTGCATAATCTGACCGCCGCGCATGATGGCAATACGATCCGCAAGCGTCATTGCTTCAATCTGATCATGGGTCACATAGATCATTGTGTTCTGAAGCTTATGGTGCAGGCGCTTGATCTCAACCCGAAGGTCTGCGCGCAACTTGGCATCAAGGTTCGACAGCGGTTCATCAAATAAGAACACATCAACGTCACGCACCAAAGCGCGCCCTATGGCGACCCGCTGGCGTTGGCCGCCCGAAAGAGCAGCGGGTTTGCGTTTCAACAACGGTTCGATCTGTAGGACTTCCGAGGCATGTTTGATCCGCTCAGCAATTTCGGGCTTGGGCAGCTTGGCGTTTTTCAAACCAAACGACAGGTTCCCCTCAACGGTCATCTGCGGATAAAGCGCGTAGGATTGGAACACCATCCCGATGCCGCGATCGGACGGTTCCGCCCAAGTGACATTGCGATCATTAATATGGATCTGACCACCGGACACATCCAAAAGCCCCGCAATACAGTTCAACAGTGTCGACTTCCCACACCCTGACGACCCGAGGAGCACCAGAAATTCACCTTTGCCAATCTCGAGGTTGAGGTTTTGAAGAACCTTCACTGAGCCGAATTGGAGGTCGAGGCTTTTGATTTCAACTGAATTTTTCATTATCTTTTCAACCTTTTACCGCGCCGGCAGCAATGCCGCGAACGAACAGCCTTCCGGAGACGAAATAGATGGAGAGCGGCACAAGACCCGTCAGGATCGTGGCTGCCATGTTGACATTGTATTCCTTCACGCCCTGCGTGGAGTTCACGATGTTATTGAGCGATACCGTCATCGGGTAATTGTCTGGGCTGGTGTAAACGACACCAAACAAGAAGTCGTTCCAAATACCTGTCACCTGTAAAATTACAGCGACGGTAAAAATCGGCAGGGACATTGGGACCATAACTTTCGCGTAGATCGCCCAGAACCGGGCACCATCCACCCGCGCTGCTTTGAACAGCTCCTCGGGTAGCGACGTGAAATAGTTACGAAACAACAGCGTCAGGATCGGCATGCCAAAGACAGTATGGACAAGAACCAGCCCGCCAAGAGAGCCATAAAGTCCGACTTCGCGGAGCATGATGACAATTGGATAGAGCATGACCTGATAAGGAATAAACGCGCCAAAGATCAGGATGGTGAAGAACGCATCAGCGCCTTTGAATTTCCAGTTGGACAATGCGTAGCCATTCACGGACGCGATGATGATCGACAAGACCACGGATGGTATAGTGATTTGAACAGAGTTCCAGAATCCTGTGCTCAACCCGTTGCAGGTCAAGCCTGTGCAAGCCTCTGACCACGCTTTGACCCAGGGCTGAAACGTCACCTCTAGAGGCGGGGAAAACACATTGCCAAGGCGGATTTCCGGCATCCCTTTGAGGGATGTAATGAACATCACGTAAAGGGGTAGCGCATAAAACAATGCGATGGTTATCAGCGTGCCATAAAGGAAAATATTGCGACGCGAAAAGGACTTGCGCGGCTTTGGACCCTGCGGGCCGGTGAGGGGTGCGGACGTAATATCAATCACGATGCTTCGAGCCTCCGAATTCAAGAATTGCCCAAGGGATGACGATCAGCGCTACAGTCACCAGCATCATAGTCGAGGCGGCAAAGCCTTGCCCAAGGTTGTTGGCCTGAAACATCATATCGTAGACGTATTTCGCAGGAACTTCGGTAGATATGCCCGGGCCTCCACCTGTTTGTGCGACGATCAAATCGTAGATCTTGACGATCCCGGTGACGACAATGACCAATGTGGTAACAAACACAGGTCGCATCATAGGAATGATAACGAAAATATAAGCCTTCCAAGTCGGAATGCCGTCCACACGAGATGCCTTCCAGACGTCTTGATCGATACCGCGCAATCCAGCCAACATCAGTACCATAACAAGCCCGCTGCCCTGCCAGATACCGGCAATCAACACGCCGTAGATCGCGATGTCGGCACTATAGAGCGGATCGAATGTAAAACTCTCCCAGCCCCATCCACGCACGACCTTTTGCACTCCGAATTCCGGGTTCAGCATCCATTGCCAGACCAGGCCCGTAACAACAAAACTGAGCGCATAGGGATAAAGGATGACCGTGCGAATTGTATCTTCAAACCGGATTTTTTGATCAATCAGCGCGGCAAGGATGAACCCGATCACAAAAACCAGCACCAACATGCAAAGTCCGTAGATCGCAAGGTTTTCGATAGAAACGAGCCATTTTCGCGTGGCCCACAAACGTTCGTACTGATCCAGGCCAACCCACTGCAAACGCGGCAGAAGACCGGAATTGGTAAAGCTGTAAACGACAGTCCAGATCGTACCGCCAACAAAGACGAGAAGAGCGGTCACGATCATCGGGATCGCTGCAATTTTTGCCGATTTGTTGCGGAACAACTGGTTCGGGCGTGTTGATGACATAATCTTTTCCCACGCGCTGACCGGCATCCGAAATGCCGTGCCAAACACCTAAATGATGCCGGTCCGCATTGTTGCGGACCGGCCAAAGTTGCGGATTACCGAGCTGTCGCGATGATGCTCGCGAACTGCACCTGCGCGTCTTCGACTGTGATCGATGAGTCAGCGAAAAACTCAATGAACAACGTGCTGATCTGGTCCGCTGTATCAGGAGTGATCAGTTGAGCTGTGTCGGGCAGAATTGCACCATCAGCCAGAAGGGCCAGGCCCTTTTGCATGCAGTCATTCGCAGCCGACAAATCGATGTCACCACGCACCGGCAGGGAACCCTTAGCGAGGTTGAACGCAACCTGCGTGTCCGGACGGAGCATCAGAGCTGCAAGTTCTGACTGTGCTGCGATCTGCGCCTCATCCGTCAAGACAGGGAAGTAGAATGCGTCGCCGCCCGTGCTCAGAAGTTCAGTGACACCAAGGCCCGGTAGACAGCTGTAGTCTGTCCCTGCAACCTGTTCGGCCACGGCGAATTCGCCCTGTGCCCAGTCACCCATAATTTGACCGCCAGCTTGGCCAGTAATCACCAAGTTGGTTGCGTCGTTCCAGTTTTGCACCGTGGAATTTGATGCCATTTCACGGGCATCAGCAGCAGCGGCAAAAACCCGTGCAACATCCGCACCTGCGGCGACATCGGCATCCTTGTCATCATAAACCGCTAAGAATACTTCGTTCGGTACCAGCGCAGCAAACAAAGTGTTGAACAAGCCGCGTTGCTGCCAGCCTTGCTGACCCATTGCGAGCGGGAGCTTGCCAGCGTCGTTCAAAGCACTAGCGGAAGCGACGTACTCATCCCAATTGGTTGGCACGTCGAGGCCGGCATCGTCATATGCTTTGTGCGACAACCAGAGCCACTGCCAAGAGTGGATGTTCACGGGTGCGCAATAGATACGACCGTCAACAGTGCAGGATTCCAACAATGACGGCGGGTTGATGATATCAGTCCAACCCTCTGCTTCAGCGATGTCGGTGATGTCGCGCAGCAGCCCAGCTTCAATCAGTTCTTCTGCCTGACGTCCGTGGTTGAACTGAAATGCGCCCATTGGATCACCACCGGTCAGGCGGCTGACCATAACGGCACGCGCAGCATCGCCGCCAGCAATGGCAGCGTCGACCCATTTGTTTCCAGTAGCGTCAAACGCCTTAGCCAATTCGCCGACGGCAGCAGCCTCGCCGCCAGATGTCCACCAGTGCATGACTTCAAGGTCTTCAGCGAATGCGCCGGATGCCGCGACAATCGCGGTGGCGGTCAAAAGTTTAGTTGTAAGTTTCACGATGATTCCTCCCAATCTGTATCGATACAGTAGTCACTACATCGTTACAGTTTATGCTTGCAAGTGTTTTTTTAATTTCGCTATAAGACTTACAGCAGACCTGTTTACACTGGGTGCCAGCGATCAATTGGCAATTCGGAACACTGTCAGTTAAGTGTTTTGCAACATTTGCAGGAGGAACAAGCACGATGAAAATCACCGCGATCAAAGTTGCAAAATTGAACGAAGAAGAGCTGCGTGGCCTGGTCAATGCCGGTGAAAGACCGACCCTAAAAACGATTGCGAGGATCAGCGGCCTTGCCGTCACGACAGTTTCACGCGCGATGCGTGACGAGTCGGATATCGGCGCAGATACCAAGGAACTCGTAGCTCGAATTGCAGAAGCGATTGGATATGTCCCCAACCGGGCCGGACTTCGTCTACGGACAGGCCGAACCAATGTTATTAGCTTGGTCGTTCCCGCGGAGGGAGACGTGCTGAACAATGTGGCCAAGCTGACCAATTCGATCGCCAAAGAATTGCGGGGCACTCAGTTTCACTTGAACGTATTACCGTGGTTTCCCGACGAAGACCCTCTGCGTCCAATCAAATACATCGTCGAGACACGATCGGCAGATGCAGTCATTTTTAACATGACAAAACCCGCGGACGAGCGCGTCGCCTACTTGCTGAAGAAACAATTTCCGTTCGTAACCCACGGGCGGACCAAGTGGGCCGACCAGCACGCCTATTACGATTACGACAACACTGCTTTCATCGGTGTTGCGCTAAACCGATTGGCCAAGCGCGGGCGGAAGAACATCCTCGCGATCCTACCGCCGCGGAATCAGAACTATTCGCAGGATATGGTGCGTGGTCTCGAACAAGAGGGCGCGCAATTGGCTATCAAGTACCGCATTTCCGAAAATGTCGACAGCGATCAGCCGTCCGAGGCCATCCTTCACTGGGTGACGCGTAGGTTGGAGCAATCACCAGAGATCGATGCAGTGCTTTGCACGTCGTCCAAGGCTGCAATTTCAGCGATCGTTGCAATCGAAAAACACGGGCGCAAACTGGGCCAGGACATCGACGTTTATAGTAAGGAAGTGATCCCTATCCTTAAGATGTTTCGCGAAAATATTATCGTCGAGATCGAGGATGTTGGGCTCGCAGGTCGTTTTCTGGCTAAGGCTGCAATTCAGCAATTACAGGACCAAAGTCTGCCGTTGATGCAGCAGTTGGAAGTTCCGACAGACACTTGATAACATTGGAGAACGCCATGGAAACTCAAATCAAGGGGCCGGGGCTATTTCTTGCCCAATTCGCTGGCGCGGATTCCCCCTTTAACTCGCTAAGCGAAATCGTGGGCTGGGCCGCTGGGCTGGGCTATAACGGGGTACAAATCCCAACATTTGACGCGCGTCTCTTTGATCTTGATACTGCCGCCAACAGTCAAACTTATTGCGACGATGTTAAAGGAATCTGTCATGACGCTGGCGTCGAAATCACCGAGCTTTCCACGCACCTTCAGGGCCAGCTTGTCGCTGTAAATCCAGTCTATGACGAAGCCTTTGATGCCTTCGCCCCGGCGCACCTTCACGGCAAACCCGCTGCGCGCAAGGACTGGGCGATTGATCAGATGATGAAAGCCGCAATCGCATCCGAGCGGCTCGGTTTATCTCATACTGTCAGCTTCACAGGATCTTTGGCGTTTCCATTCCTTTATCCGTGGCCACAACGCCCCGCCGGACTGGTGGAAGAAGCATTCGCCGAATTGGGTCGCCGCTGGACCCCAATCTTGAACCACTACCAGGACCACGGGCAGGACATCGGGTTCGAAATTCACCCCGGTGAAGACGTCTTTGACGGTGCGACGTTTGAAATGTTCGTGGATGCCTGCGGTGGGCATGAGGCCGCGATGATCAATTATGATCCTTCGCATTTCCTGCTCCAGCAACTGGACTACCTGCAATTTATCGATCTGTATCACGAACGGATCAATGCCTTTCACGTCAAGGATGCCGAGTTCAACCCAAGCGGACGTCAGGGGGTTTACTCCGGCTATCAGAATTGGACCGAACGTGCCGGGCGTTTCCGGTCGTTGGGCGACGGTCAGGTTGATTTCGCTAGGATATTCTCGAAGCTCACCCAATATGGCTATGACAGCTGGGCAGTTTTGGAATGGGAATGCTGCATTAAATCCCCTGAACAAGGTGCAGCCGAAGGTGCACCCTTCATCGCCCGCCATCTGATTGAAACAACGGATAAGGCGTTCGATGACTTCGCAGGCGGTGATCGCGACGATGCACAGATCAAGCGGATGTTAGGTCTATGAACCCTTTGAAACTTGGAATGGTTGGTGGGGGCCAAGGGGCATTTATTGGTGGCGTCCACCGTTTTGCCGCCCGTCTTGATGGGAAATGGGAACTTGTTGCGGGGGCGTTGTCCTCTGATCTGGAACGCGCCGCGTCCTCCGCCGCCGACCTCGGCATCGCGCCTGATCGCACCTATGCTAGCTATGCCGAAATGGCCACCGTTGAAGCGGCACGACCGGATGGCATCGATGCTGTGGCGATTGTGACGCCAAACCACTTGCATGCTGGCCCCACAATCGCATTTTTGAACGCCGGAATCACCGTGATCTGCGACAAGCCACTTGCCGCGACACCAGAAGATGCTGAGGCAATCAGGGCCGCCGTTGAGGCGTCCAAGGCGAAATTTATTCTCACCCACAATTATACCGGTTACCCTCTAATAAGGCAGGCGCGCGAGATGGTTGCGCGCGGAGATCTGGGCAGGTTGCGCGTCGTTCAGGCTGAATATGCACAAGACTGGCTAACCGAGGACACCCAAAACAAACAGGCCGATTGGCGCACAGACCCGAAACGATCTGGCGCTGGCGCAATTGGCGATATCGGCACCCATGCTTTCAATTTGCTTTCCTTCGTGTCCGGTCTTGATACAGAGGCACTGTCCGCGGATCTGCACAGTTTCGTTGATGGGCGTCAGGTCGATGACAATGCACATATTCTCTTGCGTCTCGAAGGGGGTGCGCGTGGCATGATCTGGGCCAGCCAGGTTGCCGTAGGCCGCGAAAACAGCCTGAGCTTGCGAATTTTTGGCGAAAATGGCGGCCTAGAATGGTGCCAGGAAAACCCAAACCAAATGCGTTTTTCCAGGTTTGGTGCTGCGCCCCAAATCCTGACACGAGGCGGCGCTGGCTTGGGCGAAGGGGCTGACCGCTGGACTCGCATCCCCCCGGGTCATCCTGAAGGGTATCTGGAGGGTTTTGCTAATGTCTACAGTGATGCTGCAGATCTCATCACAGGATCGAATGTTGGGCGCCTCCTCCCTGGGATCGACGCCGCATTAGACGGGATGTGGTTCATTTCAGCTTGTCAGGCAAGTTCCAGAAACGACGCTGTATGGGTGCGGAAATAAGCTGTTAGGGTTCTGTCAAACTAACGCGAACTCG
>Ga0206130_10008404_pt1 | contig 11100 bp, 9 predicted proteins | sample Helgoland_Spring_9_FD_148637 | JGI IMG/M metagenome (GOLD analysis project Ga0206130, IMG submission 148637) | Pelagic subsurface seawater microbial communities from Kabeltonne, Helgoland, North Sea - Helgoland_Spring_Bloom_20160512_1 | ecosystem: Environmental > Aquatic > Marine > Epipelagic ...
TTAGGACTTTATAACCAGCAGTTTTGCCCCAGCGGCGCAATGTGTCTGTTAGGTACTCGCCCGACTTTGCTTTCCAAACTGGAAGCGGCGCAGCAACCTTAACCGGCACGACTACCTTGCTAGAGGGTAGTGGTGAAGTTTTAGCAAGGGCCGTGCCGACGGTATCCCCTGGAGTACAAGGAATTAGTAATTTCTGGCCAATTTTAAGAGGCGTGGTAACATTGATTTTGTTCGCAGCAGCAATCTCGTTAAACCGCTTGGCAAAACCCAACCGCGCTTTTGCGATCTTGGACAACGTATCACCGGCCTTAACCGTATGAGGCGTACATGATGTTGATTTAGCCGATGAAGATGCCTTCGCAGGCTTCTTGGACATCGCACTCCAAGGGCGCGACACCGCTTTGTCGCTCGTCGCGTTAATAGCTATCTCAAAGGACTGCTTTGGTGGCGACTTGCGAACACCGTAGATGCGCTCCGCTTCCGACAACTGTTTCCAGTCTGGGCAGCGGATGAGGGTGTCAGAATGGGCAGCGCTGGCGGTCAGTGAAAGGGCTAGAGCCAACATTGCAACGTTCGAATAACATACAGTAGTGCATTTAGTTCCAAATACTATCATTTGACCGGCCGCCTGTCAGAAAAGCTATAATTGACTTGCTGCCCTGCTACACATGGGATTTTTACAACCGGAAATCCCAACCGCGTTATTTTAGCCGCGACACCCGTTAGAGTAGTGAACTGATAGATTTTAGCCGTTGATGATGAAACCATCTTTAGCCTTTTAGGCTCACCGCGTTCGAATATTTCAACGCCAAAAATCCAGCCACCACGAACCAAACCACCAGCAACAGTCGTAGCTTCCTGCGCCTGTAAAATAATCTTCGCATCCACGTTTGACGCAAACGACTTTAACTCTTTGCTAAAAAAATTGTCTGTAAAGGTCATTACGTCCACAGCGGAATCCAGTTCAATGTTAAATAAATACGTTATACAACTCATAAACCGATAAAGTCAATTATGATTTCATATCAAATTAATCCTATCTTATACAAAACAATTGTTTTGATTTAGATAGCGTCTAGAATATGTTAGTTGTGAAAATCTCATAAATGCCTTACATGGAATCATCATGTAAAATTCCTTTAGGTATCCTAATTATGTTGTTCATCAGCCTGTATGAAGTCAGAGAATTACTTCATAAAGAAATGGGAAGCATTGAAGTTGAGTGTACTGTAGATCCACAGGTAAAGATGAATGCCGTTGTCGGCATTTGGCACGTTTATTTTGCACCAAATGAAGGAGGCCCGCGCGTACCCATCATTACAAGCGGTAAAAACCCCAAAATCAGAGTTTTGAAGAGGCTACACGGTATATTTATCTTACTTCATCAACTTGGAATTTCTCCAATTTTAATTCCAAATGTTGCTGGCGAGACGACAAAAATGAGATTGCCAAAGAGCTCGAACGTGGACAAATTCTAAACAATTGTTTTGTTTAATTATCTAATAATTTTGAATTCAAATTGACTAACACCAAATGATGTGAATATATTTTGACATCATTTGTAGATGTGAACGCCTATAGTTAGTGTTGTTGTAGCAATAAAATACTATATTTGCTTGCTACACACTAGCCAGATAGAGTTAACCGCAAGACTAGCAACAGAATCAAGAAGAGCGAGCAAAAACACCACTCAAAAAAAGTGAAACCCCGCAAGGTCAGAGACCTAAACGGGGGATCAAATAAATTCAACTTTGCACCTTTGAATTTAGTTGTTTCCCTACATTCCCGCAAGAGAAAAACGCATTTGTGCGAATATTTTCTTACAGCCTAGATCCTCTGCCTTGCCCAATTAAATAATGGGAGGGCCACTAATGGCACATTTACAGGCTAAACAAACTTATATGGAGAACCACCCGGTGTTACCGGATGGAATGCAACGAAGTGATGTAGAACGACTGATACGCCGTTGCGCCCCAGTCATTGGCATGAACGACGGACAGCTAATCGTATTGCTAAGTATGATTGAAGAAACGCGGCCCTCAGATTGGATCAATCCTGAGATCGAACCCGTGTGCTTCGCGCGCCAAACAAACATTGCAGCATCTGCGGGCAAAGATGAGCGCACAGTGCGACGCATTGAGCACCAGCTAGAACACCGCTTTGGATTTTTGATTAGGGATGTCGGACTGAATGGGCAACGATGCCGCTACCGTGTGTCTGGGGGAACAGAGTTCCGCCAAGGATTGGTCTTCAGTCCACTCATCGACAAAATACCTGAACTACAGGCAATAGCCCAACAAATTGAAAACGCCCGTGCACAGCGGATTATCGTCAAACAAAAGATCAGCGCGGCCAAACGCTCATTTAAAGAACGGTTAGTAGCTCTTCGAGATCTGCCCCTAGTCAGCGCGTCATTAAAACAGATTGAAGAAGTTTACCAAAAATGGCCGACAAAATTTTATGCGTCTGTACCACTCGAGACGTTACAAGAACACTTAAGCCAAGTTTTGGATTTGCACGACAAGCTGACAGATTACATCCAACAGGCCTGCGAGGTGACTGAGGCAAAGCCTGTGGATACAAAACAGGAAAGCGCTAAAAGTAGGCCACAAATGTCCGGCCCAGCGGACATTCATGACCGCCCATATATACAAGATACAAATCAAGAAACATATGTATTGTGTAAAAGAAGGGCTGTTAGGCAGATTGAACAGCCAGGAGAAAAAAACCAACCTAAGTTCACTAATGCAGTTACCGACCAAGAGGGCTTAGAAAAAACCCAGTATGGTCTAAAGGTTGCGACTAATAGCGAATTTACTGAAAGCCTAACGCCAGAAAAGTTGTTTCAACTGTGTTCAGAAACGATGCAGGACAACATTCGTTTATACCAAGGCCAAGCACCCTACCCCACTGAGTTAAACTTCACATTTGCGGCTCTTGATCAGGCTCATGCCCTCGGAATAACCAAATGGGCCTATACTCACGCAACGCAGCAAATGGGCGATCTCGCAACCGCTCTTTGTGTTCTGATTATTGATCGTAACATTCACCACCCAGTGACCCCCATCAAGTCGCCTGGTGGCGTACTACGGGCCATGACTGCGCGTCATGTACAGGGTAGTCTGTACATTGAGAGATCACTGAATAGTTTAGCTAAAAGACCAAATTTGCTATGAACAGAGCAATCAAGAAAAGGAATATCCCAATTTATTTATGCCAATAACAGGAGCGGTCAAATCGATCAGATGCAAACTTTGCGGAGAATTACTTAGTGGCAGAACATGGAGATTAAGTACGCTGACCAAACACAAATCTATCTTTCGCTGTTAGAAAAGAAAGCCATTATCTGACTTGGAACATCATCACCAGCGTCAGGGATTTCCGTCAGCACGTCATGTTTTCCATTTCGGATCATTGAAAATTTCCCGCCTGGCCATTTTGTCATCCTTTTCTTTATTGCAGAATTATCAACGAGTTGGTCTATTTCACCACAAAATGTGATACATGGTGTCTCCGGAGACGGCAGCCTTGATAGATTACGGCACTCGGACAACGCTTCGAAAAGCCACGACATTGTTGGCCCACCAATTTGTAATTCTGGGGCATGCTTAGCTTGATCGACCCAATATGCGTACATTTCAGAGTTATGAGTAAGGTTATTTGTTTCAAATGGAGTATTTAGAATATAAATTCTGCGACTCTCACCTGGAACATACTTTTGACCAAGGCCGATTTTCTGCGCAGTCCATGATAAAGGCCATGCAGCCATACGCTGTATTGTGGACATTTTTATGCCCCACATTGGGGAAATAAAGGCAGTTGCTGCAACTGGTAGCCCCTCTAGCATTGCGCGAAGGCCAATACACGCGCCCATCGATACACCAATCAGATAATATGGTTTCGGAAGGTTAAGATTTTCAACCACTTTCAACATTGCAGCGACATCTTTTTGATAATCTGAGAAATGATTGACGTGCCCTGCTTGCGGATCATCTACCACACGATCCGATAAACCTTGGCTACGCCAGTCTATCACTGCAGTTGCAAAGCCATTATCTGCAAATTGCTTTGCAACTCTACCGTATCTTTCTGCGTACCCAAACCGGCCGAGCATAAGTAAGATAGTACCTTTCGTTGGTACTTCGGCATCATATACACCGACCCTAACTCGCAAGTTGTCTTCAGTTTGCATCCAGTAAGCGGTACTCAATTCTGGTCCGTCAGCAATCGTATTATAAAATTTAGCTTGTTCCATAATAATCCTCAAAAATTACGCAGTTTTGGTCCAGATAACACATTTAGTGAAGCGAGTACACTTAGTGCTAAGACCAAAGAGAAGCCATCAAAGCGACCCAGAAGGGTCAGATTTAAAGACATTATCAAAATCACAAAGGACATTCTTAGTAAAACATTTCGATCATGCCCGAAGGTAAAATCATCATCATATAATGATAATTTATCGAAGATGTTCCAAATTTTTTGGATGGTAACAATGAAAATTGCTACTGCAACCATAACCATAAGAAATGTTGTGAAGTGACCAATTGAAGTGTTATCTAGCCATCCATTACGGACTTGGCCCATGTTTAGCAGAGATAAAAAATCTGTAACTAACCAGCTCACAGTGTTCTTAGCATCTGTAGATAGATAAGTAATTTGTAGTTTTATTAGTGTGGCCATCCATAAACCAAAGAGAACAACCCTATAACTGCCCCAAACAATTTTTTGCCCCTCTTTGCGTATATTTGGAACATCAATCAAAACCTCTTCGAGGTCTAGGGTTGTGCAAATATCATGATAATCAAAAACAATGGCAACGATGAGTAGCAAACCAAACATAAAAACGGCGATATAAGAAGCCGTATATAAGTAACCAATTCCTGACAGAACCATAGATTGAGGAATTGTAATCACATCTGGCCTAACAAGTGTGACAAGATACCTATCCATTTGAACATCATTAATCTCACCTGAAATATACGCAGGTAAGTAAATCCCAAACCATTGGGCACAGAAAACGAATAGAAAGCAAAACACTGTGATTGCCCAAAAGGAAAACGATAACTCATTCACCTTGGCTAGCCAACCATCGTTTTCACTTTGATATGTGGCCTCATTTCCATAATTGATGCATTTATTTCGGCCTGCTCTTTTCCAGTATGTGGTTATGTTGCTTATATAATAAATATATATTGGCAGCACGACCATAGGCAGCAAGTTGAGTGTCGGTGCCCAGATAAAACCTACTTGTTTGTCCAACCCTTTTACTGGGCTGTATGTGACACTGAGTGTACCTACAATGTAGTTGAATAAGCCAAGTCCACAAAACACTAGCCAATATAAAATTTGGAGGTTCATGGACCTTGACCCACTCAACATCCATTCGACCTTTTCAGCAAGCGTTCTAAAAGCAGGCGTTAATGAAGATGATGCTTTTTTTATTTCTGGCTGCCTCATTGTACCAACTGCAGCTTGCTCATAAATTTTACTTTGATGTTTTTTTTTATAAGCACGACGATTGGCTTCAAGCCGTATTTGTGCCGATGTCAGTTTTAAACGGATCTCAGCTGTTTGATTAGGATCCCCACAACCAAAAATGACCGCAAGTCGCCCAATGTTTTTTGGACTGACGCCTTTTCCATTATCTTGAAACCAGAGTTGAACCGTACGTAGATCAACATCATTTTGACTTTCCCCATGGCTAGACATTGCTTCGGTGATCAGATCAGGCGTCCACGCACCTATTGGACCGCCATCCCTACTCAATGGCATGCCTATACCTGAAATTACTAGAAAATCGAAAAGCTTTTGAAATTCGACTTCTCCAGTTGGGAGAGGAACATAATATTTTTCAGTTTTTTTCATGAACTAGGATCAATTTTCAAAATTATCGAGAATTGTTACGCAGCAATAACATGACGTTACGCGTCAACTTTTCGTTTAATTTCGTTTGGTTTCGTTTGGTTTCGTGTAATTATTTCTGAGATGGGTTTTACTTTAACGGGAATTCAAACAATAGGGTAATACATTGTCAGAAAATTGCAAAAATTTACGTAAAACGGCTACGCCTGTTGCCGACATATTCTGCAAATCGTCAGGGTCACATGTTGGTTGGCGAATAATTTGGAATACGTTGGAGGGTGGTTATCTTTGGTTGGATAAAGAATTTGACCTAGCCTCTACATTGGAGACATTTCCTAGCCAAATTAGGTATCGATGACCATATATTGATATACTCCCACGCCTGAATTGACCTGCCGCGCCTGTGACCATGCGGGGGAGTGAATCGCAGGCCACAGTAGCGGCGAAACTGTGTTGTCGCGGGCAGCTTATTGACAAATTTGGGCCGTTGGCGAGAAACACCGTGGCACTTTGAAACGAACGTCGACCAACCGCCGATGTTGTTTACGGGCTTCCCCGCTTCTCAAACCATTTGCGACAAAACCCAACAAACGCTTTATCAGGGCTTTTGGGAGCGTCCAGCCCGCCATCGTTCATCCAAGCTTTCCATTCACTTTCAAGCATATAAATATCCCAGCCTGGAGCCGCTGCTCTCGCATCCTCAAATGCAGTGCTTGATATTGTTATTCGAGGCCCCTCGACGAGCGTTACCCCCTTGAACATGGTACCTCGATTAACAAAGACAACCAAATCCGTCTCGTCGTTAAATGAGATTGAATAATCTGGCAGATGATCGTGTTCAACAAGGTGTCGAAGCGATCTTCGAAACTCTTTAAGTGGCGACTTCGAACCCGATTTTTTATGCAAAAGTTCCAGCTTAATTGACCATTTAGGCTGTCGCCCACAATGTTTGCGTGCGATTTCGTATACTCGGCGCTCAATTGGTTTGCGTAATCGAAAATAGTCTTTGTGTAAGGTCAAAACCTCTTGCGCACGGATCGCATTGAAAACCCATTCTGAAAGCTTCAACTCACACCACAACAACCTGCCATCATTACCTTGCTTGCGGCGTATAGAGGCTGCGTCTATTAATCCAAATGTATCGTATTGTTCTTCATCACCCGTTTGAATGTTGGTGCTAATTCGTGTGCCAGCCAACCGGTCAATAGCTTGGACTAATGCTTGATAGTCTTTGCCGGATGTCCCCCTATTGGTAAACACGAGAAGATCGCGTGAATTTAAACGCACACGACGCGATACCTCTTCACCCTTACTCAACTTTGCCATGATCTGTGAAATACAATAAATCAATATGTCTTTATCGTAAATTGTCGCCAGGCCCTTTACACTTGGCGTGATTTCCACCCAGTGGCCATTATGCTCATATCTGCGCACAGCTGTTTCCGGCTTTTTAGATAAAGAGTAAAAAGGATGCTCCATCTGGGGCATCACGTCTTTCAGAACAGCATCCGCCACATCGCAAATGAACAAATCATCTTGAGGATGACGCTCCGGTAAAAGCTGGAGATTATGATTCGGGGTTTCAGACACCATAACTCTTTATTCGTGGTTTTACACACCAAGTCAACAGATTCGGGGTTTCACACACCAACGTGTATTTTTGCCAGAAAAAGCATTCTTTTAGACTGCAAAAATTCGGGGTTTTACACACTAAGTAGAGACAGTAACCAAACTAAAAAATCCAATCCAGTCCCTTGCCTGATTTTTTGAAGGTTAAACTACAATTTTCCCGAAAAACGAACAGAAACTATACAAATTTTGACGCCAAAACCGCCACCCTGAAGTTCGGGGTATCACACACCAAAGTTCGGGGTATTAAACACTAAAGTTCGGGGTATTAAACACCAACGGCACAGAAAATGCCCTTAAAAACAATAGCTTGGCGCAACGCTAAATTGCTTAACACCTATATAACACATATATAACACTAACAAAGTATACATACTAAACTAAAACCATACCCCAAAAATCAACGCTGGAATTTGCTTAGAAAAACAAACAACGTTTGAGAGTTTTACTTATAAAAATCAAATGCCCTATTTTTCAAAATTATCCATCAAAATGCCAAGCATATCCGCATAAGTACGCCGATCATCTTTGCACATCTTTTTAAATCGTTCGATTACATCAAGCGGCGCACGTACCGTGAACTGACCATCCAACGAAGGTTCCCTGCTAGGCCAGGGTTGTACGGGTTTGGGCAGGGCATTTTTAGTTGGCTGATGTTGCGGTTCTGTCTCTGTAATAGGTTTACTGCGTGGCTTAGGTGCAAACTTCTCTAACCTACTAGTGTCAAGTTCACGTGGCATCTGTTTGTCCTTCTAAAATTTCTACAACCTCTGTCGCAAATGCTTGTGCATTTACTATTGCTTTATCCACACCATTAAACTCCTTTCGGTCAAGCTGACGCAGGCCTCCACCAGCATTGTGCAGCGCTGAGACCAAGACCGTTGTTTTGCCCCCCCAGTGTACTAAAATAAGGCTCTGTTGCAGACATTATTGTTCCAGGACACATGCCAGAACCATCATCGAAAGCTGGAGGAAACACTACAACACCAAGCGACCACACAGTGCATTGGGCTACCGCCCACCAGCGCCCGAAGCCATCATCCCGATGGACCAAAGGCCGATCATGCACTAACTTTCAATATGGACCACTCAAGTGGGGCTGCTCACCTGGCTGGACACTCTAGCGTAACCAATAAGCATGAGAACATCTTAGATCATTCAAAAACATTGCGCACCGGATTTATGCACCAATCTATGGGCCTTGTTACTATGGCCAATGCCGACCGTTGCAAATATCATGCTTTTCTTTCCAAGCTCCCAAACCAACAGGTCAATTAGTTCAGTAGGAAAGAGAATTTGACCATCGCATCCGATCCTCTATCAGTTTTGCGAACGGAACGATGTCGCCCCCAACACTCGCCGTCTCCAAGGCAGACATATATGCTGCTCGATGCTCGACATCGATAACTGTCCACGGGTAGCCCCCGGATGCAAACATTGCGTTCATCAAGAAACGTGCCATGCGCCCGTTTCCGTCAGGATAGGGGTGGATGTAACCAAGTAGCCAGTGTCCGAGAACCGCGCGAACCGCTGCGGAATCTTCATTTTCGAGTCTTTTGAACAGCGTCTCCATACCGTCGGCAATAGCTGCCACGCGCGGCGGCGTGTGACGTGATCCCCGCAGATACACTGGATGATTTCGGTAGCCAGCCAATGCGCCAGCCTTCAGGATACCTGCCGTCACAGACGGCCGGAACAACTCTTCATACCAACTATCATGATCTTGTCTGGCCCCCTGCCCTGCCGACTCCCCCGTTAGTATTCTTTCTATCGACGCCCGAACGGATTGAAAGGCTTGCCAGTAACCGCGGGCTGCAAGCGCATCGACATCCTTCTTGTGTTCCACATTTCCAAGTGGGTCGAAGGACCCCTGTCGCACTTGCTCGATCAACTCTGTAGTGACGGAATACCCTTCAATGGACAGTGAGTGATAGGCATCGTTGACGTAGATGTCGTCGATCACCGCCAGATACGTATCTTTGTCGGCAGGCAAACCTGGTTCGTCAGGAAATATGCCTAGAATGGCGTCGCGATGTATGTCCCACGCAGCATTGATTCGAGCCGCAAGTGGCGAGCTGCCCACTTCGAGGGGCATCACGTGGACACCATCCAAAAACGGGTTCCTTTCCCGGACATCGTAGTCAGCGGCCTTCATCTTCTTGAGAATTGTGTCGGCCTCATTGTCGCGCCCAACGCGACGTAACGCACCCGCAATCCGCCCTGCGGCCAAAACGTGCCCGCCATCGAGCAATTTGACAAGCAAGGGACCTGTATTCCTCAAACCGCTCAAGACAATTTGCGCTTCCATTGCGTAGGAGCGGTAGAATGCTTCGGGGACGTTGATGAGTGCCGCTTCAACAGAGAGAATGAACAGCCCATCTTTTGTGACGATGTCGCTCTTCGGAGGCAGGTCCTTCTTGAGGTCGTATAGCGACGTGTCGAACGGCAGCACCGTGTTGTTGCCAGACCCCTTGGGTGTCCAAACGATCACTTGCTTCGGAATGTGGGTGCTTTCGGCATGCAAAAGTAAAGATTGCTCGGACGAGAAACACCACTCCACACCATAGCGTTCATGGCAGTACCGGCGACAGAAATCCCAGAATGATGTGTACCAGAAGGTCGAGTCATGGGACTTGTCTTGTGGTCGAGTCACAATCAGCCAGCCCAGAATGACATCTGTTAGGAAACCATTTTTTTTGAGCCTCTCTCGGTGGGTCCGGCTAAGCTCACCGCTTCGAAGGACGTTGCCATGTTCCGCTTGTCGCTCCTTGAGAAGCTCGAGCGAGGCTGCAAGTTTTTCATTTGGGGTCGCCATGATAGGAGGGTCACTTTTCTAAAGAAGTTGTCGGTGCTTTACGCGTATTAAGAGACGTACATTTAGACGTAAAGTGCGTCGTATGTATACACGTTTTTTATGATGTGTGATTGCACGTAAAGTAAGATGTACGTTTTCACGGGTTTTCTGCTGATCCCGCATGGGACCCGGCAACTGAACGGAAACGTTCGCCACCGATTGAAAGTAAAGAGCCTCTGACGCCCCCTGCCCCACTCACAAAGACAAAAGATGTCGCGACACACCGCAAGATAAGACTTACGCTTTAAGTAGAAAAATACTCGGTGGTATATTGAGTTCTTCACGGGGCGGATCAAAAATCCAACTTTCGCGCACCTTACATGCGCGAAAGTTGGATCTTAATCTCGATTCAAGGCGACATCGCTATCTGCAACAGAGCCAAGGCCACCAAGCCAATTTTGTGTCTGCGACAACAACTTCCAGAAATTCCTACGATCCAACCGATTCGAGCCATAGACATGTTTGCTATCAATTGCGACCATGTGCCTAAGTGCTACAACATGTTGCGATAATTCATCAAAATCCCGACAAAATGTTTTTTTTCAACATGTTAACTAAGGTTCTTCAGTCATCACGGCTGAATAGAAGGGCCCTTTGCTACCGAAAGGGCCAAAAAATTGTTGCCTGGCGATAAGTTGCGTGTCATGAGTTCAATTGTCGCAAGCTGCCGTAAATCACGCGGTTTAGCGACGAAACACAGATGACCCACTAAGAGGTCGTGAGGGCACATGAATTCAAACGCAAATATCGCGCAA
>Ga0206130_10008405_pt1 | contig 11099 bp, 9 predicted proteins | sample Helgoland_Spring_9_FD_148637 | JGI IMG/M metagenome (GOLD analysis project Ga0206130, IMG submission 148637) | Pelagic subsurface seawater microbial communities from Kabeltonne, Helgoland, North Sea - Helgoland_Spring_Bloom_20160512_1 | ecosystem: Environmental > Aquatic > Marine > Epipelagic ...
CAAGTAGAATAACATCGAATTCTGACCAGTCCGTTGTCCAATCAGTAATAACACTTGCATTCTTGAAGCCAGCGTTTACCAATTGATTACACAACATAAAGGCCCATCCGGATTTGTGTGAGCTTTCCTTAGGACTTAATTTACCAACAAGTGCAGAGATCGCAATCTTACTAGACTTGTCAGTCTCATAATCTGTAAAGTACTTAAATTCCTGCATCTGCATCGGTTAAATTAATTGGTTGTTCATTATCGCCATAACCATACTTCTTAATATAGTTATCAAGGCCTCCGATGTATGCGACTGCATCAAGTAGATTATCTTCTTTATAATTATAAGAGTGTCTACTTAGTTTTAGAGCAACTAGGGCTGCATACATATCTGCTCCTGTGAATTCTTTACCAGTCATTCCGGAACAAACCATTGCAGCTCTACGCATTCCTTCTTCAAAGGGACCGTACATACGTTCTTTTTCTTCTGATCGGTGGTTGATAATTTTATCAGCTTCTTCTAATATATTCATGTGGATTGCTTTAATGTTATATGTATAAATGCTAGTTTGTTTAGATTATAGAGACAAAAAAAGGGCTAACCTTTTCAGATTAGCCCTCGGGGGTTGTGGTTGGTTATTTGGTTGGTTGGGACTTTCGATTAATTTAATAAAGCTCCAACTTGTGCATTTGGATCTAAGATATTAGTCTTAAATGGATTTGGAACTTGACTTCCAAGATCCCAAGATTTACCCAAGATATTTCCAGATTGAATCATTAATTCAGTAGAATCTTTATCGGTCATTGCAAATGCTAATTGTTCTGGTGCATGTGTTGCAACGTGAGTCATGCCGTTTACAAGTGACCAAATTGATTGGTTTGTATGTGCATTCTTCATTTCGTCTGTTGTAAATTCAGCAGGATTTTGATTGTTCTTAATATAAGCTGAACGATTATCGTTAAGTGGAATCCAACTATCAGCTGCATCTCCAACATGTCTTTTAATCGTACTATGTGCTCTTTGCATTTCCATTAATGATGCAGGTGTATTCATTGCATTTTTAACATTTTCTTGGAATCCATTAGGTACAAATCCAGTTTTACGAAGTTCTCCCATATGTTGAAAGAAGCTTTCCATTGAATCTTTATTTAGATTATTAAGTGTATATGCTTCTTGTGCCATTGGAGTTGAAAGTCCATTTGAACACCAAAGTCTATTTATGTATGGCATTACTTGAATACCTTTATGTGGGCTATTAGTTAGTGTTAATCCAGATTTAAAGATTTCATCTGCAACTCCAAATTCTGCTTTAGGATTAAAGGCGTTAATAGTTACTAAACCTTTATTAGCATCAACGCCCCAGTTTGTAACTTCAAAACCATGTTGGTCAATGATTTGATCTGCAAGATTAATAAAACGTTCGTGGCTAATAAGTCCAGCTGATGTTTTAGAGAATCCCAAAATACGTTTAGTTGAAGGTGATACAATTAAAGTAACTTCATTTAATTGAGCGGCCATTGCATTTTTCATTTGATTAATAAACGATGCTTTAGCTTCTGGGCTAAATAGTTTATCAAATTTCTTTGCAAACGTTTGGCTCATGCCAATTAAGTTAATTAAGCCTTTAAAAGCTTCTTTAGTAATTTCTAATCTCTTACCTTGAATTTCAACAGTAGTATCGTTGATTAATTTAAGTTCTCTAACTGCGATTGTTTTACGAATTGCTTGTGAGTTAAGAGTTTCTGCTTTTCTACTTTGAATTGCAGTGTTTGATAATGTTGTGATAATTGCCATAATTTGTTTTGAATTATTTAATGTTTATAGTGAGCGTTTAAGATTTGTTTCAATAATAATATTTGTTTATGCGAAATGTTTTGCGAAGCTTTTTTTAATTAGTTTTTCAAATTTAGCCCCATCCAATTTAGTTGGATCAGACCATTGTATCTGATGATCTATATATTCGAATGCCTCATAGTCATTAGATTCTTCTAATAACATTTGTTCGAATACCTCAATGCAGTTAGCCTCGCCATACATAAGGTGGTCTGAATCAATAGGTAGTGTGAATTGAAAACCACCTTTCATTTTCCAATGCTGTGGACATGCTCCAATTCCATCCCAATCATGTGCTCCGTAGTTCTCTTTGTATTGTGCGTTAATAATAACTGTACTTTTCATAATTTGTTTTTTTAATTTGTTTATGTGTTTAATTACAAGTGTAATATAATCATTTTAATTGACATAAAAAAACTTTATGGCAATTATTTTGCAAAAAGTTATTAACAATCTTTACCCTTATGTTTATCCTTGCGGGTATATTGCTTCTTACTCTTTTGGATACTACCACGCATTGCTTGCCATATCTCTTGAATGGTAAACTGTGTTTTTTGTAATTTAGGTGATTTCTTATCCATGATGTTTGTTTGTTACAGTACAAATATAAACAAAAAAAGCCAAACAAAAAAATGTTTGGCCAATTATTTTGTTAAAGTTATTAACAATTTATTTTATTTTGCTTGACATTGGAGCTAAGCTTGATTTAAATTCCTTAGGATATTCTTTTTCCATAAATGCCCTATGGTCATTTGCAATCTTTAATAATTCTTCATCGCATTCTTCTGTGATGTTTACTCCATATGCCATTTTAATAAATGTCTTATATATGACATGAAACATAGATGGTCCTATTCCGGGAGCTCCGTTTACTTCAGGAACCCACAATATACCTTTTTTATCTAACATTAAATCAATATTGTAAAATTCTAAGTTTACCTCAGAGCTTAATTCATCAATCATTTTTAATATTTGATCAGTATATTTAAATTTTTCTATATCTTGGTCAATGTAGATTAAATCTATCTTTTCGTCAGCGTCTTTTGTACCAACTGACATGTCATTCTTTGTGTTTGTAATTCTTTCAGCAATATGGATTAATTCCCCATCCATAATAAATGCTCTAAATTCTCTATCTAAATCTTTTGCTTCTTGCCAAATATCGAATTCCATATCTGATTTTCTAGCTTCTTCATAACTATCAAATTTTTCAATTCCCTGTGCACTAAATCCCTCGGCGGGTTTTGCAATAATAGGCAATTGTAATTTTTCAATGTCTTCTAACTTATATACAGTATTTGGGACTGAATCCATAGTTTCAGCAAAAGCCTTATAAAAAAGATTCTTATCTGCACTAATCTGAAGATCTTCTACTTTGTTATATGTTGCCGCTTTCATATCTCTATGAAAGTTATGTTGTGTTGATGAAAAGTTAAGCAATGGAATATCATACTTGATTTTATTATGCTTTCTATTATGAGGTATTAAAATTCCTTCTTTAGAATAGTCTTGCTCATAATATCCATCAGTTCCATCTATTAATACTAGATGAAGATATTTTTCGTATATAATCGCCATTGACTCTTGTGTTAACGGCTCTTTTTTAGAGGTTAATCCAATAGTTCCCCTAAGAGCTATCTGTAATTGTGGGATCTGGTCTTCAACAAATCTTTCGTTGATAAAATCTTCAAATAGTTTTACGTGGTTCATGGTTTATAGTTTTATTTAATTGTTCCAGAAGCTAAGTAGCCATCAATCTCCGTATAAGATACATTTGATCCTTTTGTTATAATAGTTCCATAAGAGAAAGAAAGGTTTGCACCAGTTCCTCCGACTTTTAGTTGAGTATCATATGCTGCTTTAATAGATGCTTGATCTTCAGCAACAGCAAGTACTACAGGTCTAAACCCGGCACCAATATTCGTATCTCCGTCAGATCTTAAATATACAGATTCTTTATTAATCTCAACTGTATTGTGTGAAATTAAAGCATATGTTGTTTCTCCTTTAGCCGGTAAATCAAAACCATCAAATTGTCCTTTATTAAAGTAGTAAGATCCGAATTTTATTTTTTCATAAACTGCGTTTTCAGATCCTGAATTAAGGAAAGATTCAAAGTTCTTTAAGTGTTTCATTTTTCTTCTCTTTTTTTCATATTCCTCTTCTGCATCGCCTTGGCCTGCAGGAACATCACCAGAACCAGTCTCAGTTGCTGTTGGGAATTTGATTGGTCCCATGCCACCAACATCTCCTGGTTGAAGATTGTCGTCCACTTTGTCTGGTAAGCCTTCATGTTTTGTGCTTGCATACTTTTTAAGCTGCTTAAGAGTCATTGCGTCTGCTAGGTCTTTTACCTCCTGGCTAGCCTCTTTGGCATCAAGCTCACCCTTTTTATAAGCGTAAGCCATTCCCATTAGTCTCTGTTGTGCTTTTGAAGTACTTGGCATATTAAATTAATGAACACCGAATCGACCTATTATAAATAGGGCGTGAATCGACCTATTCTAGTTATATCTGAAAATCTGTCCAACTGCTTTTCGTTATGGTACCTTTCAAGACCTTTTTCTAAAGCCCTATCTTTAGTATCGCCTTCCTCTGGTGTCCAATTAGGATCATCTTTATATAATTTAAGTGGCGCTTCTTTGACATGGGAAGAATCGCCATGCCATGATGTATTTTGTAGATATGACACTGAATACTGAGCATTTTTATACTTAGGTAAGTAGCGCATTGTAACATCTACAATCTCGCATTCATAATTGGCTTCTAAGAACTTTTTTTGTGCTGGTGATTTTTTACCTAATTGAGCAGCTCCACCATGCCATTTTGAAAATTCTTTCCAGTTTAATTTTTTACCGATAGCCCGTTTTAGAAAATCAAGCAATTCATTAGCTGTTTCTTCTGAGATATTACCTTTAACTTTAACATCCTCATTTAGAAATTGTTCGAATAATTTTACATGTTTCATTTTTTGTTAGATTTATTTTTATTTAATAATTTTATATGCACATTATTATAGTATATATCACAATGAGTACCACGGTTTAATCCAATACTCAAAGAATACTTTTTTAAATTTACCAAGCGTAGTTGAAAGATTCAATTTTGTCAACGCCATCTTTTATAGCCTTAGCATATTGTTTAATAGATCTAGCGTACCAAGATTCAGATTGACCATATTGTGCGACAGAATCTTCTTCTTGTTTTACGTAATCAACATATCTAGCATAGTTATCTAGGATATTTGACATGTGATTAGAAGCATCTCTCATTTTAGTCTCTCTACCATTAGGACTTATACCAATAATAAGATCACCATACTTTCCTTTTTCACCTTTAGCTAGACCTTGTTTGATTTGATCAGTTAATAAGTCAATTGCATCAGCAACTATTTTATCTAGAGGTAATTTAGCAGCTTTATTCTGCAAGATAATTTCATATCTGTTCTTGTTTTCAGCTTTAAAATCTTTGTCAGATTTAAATGCAGTTGCTCCAGATTTAGCAGCATTACGCTCATCTCTCTTATTTGTAGTTGAATACTTTTGTTGTAATAGATCTACATTGACAACAACCGCCCTATCAGCAACTTCTGAAATTCTCTTTACATTATAAAGACCAGTTCCATCCCATCCTTTATATTTCTTGCTAATACCAATAGTATCGTTAGATTTATTAGGTCTTTCTACTAAAGTTCTAGATTTATCTGTAGCAGTATAACGATTAGCCCATGCGTTATCATAGAATTTGTTATCTCCACTAGTAACTGCTAATAAGTAACCACCACCTGGGATAGTCTTGTTATAATAACCAGCATCTTCTGATGCATATATGTTATTCTTTTCATTATCTGAGATGTAGAAAGTAATTGTGTTTCCACCTTTAGCTTTATAAGCAGCACTCGGTGTTGTTGAAATTAAATCTTCATCTTGTACTTTATCCATTGCTATTTTAGTCTTACCATAAAAAGCTTTAGCTAATGAGTTGTCTAATTTACCATTTTCTTTTTTAAATAAAGATGCAAGTAGCTGTGAGCTAAATGCTTCATTTAATGTAGATGTAAAATTAGAGAAGTTAGTATGCAACCACTCTGTAACTACTTTTTTCTCTTTAATAGTTACTGGGAATTTCTTACCATTAAACTCAAATTCTTCTTCATCAGAATCTTTAGCTTTTTTAGCAGCAGCTGCAAATGCTCTACCTTCTTGTATAGAATTCTTGTTAGATTCGTTGGTTAAAGCAAATAATTCCTGTGCAATCTTTTTTGCTTTAGAACCTTTATGTCCGTATGCTTCGACTGTATCTAATGCATCTTCCATTTCCATTCCATATAATTCTCCCATATCTCCGCCTCTTTCATCTAAAAGGTCGTTTAAAATGTTTTCAGCTTCTGATTCATTAACTACTGATTCTTCTACAGAATAATTAGCTGTGACTGATTCACTTAATGAATTTCTTAGACCACAGTGTGTACATTCTACTGTTCCATCTTTATCAATTTGCTTATATAGGTGTCCTTTTCTATTAGTACACTTAGGTTCGTCTGATTCAGTAACCGCTGATTCTTCTACAGAATAATTAGTTTTAGGATCAAAGGCCGCGACAAGCTCTTGCATATTATTTAGATCAATATAAATCATATCATCACCCTTTGGTTTGTATGCTTCTACACCTTTAGTAAAACTATTACCTTCAACAAATCCTAATGATTTTAAAAGTTTTGTTGGAAGGTTAGTACCTCGAACCGACTTGATTCCAAATTTGTTGCCGTTCGTACCAAAAAGAATCCTATCTTCCTCATCTGCGCCTATTAGCTCATCAGTGGGTGTATTACCTGGTCTTGAACCTAAAATTTTAGGTCCATCATATCTTTTTAAATTTCCGGAATCATTTAACGCTCTATAAAAAGGCCTCAACGCTGCAGTAATCGCTTCAGTAACTACAGATTCAGATAATAATGAATCTTTTAATTCTACCCATGCTTCAACAGCATCAACATAGTCTTTAAGTTTTACCTCTTTACCTTTATATTTACCTTCTCCAGATTTTCCTAGATTCATGAAGCTATCATTTTGTAATCTTAGTGATAATTCCTGTAAATCCTTTGCCATCTTTTTAACATTTTTATCATTTAAAGACCATGATGTATTATATGCACTGCCACCATCGGCGATCATAAAGTTATCTTGATCTTCGAGTGGTTGTCTTGTCGATAATTGAATCCAGACGTTATCATTTGTCATGAATTTAAACGTAGTTATCTTGCCAAATTTTGGGTGGTCTAACGTACCAACCTTCCAGTTACGTCCTTCTGCCTCGGTTGTTTCTTTGACTTTTTCATTAACTACTGATTCGTTAACAGTTATTGCAGCAAGAGTTCTATTACCAATCTTAGTTAATGTAACACCATCTTCAGTTATACTAAAAAACCTTGCGTTTCTTTTCATCCATCTGTTACTATCAACAGAAGCTTCCTTTAAAATAGCAGTAAATTCCTCTTGTGTTAATTTACCATCTTTAATAGCTTCTAGCATTCTATTTCTAATAGAAGCTGTTTTACCTACAGTAATTGCAGGGTGGTTGTTAGTGTACTGTCTCTTAAGTGTGATTTTACTCTCATTAAGGAAATCGTTAAATGTATTCATGTGGTTTATATTTTTTTACTTTTATTATATATTCTTTATAAAATTTTCGAATGTTAAGAAATCTATCTCAACAGATTCCGCAACTACTCCCATAGACTGCTCTAGTTTATCTTTTAGCTCACCATACATATTATGTAATGGCTTTGGTGTAAGCTTCTTAAAGAGCTTCTCATCACCATCTAGCATTGCGTTTCTAACCTGTGTTGCAGAAATGTTATTTCCAGTCCTTGGAATTTCAAAAAGACCGAAATCAGCCCTTACTCCAAGATCTTCTCTATAAGTATCTTTATTTACTTGAAAACCATAAGTTTTCATTCTATCGCTTCCTGTTCCCCATAATACCGGTTCGTACTTAGGTCTCATTGCATTAAACATTCTATCAATACCTCCAGTTGGGATAATAAACACTTCCTCTATTGGATATTTTGATTTTAATTTGTTAATCATTTCTACTTGAGTGTCCTCATCATAAGGTCTCTTAAATGCATCCTCTGCTTTTTTAGTCTTAGATTTAACTAAGAATATAACAACCGGGTGTCCATTTTGCTTATGTATAGCTTCAATAACTTTAATATGTCCTAGTGTAAATGGTTGGAATCTACCAACAAACATATTCACTAGTTTCTTACCTTGTTCTTTATGGTCAACTGTAAGTGCTTCTAGAATTGGACTTATTTGTGTCTTAAGGTTTTGGTTCTTTAAATAGGTTGTGAAATTCATAACATCTTCTTCTTTAACTTCTCCCATTATTAAGTTTTCAATATTTTCAACTATAGCATTTAATTGAGCCATTAAGTCTTTATTAATGATTTCTGTTTCCTTAGTTCTCTTTTTTCTAAATGAACCTAATGAAATTTTAAATAATTCTGATAATACTTTATTCTGTACTAATGAGATTGTTTTCTCATTTTGAATAAATGCAGTGTTTAATTCGAAGCCGGGTTGAGATGCAAAATCTGCAGAATCAAAGCTAGCTCCAATATATTTAGTTGCGTGTTTCTCAATATAAGCGTTAAACATAATAGATATAATTTCTAAATATCTTTCGTCTGCTGTTTCAGCGGCAAGTTCAACTTTAGATAAATCAAATTGAGCAACAAACTCAACTAAATCCAAAATAGAGATCTGGTACATATCGGATGCCTTCCTATCATTATTATATTCCCTATCAAATCTTTCAAGTTTAAAACTTTTTACAGACTTGTTATCATAGAAATTAAAAATAAAAGAATCAACATCACCATCAAGTGTATTATTTAGTGCAGTTGTATTTAAACCATCGTTAAGGATGTTATAAACAACCCTAGTAAAAGAAAAATCCTTAAATTTTTCAATAAAGGCTTCTTTAGATAATTCTAATATTTCTCTCAGTGCAACACATTGATCTCCGTGTAATACCCCTTGTTGTATAATTTGAGGTCTTTGTACTTCTAATTGATCTGCCCATTGGAAAAGAACCTTTGGATCTCTAATCACCTTTTTAATCTGTGTAGGATCTACTGGACTTATAACTTGAATATGTGTTAATATTAAATTATTCTTAGGTAGCATATCATACTCAATATGAATAGCTTTTTTTGTTGGAAGGTAATCAAACCCAAATTTCCAATCTAACGGTAATTGGCTAATAATCGCCGGGTTGATTGCTTTAAAATAACTGATTGCATTTTCATAATACTTAACAATAGTTCTATCTATTTTATCCATAGCAGTCTTTTGTCCACTCTTATAAAATTCGAATTTACCTTCTTTCGTTCTCTTTACATGAAACGAAGAGGCTTGAACCTTTTCAGAAACAACTAACGGTAACTTTAACATTGCGTTAAAGTCATTTGTATTAGTAGATTCGAAATATGTTTTTAGATTTTGAAGTGCCATGTTTATCTTCCGTATTTAATAATGCCCATCAGCTGGTTTATCGCAGCGAATGTGCCTGTTAATTTATATGTATGTCCCTTGTACCTAAATACTAAACCTTCAGTTGGTATGATTGATTCAATACCTCCAATTCGATCTAATCGTTCAAGTTCTTTAGCTACTTTATCTATCTGACTTATATCACCACCCTTTTTAATCTTCTCAGATTGAGTTCTGATTTCTTTATGTAGCCTCTGCATTTCTTTATCTGGAGATGCTGCCACAAAATTACTTGCGTTCTTTAAGATAACACTTCCTAATTCTAAGAAAAGATCTTCGAATGGTCTAATGTTCTCTTTTTGTTTCTTCTTAACGTCTTCTTTGTCAAACTTTTTAATAATAGCTGCTTTGTCTTTTCCTAGGTCAGCATCTAAAGATCTTAGGTTAAGAGTTTTCTTGTCAGCATATGCCCATCTTAATAATAAACCTTCTTTCTTGTCTTGTGTTAAATCAGGGAAATTAGCATCAATTTGGTCTCTCCACCACATCTCGTGATATCTTGAAACTTCATCAGCATCTGTTAAATTATAAGTGTCTCTTAGCGCTTCTATCTTCTTAATGAACTTATCTTTGTTCTTTTCGAAATCAATATCTTTTCTAAGTGCAATTACTTTAGGTGGTATTACTGTAAATATTTTACCAATATCAGCATTAAGCTCTTTTAATATACCAGCAACTAATTTAGCTGCTCCTGGATCTTCTCCAATAAAGTTACCTTCTCCATCTGTTTTCTTAACACCATGAAATTGAATAACATCAACATCGTAATGAATTACATTAGGGTTTTTAGAATAGATTAACTCCATGTTCATGAAGTTCTTACCATTGTTAAAGACAGTTTCTTGCGTATCAGATGGTAACTTAATCAATGAAGCCGCTAGGTCCTCTGCGGCAAACTGGAATGTATCTTGGACTAGTTTACTTGGATGTCCTTCGAATTTAGTTTTAAATGCATCAAGAGACATTGGAGCTTTCATATCCCCTTTGTTTCTTGCAAATTTAACTTCTCCATCTTGGATAGTTGCAAATACATTTTGTCCGTCTGTTTTTTCAGTTGGCTCTTCTTCAAAGTTAAGCTCTCCCATAAGACCGGAGTTTACTAATTCTTTAAAGTCTCCAAATGTTAATTGTTTATTGTCAAATGGGTGTGACATATGCCCTGCGGCACCACCTTCGAGTATAAGATCCTCATTAACCCAAAATGAAGGAGCTTCTTTCAAAGTCCTTCTTTCAAGTACAAAATCTTTATAAGATTGTAGTTTTTTCATATTATGCTAGTGATGATTGTAAGATTCCAGCAGCTTTACCGAAGTCTCCGTTTGATTTAGATAAGATACCATTGACAACATCGTCAGCTTTCGCTTGATCAAAATCGTCAGCGAATGCTTTCTTTAATATACCATATGCATATTCTTTAAAGTCATCTTCTGTTTTAATTTCAGCTTCAGTAACTACAGATTCTTCTATTGTTGTAATGAAATCTGCCACATCATCTGCATCATTCATCGAGTATGTAAATTCATCACCCGCTTTATTAGAAACGATTATAGTGTCTCCTTTAATATCCATTGAAACTCCTTTCATTCCTTTGATTGCTTTTTCAATTTCTTTATGGGGTTGATTACCTTCAGTAACTACAGATTCAGATAATAATGAATCTTTTAATTCTACCCATGCTTCAACAGCATCAACATAGTCTTTAAGTTTTACCTCTTTAC
>Ga0206130_10008406_pt1 | contig 11098 bp, 12 predicted proteins | sample Helgoland_Spring_9_FD_148637 | JGI IMG/M metagenome (GOLD analysis project Ga0206130, IMG submission 148637) | Pelagic subsurface seawater microbial communities from Kabeltonne, Helgoland, North Sea - Helgoland_Spring_Bloom_20160512_1 | ecosystem: Environmental > Aquatic > Marine > Epipelagic ...
TGTTTTGTTTGAAGGCACCCCTGAAGCTCTGATTAAACAAAAGAATAATGAAACTTCCCGGTTCTTAAAGAAAGCACTCAATTAAGCATACATGAATTTCATTGATTACATTTGTTAACGTGAATAAGAAGATAACCATAGCCATAGATGGCCACTCGGCTTGCGGAAAAAGCACCCTAGCAAAAGGATTGGCAGCCAAACTCAACTATGTTTTTATTGATTCAGGTGCCATGTATAGAGGTGCAGCCTTATTTGCACTTCGAAATGAATGTCTCAATCATGATCTCGACAAAACCTTACTCCTATCCTTAATTGACCAGCTTGATTTGAGCTTTAAAAATGTATCGGGAACGAATTGTTTGTTTTTAGGAGGAGAAAATATTGAAGATGAAATCCGTCAACCTCATGTTGCAGCAATTGTTTCAAAAGTAGCTACCATTAAGGAAGTCCGTGTTAAATTGGTTGCGCAACAACAAGAGATGGGAGCAAATGGAGGCATTGTCATGGACGGTAGAGATATTGGCTCTGTGGTTTTCCCAAACGCTGAGCTTAAATTATTTGTTACGGCATCGACTGCCATTCGTTCTGAACGAAGATTTCTAGAACTTCAAGGAAAAGGGATTAAGCAAGATATTGAGGAAGTTGAAAAGAACTTAATTGAAAGAGATCATATCGATTCAACGCGTGAAGAAAGTCCTTTAATTCAAGTTAAAGACGCTATTGTTTTGGACAATTCAAAACTATCTAAAGAAGAACAACTTGAATGGGCGTTGAAAAAAGCGATTGATATCATTTCAAACACGTACCCTCATTAATTTGACATCTTCATTTCTGAAAAAACGAATCATCGCGTTTAGGAGGAATTTGTATTTTCAGAAACTCGGAATTGATAATCTTAATTAATCAGGAATCCTCATGATGACCTGAATGATATGGTTTTGATGAATAATGCTGTTTTGATTAGAGAAGCCCATATAATCAATGTATTCATATTGATAAGCTATGCTATACGTATCTAGAAAGGTCCAAGATATATTAGCCCCAATCGCTGGAAATGTGCGATAAACCAAGCCGAAATTAATCATATTGTTATAGGCCACATTCAGGTTAAATTCTGAGAAAAAGGATACATCAATTAGGTCACAACCCATCAAAGTCTGCGGTATAATCTCAACAGATGGACCCAATTTGAACAAATACCTGAAATGACCATACAAACGAGGAGAGGGCTGATAGTTAAAGGTGGGCTCTTTAGTAATATCAATGATTCCGATTTGATTCAGCGCTAATCCTGCTAAAATTTTCTTACTCAAATATGCAATGCCTACATCCATATTCATTGAAATATCAGTAAAATCACCCTCCGATGGAATTTCAAAAAGATGATTTTGAAAATGCATTGCACCTCCAAATGAAAGCTTTGAATCATCATTAAAAACGAGTTGATAATTGTAACTTCCTTTTAAACGGTAAGACTTATTATACCCAATCCTATCGTATCTATAAGTGATTCCAGCACCATGCTGATTGAAATGAGTATTATAAATTCCTAGGAGGCCAAATGGAGAAGCAAGACCTTCGGGCCTGTTAAGCCTTAAGTGAATTAAACCCTCATGCTTATACTGCAAACCTGAAGTTGCAGGATTAATGGCTGATATACTATTCCAATATAAAGGTATCTCTACAGACTGCTGACCACAAACTACTCCAGTAGATAGAATTAAAAATAAGGTAAAGAAACATTTCATATAACGTTATTACATTTTAATCCTATCATATGTTACAAATAGTACACTATTATTCCACCTTCCTCTTCCATTTAAAAACTTTTATCTGACGCCTTTCGTTGTCCCCAATAATATGGTAATCAACAATAATATCACCATGGGTATTGGGACACTTTATTTCAAAGTTTTTGAATTCAGGAGATTCATTAGAAGCATGAGGAATCAGAATCTCATTTATCTTTGTTACCTCGTTATCAACAGAGACACGATCAATTTTAATGGTATAAAAGCCAATATTTTCTATCTCTAATATCAACTTACCTTTCCTACTCTTGACAGGATAGGCATGAATATAGTCTTCCTTATCAAATGATTCTCTAATGTAACTGGCTCTATCAAAAAATGCAGCTTTGCTGTATTTGAATTTTTTATTTCCGTATGAAAAAATCTCATCCTCAAATGACGATGGATCAGATTGAATTATGGCAAGTTTCTTTTTGATTTCACTGTCATTATTCTGAAAAAACTGAATCAACCATTCTTTTTCAGAATAAAGCTTGAGATAATGGATGTAACTCGTGTAAAAATCAACATCAAAAGTTTCAGGACTTACAAATAAAAAGCGATACCAGTCTTTGTATAAATCCACCCAAACGTCTTGAACAAATTGCTTTAATGGGATTGTAGCACTGACCTCATAAGTCATTTTGTTTTTAAAAAAATATTCGTTGTAATGACCATCATAACCAATTGGTTCTAGTAAGTCGTTATTGGGGTTGAAATAAAAACGTACACTCTTCCAAGCTTGAGCATGCGGTATCCACAACACATCAGTCAAAGCAAAATATTTTGCCAGCTTTTCGACATTGAAAACTTTTGACGTTTTCATCTTCCCTCTTCGCCATAATTCCAAATTTGAAATAGCCAACTGCATTAATTTAGGATCATTTTTTTGCCAATATTTATCTTGAAATGGATCCACATAAGTGGTTTCAAAATCATCTAAAGAATAATCCTCGTTAAAGCGAATAATCGGCCCTAACGGTAGACCATTATTGGTTATTAGAGAATTCTCAAAATGTTCTTCAAAGGCATAGATTCCAAGATCACAGCCATCCACCTTCAATCTAATAAACTTGTATTTTAATCCAATCAAATCAATTGAATGCAATGCTTTATGAAAGATCCATTCATAAATATAATTTCTTGCTCCAGCTCGATGCAAAGAAAAACGCTTTACATTGAATATACTTTTCCCGTCTGTAGTTTTTACTCTGAAAGACCACTTGGCCTCATCATTAAAATGTATCGCCCTATCCCCTTTTAATCGTGCCTGAATTAAAACCGTATCGTTATTATAAACAAGTTTTGCATCTACAAATGAAAAATCTCGATTTCCATCTATTGCATTCTGACGTTGGGTTTTAATCTCTGCCAACGCAGAATCTGAAATTATGAGATTGAGTTCGTCTACAGGAATATTTATATTTTCTTTCGCATTACATGAACTCTGACAAGCAACAATAGATAATTTGATTTTTTGAACAACTGAAAATTTATACTCAAGCATCAGACCCACTGTCAAAGCAATAGAAAAAGCCAATGAAATCCAGATAAGATTTGAATATCTTTTCATTTATAAACACTTGATTAATAAATAATTAACAATGCAATGTAATGATTTAATTTTCAATTAATTAAAAAATATTGCAATTATAAAAATGTCATAATGGTAGTTCACTTTTCTCTAGAAAATAATTAACAATAATTTGTGCTTTAAAATGGCCGACCTTGTATTTTTCTTTAAGGCAGGCTTTCATTTCCTTTTTATTGGATTGCTTTTCGCCATCTAGTACTTTGAACCACTCTTCCAATGATTTCCCTGTTTTTTCTGGGAGGTTTTTGACAATTGCATGTTCCATTTGTTTTGGTGACGAGCCCATATTCTTTTTTAACGTTTAGTTTAACAAATCGTTTTAATGTGTATAATACATTGTTGTACTCCGTTTTTTATTTAAATGTCAATTTGATACCTTCTGTAACCATCCCCGTTCCAATTATCGCAAGAATTAATCCCATTAACTTTCCAATTACAGCTATTAAATTGTTGCCTACTTTTTTGACTATCAAGTCACTTAAAGCAAAAGCCAAATAAGTTAGAAAAATCATTAAAGCAAAAATAGATATAACAACTCCAATATGAATGTATGTTGCATCAGTAACAAAGTTCATTGCCGTTACAATAGTTCCAGGACCTGCTAGAATGGGTATAGCCAAAGGGGAGATTGCAAGATTACTTTTATCTTCTGAATTGGCATTGTTATGCACTTTAGACTTTTTAGACATTAACATTTCAAAGCCAACATAAAATATTAGGATTCCTCCTGTTATTTTAAAAGCAGGGATTGTAATTCCAAATAATTCGAAGATATATTTACCAGCGATAATAAAAGCTACGACTATAATAAAAGCTGTAATTGAAGCTGTTTTAGCAATCTTTTTCTTTCCTTCTTTATCTTCACCTTCAACAAGACCTAAGAAAACAGGTGTGTTAGCTATTGGATTCATAATAGCAAAAAAGCCCATAAATACCGTCAATCCATAGGTGATTAAGTTTTCCATGTTTTATTTTTTAGAGTTTATTTATTATTTGAAACTGGTGAATGAAGTACAACGTATGGGCTAAAGATAGTAGGAATTGACTTTAGCCTTTGTTATGCATTTTCAATTTAATTTTTTCTTTTTTATTCTCAAGTATCAGAGAGTCGTGATCAATTAAGAGTGTGAATTTTTTATTCATTTTCTCGGTAGAATAAACATCATTTCTTTCAATATTTAGATTTAATTCAAATGAATCATTCTCCTCTAGTTTGATAATTGTTCCCAACCCTTTTTCAATTATGGATCCTGTTTCGGGACCAGCATAATCTCCGTTTTCATTCACAATGTAACCTACGACTTGTGTCTCTGAATAATACCAATTAACACTGTCAATACTATAAATTTCAAGTCTTAAGTCTTGTTTTATTCGAATTGTTGTATCGTTTGCAATCCCTAACCCATGAAACCCACCTTCATAAGCCGATTCTTTTTGGAAGAGCCATTGACCGAGATATACATCACTATTTGATTGGGATAGTATAGGGATACTAATACAAAGCATGATAAGGAGATTAATAAGTTTCATATGTTGTGTATAACGGATGATTATAAGCGGAGTATGACCGAAGGAAATATTCCGTCTTATATATTGTTATGGGCTGGAATTTTAAGGTTTTAATCAATCCATCTTTATTATTTTCTCAAAGCTTATATTATTATTTTGACCATTGACCACTTTGACAAAATATAAGCCGGCAGGCAACATGCTTAAATCTATTTCTATTGGACTATTTTGATTGGAAATATCTTGATAAATTGTTCCGTTTGAAGATAAGATTTGAATAGAATAGTTATTGAAGTCACCTTGAATTTTGAAAACTCCATTGGTGGGATTTGGATATAACGTAAGACTATTACTATGAACTTCTAAGTCAGCAGTAGTTGTAGTCATCGAATCTGAACCATCACAATCCTCATCAATTCCATTATTAGGAATTTCGACCGCATCAGAATTAATGTTTGGGTTGTTATCGTCACAATCCGTATTCGCACAAAAGCCATCATTGTCCATGTCAACTGCAAAGTTTTCACCATACTTCTGAGCTTCCCATACAATACGATTTATTACTCGATCAAAATCAGTAATATACGTACCGTGTTCAAGGTAATATGCCTCTGGTCCACCTACTCCCCAGTTCCCAGAGTTCATTACCGACACAAGCCCATCAGCACAAGGGTATTTTACTCTATCATAAAGATCATCATGAAAAAAACAATGCCCCATCTCATGTGTAAAAGCACTTTCCTGAGACGTTTCTCCAGTTGCGTAATCTGAAATGAGTCCACCAATCCATAAAATATCTCTTCCGCCAACCGCATACCAGTCTGTTTTATGCCCGAACCTTGTATATGGCATATCTACCCCTTCTGGGTGGATATAAGTATTCCAGTTAGTGGGCGAGAAAGTAGCACTCGGAAAATTAACTGCATCATTTCCTACCACTTGCAGGGAGTCAATATCAACCACTCCACCAAGATGTCCGGCTACTGGATCTCCATTGGGAAAATTGAGTTCCCATGGTATAAATTCGCTTGCCTCCGAATGCGTAACTATGGGGTAGTTGCCATAGGTGTTGTAAAAACTAGGATCAATCTGAACACTGTCCTGAAATACAAAGCCAAAAATTTTTATAGACACTGTATCTGGTGCATCAGGATCAAAATCTGTTAGGCCTTCAAGCCATTGGTTTGCGAGACTTTCGTATTCATTTGTTAGGTTATTTATGGCAACATCCGTTACAGGTCCTTCCCAACTTTCTATATAGAAATAAATTACCCATTCTCCATTTTGATGAATGCTCCACAACGGATTTCTTTTATCGTATAAAAGGTATGATAGGTTTTCTATATAACGCTCAGCATTAGTTGCATATAGACATTTTAAGCTGTCAGGAATATCTAAATCTATAAAGTAAGGTTCATAACAACTTACGTTACAATCTAAACAAGGATCGCCTTCAAGCTGGATATCAACACCAACAGTCGAATCACTACAGGTGGTTGTTTCACTAGATAAACCGACTTTTATAATGTAAGATTCACCAGCAGTCAAGTCTGCTTCTATGTAGGATTGTAAACCACAGTCATCGTCATTATAAAACAAGGCATCTACATCGTCATAATTTAATACATCACCGCCACAGTTTTCGTAAATCCATAGCTTAGTGTCACAACTCGTTAAATTACAGGTACTAAAAGAATAGGTTCCGGACTCGTCAGGCGTGAATTCATAAAAAGAGTACGGCAGTGGAGCATCCATTGTACCGAGTTCGGCTATATACGGGTTCTCGCAGACGGAGCCAATCGGACAATTAAAGGTAGCGTTTTCATAGGTCGTAAAGTCACCACCCGAACCCACAATGGCTCCATCAACATACACAGCGTAAGACCCATCTCCAAAACCGCAACAAATTCCATCTCCGAAGGTGTCGTAAATTAGAAACTGAATACAGGCTTCGGCATCAACGCATATCGTATCAGAATTGGAGCCTCCTGTTAGTATTTCGAGATTATTTGCTAACAAAATCCACGAGGTTTCATTGGGATAGTCGTCTGGATTAATTTCGATGATTACTTCAACTTCATTCGAACCGCATTGGGCAAAACTGAAACCTGTAAAAAAAAATAGAAATACACTGAGTGTTAAGATTTTTTTCATCTTGCAAAGTTTTATTTTTGTTTTAATTATAAAGTTGCTTTAGTAGCTATACGCCATGGCTGCGTTTAGGAGCCATGAACGATATAGCCGTTGGTTTGGTCACAGTGGGTTATATTATTAATTCATTTTTATTATTTTCTCAAAGCTGATATTATTATTTTGACCATTGACAACTTTGACAAAATATAAGCCAGCAGGCAACATGCTTAGATCTATTTCTATTGGACTATTTTGATTGGAAATATCTTGGTAAAGCGTTCCATTTGAAGATAGGATTTGAATAGAATAGTTATTAAAGTCACCTTGAATTCTTCAGGGAGAGCTGGCGTCATTCCAGTATTATAGGCTATAGAATTGGGCAGTTCAATTTCTGGCTCTGGCTCAAGTGTAATAATTTCAGGGTCATCATCACTGCAAGATCCCATAAATAGGATTAAAGATGAAACCAATAAAATGTAACTTAAATAAGAAAATTTCATTTATTCAAGAATCATTTTTTTCTCAACTGTTCCATCACTATAAATGAAAATTAGTGGAGTGTTTGGTTTGAATTCTGTTTCTCTACCCATAAAGTCTATGATCTTTACAAGTTCCTTTTCATTTTGAAGTAATTCTTCAATTCCAGTATTATCCACCAAGAAACAGGAGCAGGAGTCTTCATCCCATACAGTCAAGTTAGGGCAATTAGGTGGGTGAACTAGATTAGAACCATTCATTTCAGTCATTATAATAACTTCATAACTGTAATCCGGTATAGCGGCACCAAAGACAGAAAAATTGGATATTGTTACAGTATATTTTTCATCCTCAGAGCTATTTAGGTTTAAATAAGCCTGATCAGGCACCCATACTATTGTATTATCACCAGCAGTTCCAGAAAACGCCGGTTCAATTGTTAGAGGAATATTTATTCCTTGCTCATCAGTCATAGATATTGTAGTATTACTAAAGTCTGCATCTGGCATACCAAAAGACCATCTATCAAATACTAAGGGAGCAGGAAAAAAACCTTCAGATGGATAAGCTACAAATTCATAGAATGGTGCGTTAAAACTGGGGACATCTATCACCCAGGTTGCATTTGTATTGTCAGTAGAACCTGTTCCAAAAGTATTTGCTCTTGTGAATAAGAGCCATCTTCTGTGTCCAACATGGTAATTGTTAATTCCAGGGTCCTCTATTAATCCAGTGATAGCGTCTGAGGAATGTAGATTAAGAGCTAAATTGGAATTTTCAGCAGCAGACGCACCATCTGCAGAATAACAACTCCAGTTTGGTGGAGGGAAATGATTGTTTGCTCCATTTGCGGACATTATTAATGCTGCTTCTTGGCATTTTTGATTTAAGATTGGATCAAAGATAATGTCTGAAGGTAATCCTACTAAATCTCTAAAATAGTTTATTCTGTCTAATGTATTGTTTAGTGCTAGAGTTGTGATTGTTCCAGGATCACAGGTGTTTATATTTCCTGTCCATCCTAATTGAAGTGTTGAAACCTCACTGCCTAAATATATATTATTGTAATTGTCAACTATTTGTTGTCTATCACATTGCCCAAAGCCAATCATAGGCAAGCAAAGTAGTATAAATAGTATTTTTCTTATCATAACTTATTATCTTATAATTTTCAAAACAAAATTAGGTAATAGAGTTAGATACCACAATACGCTACATTGCGTATTTTAAGGGAAGTAGATTAGTAACGACAAAAAAATAACTTTTTTGAAAAAGCATTCATATTTTAAGCAATCACGAAAATGCTTAATTTCAAGTTTTTGCCAAACTCTATTTCTATGAGTTCGGATAGTGTGGTGAGAAACATACATTTTCTCAGATATTTGCTCATTAGTATATCCTTTGACAATAAATCTGAGCGTTTCTTTTTCTCTTGGAGTTAAGGAAGAATATTTTTCAACATTATTCTTTATAAAATGAGATTGCTCAATAATAGTTTTAATTGAATTAATAGTGCTAGCAAAATTAGAGGCCTGTTCTTTAAACTCAAAAACTGCTTTGCCTTTGTCATCTATTCCTTTAAAAATAATTGTCAACTCATCTCCACTCTTAGAATCTTTAATGTTGAGGTCTTCATTCAACCAACTTTTAGCTTCTATTTCAGTTGCAAAATATTTTGGTTTAAAGCCACTAGTTGAATGCTCATTAAAAATGTCCATTACTTCAATGTAAGCCAATACATCATGTCCAACAACGAATGCGACTTGATCAAACCCATCTTGGCGTTTAGCTATAATTCCAGCTTTAAATATTGGTTTAGAAATGTTTTCATCAACCCATATTTTTGTGGCATCATCTACTTTAAAAGTAAGTTTTTCCAATAGCCACAATACTTGAGCAGGTTTTATTTCCTCGACGATGTATAGATGCTTTATCAACTCTTGTCTGTAGGCTATATCACTAGTCGGGCTAGATTTCCAAGTGTTAATTAGTCTTGAATTATCATGTTCATATTTTATGATTAAATAAGGGCCGTTATATACTTCCATTGTTCTTCTCAGTTTTTTTATTGCCCATAACGTTTTGGCTAAGCTGCGTTTTAATGCAGTTTAGGTTTTGTTATAATTTATTTTCCTTTTCATACTCATCTAATTCTCTTTCATATTTAGACTTGTTTTTCAATTTTCGGAGCTGCCCAATTATCAGTAACGAAATTGTGGGTAAAATTAATCCAAAGATGAACCACGCTCCATGATTGCGATTTTGCTCTTTAGCTATACGCCTTATCATGAAAGCAATGCCAAAACGCAAAATAGGACCGAAGAATAGCAAAAAAAACCATTTATCTTCTAGCTTTTCAGCTTGATAAGGAAAGTTTACCAGAAAAAAGTAAATGCCGAGATTGGCTAATAATAGAAACACACCACCCCACGTTGCATCATAATCTTTTTCATAGACTAAGTCGTATATCTCACTGTCTTCAGTAACAGGAAGTGGCGGGGGTAATGACTTGAAGTATGTGGTCAGATCGGGTATTTCACTTGCTTTTGTCCAATTTTCAAGACCTTTATGCCAGATCAACGTATCTGAAGTTATTGTATTTGAATCTATTTCAGAAACGTTGATTGGTCCAATTTTTCGCCCGTTTTGTTCAAAATAAATTTCCATCAATTAGCATTTTGATTAAATATAATGCAATACAATCGCGTTAATGTATTCTTTTTTTTAAGATTACCGTGTCCCACCGAGCTTTTCAATTATGTAATTGATTTTATATTCAAAGTGATTTAAAATTATTTTTTCATGTTTGATATCGGATTGTTTTAGGTCTTCAGGTGACATAGATTGAAAGTACTCTGTAACGGATATTAAATCTTCTTTTGTATAATTAACATAAGCAGCATAATATCTCCAACGCTCAAATGTTTCGAAAGAACATTGCTTATTTATCTCTATTATTTTTTGATCACTCCAGTCATTCTTACTAGTGTAAAAGGAAATTCTTCTTTGTTTTATCTGGTTAAATGCATCTTCATAATTGCATATACTAACCAGACTATCAATTAATACCTGGTTAGCTTTTTTAGCCATATATTCTTTCGGGGGCATGGTTGGGAGGCCTTCTTTTAAGTTGTCTGAAATACAACTCATAAGGATTTGATGAGAACTTTTGTCTGAAAACATTGCTTCCATGTGGCCTTGGGTGAAAAAATAATTTATTTGGTTTTTTGTATATGTTGGGATTAATTTATCAGCCATGCAATTACAGAAGCCATAAACACTGTAGGGCAGTGCCGATTCTGGCATGCTAGCCCCCATATTTTGTATACACACGTCCATAAATGCACTTTTGGGCCCCATTAAAGACCCATCTGCAGTTATTATTTCTTGTCCTCTTGCCTCGTAACATACAAGGGTAATTAAAACTAATAGTACTTTGTGTTTTACTTGAGTCATTAATAGGTTATTTATAACGTTTCAGCTAAACTGCGTTTTAATGCAGTTTATATTATGTTAGAAACTCTTAGTTAATATTTAAGTAGTATAAAGCTTCAAGAAATTTTTTTGAGGTCTTTTTTTCATTTTTATTAGATTT
>Ga0206130_10008411_pt1 | contig 11092 bp, 10 predicted proteins | sample Helgoland_Spring_9_FD_148637 | JGI IMG/M metagenome (GOLD analysis project Ga0206130, IMG submission 148637) | Pelagic subsurface seawater microbial communities from Kabeltonne, Helgoland, North Sea - Helgoland_Spring_Bloom_20160512_1 | ecosystem: Environmental > Aquatic > Marine > Epipelagic ...
GGTTCTGGAGGCTGTTCGGCGCGCTTTTAATTCAAGGGAGCCGTAGCTGCCAATCCATTGCGGTATCATGTGATGTCCAAGCGCGCGGATATGGCGTTGTTGTTGCGGCGCGAGATCAATCAAGTCCTCATAATCGTCGGCCACGCGATCATTCGCGTTTGGATTGCCAACCAAAAGTGCGCAGCGCGCAGAGGTTAAGAGCGAGCTATCAAGCTCTATTCCGTAAAAGGGATCAAGCACTTGCTGCGCGCGTTTGCAGTGCAAGTTAAACGCTTTGAGGTTGCGTGCGGGGGTGTCCGTATACTTTCGGTGCCGCGCCATGCCCATGCGATATCGAGATGCGCGAGCGCAACAATCGTCGCGATGACATGGTTGTCGGAGTACTCGCTTGAAGATCCCTTCAAGTGCGGAAATCGCCTCCGTCAGGGGGCGGTTTTCCCCAGGCGTTCCATCGATCAAAAGATGTTCCGCGAGCGCAACCACATCCGAGTGCGCACCTTGGCACAATAGCTCAGCAATCGTCATGCCGCCATCGGAGGCGTGGCGCTGCGTGTCTTCGTTCTGCACAAGTTTACTTAGATCTTCCCAACGCTCTTGGCGCGCCAAGAATTGACCTTGATTAAAGTGATAGCTGCGCAGCTGTTCTTCATGCGGCTCCTTCGAGACGGGAATGACCAAGAGCCTGTCCAGATCTGGCGCGTCATTTTGAATGCTTGCTTTTGAAGGCTTTTTTACCACTGCGGTGCGCGGCGTGATTTGCGTTCCAGGCAGCCGGGCCATTAGCGATTTTAAAATAGACATACGGTACTTCTTTCACTCATCTTGATCGAGACGTTGAACATCGTATGGCTGGGCAACCGGGTGCAATCGTGGCGGGCACTGGGCGAGAACAAACTGTTTCCGAAGAAAGTTAAACGGGATAGAGGCAGGGACTGGCTTGCGTCCGATCCTTAGAAACAGGCAGAGTGGCGCGATGAAACACCTATGTTTAAAGCCTATTCTTGCAATGATGTGTCTGTGGCTTCCGGTTGCGAGCAATGCTGCAGATCACATCGTGCGGCCATCGATCCGCCCGAATTCGGAATTTTTTGCACAAATCAATGAACCCAAATCCTTAGCACCACGGGAATCCCTGCGCCCGAGCCACAGGGCGGGGGACAGTGTACCAGTGGCGCGTTGGGACCATCGCCCCGCCGGTTGCATCTGGACGCGGGCGGCTATTTCCGCGTTGTGATCGCATGGGAAACCCATTTTGCAAACCGTTCCGCGCGATATTGCGGGTTGGTGTCCGGCCTATCCATAGGTCGGCGAGGAGCAACGCGCTGCCTTTTGGGCAGGGTTTATGTCGGCTTTGGCCAAGCACGAAAGCACCTATCGTCAGGACGCAGTTGGCGGCAATGGACGTTGGTATGGCTTGTTGCAGATTTTGCCTGCAACGGCGCGAGGCTATAAATGTATTGCGCTAAGCCGCGAGGGTCTCAAGCATGGGCCGTCAAATCTAGCATGTGCTGTGCGAATTTTGACCGTTGTGATGCCGCGCGACAAAGTCATGGCCAGCAAGGACAAACGTTGGCGCGGAGTCGCCGCTGATTGGGGGTCGATGCGCATCAGCTCCAAACGCAAAGACATCGCCGCATGGACGCGCAAACAGAAATATTGCCGGAATTTGAAATCAGTGCGACCACGACTGCGGCCCGATGCTTAGGACATCAATGTGAAATGATGCCTATCGAAGGGGATGTCTTGGGCTTTGAGCGCTGCTTCGATATCGCTAGCTTTCGGTATGCATTCATAAGGTAGACGTAATTTTTCGTCTTGATAGGTAAGCAACGTCATGCGCAAAGACAGATCAAGTCGTGTATCAAGCCGTACCGATTTGAGTTGCCCGCGCGCTAAATTGCCTGCGCGTTTGCCAGACCGCCATTGGATGTCTTTCGCGGTGATCTGTAATGCAGCCGTGGTCCCACGATAAATATCTAAGAGGGCAGGCACACTGCACAGCGCCAAAATTGCAAGGATCGCCCAAGATCCATTGAGAAAAGCGTAAAGCACCAAAATCAGGAGCCACCACAGCACAACGAATCCAACCGCGCGCGGGTTGCGCGCGGCGCGTTGGAAGGTGAAATCGCTCATGCGGTGCGAATGCGTGTCAGCATTTCAGTGGTATCGCGGCTGAGGTTCGGCTGGGCAAGAATGCGATCAATCTCTGCCAAAATCATGTTTTGACGTACCTCATCATAACGTTTCCACGTCTGAAATGCGCTGCACATGCGCGCGGTGGTCTGTGGATTGATCGAATCAAGCGTGATTAGCCAATCCGCCAAAAGTGTGTATCCCCGTCCGGAAATGTGATGAAATCCTGCATGGCGCATCGCGAGGGCACCAAGCGTGGCGCGGAACCGATTCGGGTTCTTGTGGTCGAAATCCGCGTGGCTAGTTAGGTTTGCTGCAGTCGTCGCTGTGTCTTTTGGTGCCGCGCAACTGACTTGCAGGCCGAACCATTTGTCCATCACGAGACGGTCATGCTTCCATTGTTCATAGAAGTTTGCCAAAGCAGTTTCGCCGACGTTTTCTTGCAAAAGGCAGGCCAGTGCGGAGAGTTGTTGGGTCATGTTGTCCGCAGCGTCGTATTGTTCCTGCGCGGCTTTACCCCCATCAAGGCGGGATCCAAGCGCGAGAACAGCATTGGCCAAAGCGCGTTTTCCTGCTGGTTCTGCCTCGGGCGAGTAGGGGCCGGTGACTTGGCATGCAGCATAAATACGTGGCAGCGTGTCTTGCATGTGCTGTGCCATCGCGAGTTTCAGGGTTTGCACTGCATCGTAAATTCCTTGCGGGTCGGGGGTTACGCCCTTGTCGGAAAGGGTTTGCGTTAAATCGGACTGGCTGGGCAGACCAAGCAGCAGGGCGCGGGTTGCGGGATCAAGACTGTCATCACGCAGCACAGCGAGCATACCATCAAGGTAGCCTGCGTTCGGGGAAGCGCCGTCTTCGATCATCGCAAGCAACGTAGATTTGGCAAGCTCGCGACCAGCCTCCCAACGATTAAACGGGTCGGTGTCATGGGCGAGCAGGAAGGCGCGTTCCTTATCGTTCGTCTCGCGCTCTAGGATCACAGGAGCTGAAAAACCACGTAGGATCGAGGGCGTCGGTTGCTCGTTTAAGCCCTCCCATTTGAAGCTTTGCTGGCGTTTTGACATTTCCAAAATCTGCGTCGGCGCGATTTCATCGCCTTTCGAATTTAACAGACCCACTGCAATCGGAATAACACGCGGCTTCTTCTGTGGTTGGCCGGGTGTGGGCGGCGTTTCTTGGCGGAATGTCAGTTTATAGCGGCCATTCTTGTAGCTTTCCTTCACACGCAAACGCGGTGTACCCGCGGATGTATACCAGCGTTTGAAGCGTTTCAGATTGTGACCTGTGACGTCTTCAAAGACTTGAAGCCAGTCCTCGATCGTCGCTGCGTCGCCGTCGTGGCGTTCGAAATAGAGGTCCACGGCCTTTGCGTAAGCGTCGTCGCCGACGAGGGTTTTGAGCATACCGATGACCTCGGCACCCTTTTCATAGACTGTCGCAGTGTAGAAATTGTTGATCTCCACAAAGCTGTCGGGGCGCACGGGATGGGCAAGGGGACCGCCATCTTCGGCGAACTGACGACCTCGCAAATCAATTACGTCAGAGATGCGCTTGACCGGAGCAGAGCGCATGTCAGAGGTGAATTGACTGTCGCGGTAGACGGTTAGCCCTTCTTTGAGGCAGAGTTGGAACCAGTCGCGACATGTAATGCGATTGCCGGTCCAATTGTGGAAATATTCATGGGCGATGATCGCTTCGATCCGCTCAAAGTTGGCATCCGTCGACGTTTCTGGCGAGGCGAGCACGCAGGAGGAGTTAAAGACGTTCAGGCCTTTGTTTTCCATCGCGCCCATGTTGAAATCATCGACAGCAACGATGTTGAAGATGTCGAGATCATATTCGCGCCCATAGACCTTTTCGTCCCAAACCATTGATTTCTTGAGCGCTTCCATGCCGAAGGCGCATTTGTCTTCGTCGCCCGCACGCACGTAGATGTTCAATTCTATATCTTTGCCGGACATCGTTGTGAAGCGGTCAGGATGCGCGATCAACTCGCCCGCGACCAACGCGAATAGATAGGCAGGCTTGGGCCATGGGTCGTGCCATTCTGCGAAATGTGTGCCGGAGGATGCTGGATTTCCGTTAGACAAGAGAACCGGATGCGGGCCTTCGACGCGCACAGTAAAGGTGCTCATCACGTCGGGACGATCAGGGTAGTAAGTAATTTTGCGAAAACCTTCAGCCTCGCATTGCGTGCAATACATGCCGCTCGACATATAGAGGCCTTCAAGCGCAGTATTGGTTTGCGGGCTGATTTCGACCTCCGTCTCGAACGTAAACGGACCATCAGGGACATCGGCTGTTAAGCCTTCGGGCGTGAGGTTTGGCGCGATATCAGCGCCATTGATTTTCGCCCATTTCAGATCAAGTTGCTCCCCATGTAGAAAGAACGCCTTGTCAGTGGCCTCAGGATTTGGGGCGAAGCGAATACGTGAGATGACGCGCGTGGCAGTGGGGGCGAGTTTGAACGTTAGATGCACATCTTCCACGATGTAGCCGAATGCGGTGTAGTCTTTGAGATAGATCGTTTGCGGTGCTGGCTCGCGCATGGTGTGCTCCTGTTGATTGGGAGCAGGCTACCGAACTGAGAGGGCAATGAAAAGAAGGAGTAAGCGATGCCAAAAGGTGTGAAGAAAGCCAACCTGCCGAGCAAAATTTGCGCAAGTTGCGGGCTGCCGTTCACATGGCGCAAAAAATGGGCGCGTGATTGGGAGAACGTAAAATATTGCTCCGAACGATGTCGGCGCAGCAAGGCAGATTAGATCGCGATTGCCGCCAGTCTGTCGCTAATTGCTAACTTCGACCCAAAACTGTCACCAAAAGACAGGATTATTACGCAATCTGGACATAGCTAAGAGCTAGTTAAGTACGAGACCTCATGCTTGAGGGCGTTTTGTGCCTTATTATCTTTACGTATATAGCCCGTCCGATTTTGTCGGTGGTTTGTCTGACGAGGCTGGTGCGGCGGCGGGAGGCACGCGGCCTTTTACACTGACCTTGGCACCAGGAGCAACCGGAACGCGTTTTGAAGTTGATGATGATGTGATTTTTGATGAGGTTGATGGCTCGTAAATCCTTGATTTAGCCGCGAATATTGATGGATCAGCCATCGCTGCTGGAACATCGAATAACACTGCTTACAATCTAATAAACACAGCATCGGGCCATAAGGTCACGTCATTTCACTTTGGCGGAGATGGCTACCAACAAGGGCCTGTAGATGGCCTTGTTTCCACAGTTCCGTTGAGCGCGGGCAACAGCTACATGTTTGATCAGGAGCGCACGTCTCACACACTGCCTAATGCGTATGACGATTATGTTGCATGCTTTGTTGAAGGCAGAATCATTCAAACTAGTTTCGTCATGGTTGACGTGGCAGAAATACGCGCCGGTGATCATATTGTGACTTTGGAAAATGGGGTGCAAGAGGTCCTTTGGTTCGGCAAAAGCACGTTACGTGGGCGCGGCAAGCTTGCTCCAATTTGTTTTGAGGCGGGGGCTGTCGGAAATTCGGAAGAACTGCGCTTGTCGCCCAACCATCGCGTTTATTTCAGCAACCCGATGGTCCAGCTTTATTTTGGAACGAACGCGGCTTTGGTTGCGGCCAAATCTTTGGTCAATGGAACCACGATCAAACAGGTTGAAATCGATGAAATCACATATTTTCATATTCTCACGGCCCAGCATAACGTTGTTTTTGCCAATGGCGCGCCGACCGAGACGCTTTTTCCCGACTTTTTGAAGACCACATCCAAGATGACCGCAGCATTTCCATTTCTACGCACCTATGAGGCGTATTTGCTTGGTGCATCGGTGTAAAACGCGTTTAGTTTTCTAAATTTGTGAATAGTCTTTCAAGGTAGCTTTTGTTGCCCTGTAGTGCTGCGTGAAATAGGTCAGATGTAATGAGATACATTTGCAGGTGAATGACATGACCAAACGGATCGAGAGGCACGGGCTACAGGTTGATAAAATCCTTGTGGATTTCATCGAAGGCAACGCGCTTGAAGGAACGGGTGTCAATCCGGATGTGTTCTGGGCCGGTCTGTCGGACTTGGCGCATGATTTGGGGCCAAAGAACCGCACATTATTGGCAGAGCGCGAGGAAATGCAGGGCAAGATTGACGCCTGGCATAAAGCGCATAAGGCAGGCGGTGACACGCGAGATGCCTACTTCGATTTCTTGCGCGAGATCGGGTATTTGCTCCCTGAAGGGGATAATTTCCAGATCGATACAACCAACGTTGATCCAGAGATCGCAACAACGCCCGGTCCGCAATTGGTGGTGCCTGTTACGAACGCGCGCTTTGCGCTGAACGCTGCGAACGCGCGTTGGGGCAGCTTGTATGATGGGTTTTATGGCACCGATGTGATGGGGAGTGCTGCGCCAAAAGGCGCATATGACAAGGGCCGCGGTGCCCGCGTCGTCGCGCGTGCACGTGTTTTTCTAGACGAAACTTTCCCGATTTCAGGGGCTTCGCATGCAGATGTACGTCGCTATCACGTGCGTGACGGGGTGCTATTGGTTGATGATTTACCGCTAAGTAATCCGTCGCAATTCATTGGGTATCAAGGGCATCCGAAAGCCCCAAGCGCGATCATTTTGTGCAACAATGGTCTGCATGTGGAGCTGGTCTTTGATCGCACGCATCCGATTGGCAGCCGCGATCAGGCGGGGCTCGCGGATGTTGTGCTGGAAAGTGCGCTGTCTGCGATTATGGATTGCGAGGATAGCGTTGCCTGCGTGGACGCAGAGGACAAAGTCGGCGCTTATGCAAATTGGCTAGGGCTCATGAAGGGCGATCTGGAAGAAACCTTTGAGAAAGGCGGTCAGATGATGACCCGCCGCTTGAGCGCGGATCGCGTTTACACAGCGCCAGAAGGCGGAGAAGTGTCGCTGAAAGGTCGCGCACTTTTATGGGTGCGCAATGTTGGCCACTTGATGACCAATCCTGCAATTTTGGACCGCGATGGCGCTGAGATTGGCGAAGGCTTGATGGATGCGCTCTGCACCGTGATGATCGCCATGCATGACCTCCAGCGAGAGAGTGGGAATTCGGTGCATGGCTCTGTTTATGTTGTGAAACCCAAGATGCACGGCCCCGCAGAAGTCGCATTTTCTGATGAGATTTTTGCCAAGGTCGAGGACATTCTCGGCCTGCCGCGCAAGACAGTGAAGATCGGCATTATGGACGAGGAACGACGCACCTCTGTCAACCTCAAGTCGTGCATTCGAGCAGCTAAATCGCGTGTGGCCTTTATCAATACAGGATTTCTGGATCGCACGGGCGATGAGATACACACCTCCATGGAGGCTGGTCCGTTTAGTCGCAAGGATTTCATCAAGCTTAAGGGTTGGATTGGTGCCTATGAGAACTTGAATGTGGACATTGGTCTGGAATGTGGTTTGCAAGGGCGTGCTCAGATCGGCAAGGGCATGTGGGCAATGCCGGACCTTATGGCTGCGATGCTAGAACAAAAGCTGGATCACCCGAAATCGGGCGCGAATTGTGCGTGGGTGCCAAGCCCGACTGCGGCGACGTTGCATGCGTTGCATTATCACAAGATTGATGTGCTAAAAGTGCAAGATCAGATAAAAGCAAAGGGGCGACGCGCGAACGTGCAGACCCTGCTGGAAATTCCATTGGCGAAATATGCACAGTGGTCACCTGAGCAAATTCAGTGTGAGGTCGAGAACAATGCTCAAGGTATTTTGGGCTATGTGGTGCGCTGGATCGATCAGGGTGTCGGGTGCTCAAAAGTGCCTGATATCAACGAAGTAGGTCTGATGGAGGATCGTGCAACCTGCCGGATTTCCAGCCAAGCTTTGGCGAATTGGTTGCAACATGGTGTGGTCAGCGAAGATCAGGTTCGTGCGGCGATGGAAAAGATGGCCGCCGTTGTCGACCGACAGAATGAAGGGGATAATCTTTATCGCAAGATGGCACCGGGGTTTGATACAATCGCCTATAAAACCGCGTGCGAGTTGGTGTTTGAAGGGCGTAATCAACCGTCGGGCTATACTGAACCTGTGCTTCATGCGCGCCGTTTGGAGTTAAAGGCGAGCGTTTCTTAAAAGAGTGGCGCTGCCCCTCGCGCGCTGCGCTCAACTGGGGATATTTGTGGAAAAGGGAAGGGCTTAAGGTCTGAGTTTGACCATGAGGCGCTTCATGTCGCGAAAGCCGACGCGCTGACTGTAAAGTGGGGGTGCATCTTTAGGTTTGCGTTCAAGGTTTGGAAAACGTTGGAATGGGCGTTCGAGCGCGATCTGTGCTTCCAGGCGAGTGAGGTGCATCCCGAGGCACACATGTGGGCTAAAGCCAAATCCAATATGAGCGTTGGGACGGCGGTCTGTTTGGAGGTCAATCGCGTTTTCGAAACGGACAGGGCCATGATTGGCAGCAATCAATTGTGCGATGACCTTGTCGCCTTGTTTCAAAGTATTGCCAAAGCGGTCATGAATTTCGCGCATGAATAGTGGTCTTGTCTTCACCACAGGGCTGAAAAACCGCATGAATTCTTCGATGGTGAGAGAGGTCAGTTCGTTGAATGATGCCCCTTCTGAGATTGCAAAAAACTGCGTCGGAAATCAAATGTAACGTCGTCTCATGGCCCGCGCTGAAAAGAATGAATGCAAGCGACAAGATCTCGTCATCCGTCAGATTGCACATGGTGTCGTGGATCAAAGTGATTAGCTAACCATCGCGCGGCGTGTCGCGAATATGTGTGATCTCTGTGCGTAAGAGTTTTGCGTTTTATAGAGGCTGGGTAGGGTGGTGAGCAACGTCAAGATACCCGTTGGTTTGGGAATCGGTGCGATTGCGCGCGCGAGCGTGGAGCGTAAATCTGGCTTGATTCTGATTAGCGCTGAGATCACATTCAGCGGTAGCAGACGGGCGTAATCCTCAGTGATATCAACTGGTCTGTCTGTGTTGAGTTGATCAAGGTAGTGATCCGAGATCCGTGTGATGTCGGGCCGTAATATTTCAGTTGATGCGGTGGAAAAACTTTGATCCACGCGCCGTGCGAATGCGTTTATGCTCAGCCCCGTCAAAGCCAAGAATGTTTCGGGTCAAGGGGAGCATAAAGCGGGGTAAGAATCAATAATACCGCCCGATATCGTGGTCCCCAGCATTGGCTGGATTGCGCGCAAAATGAGCGGTTTCTTTAAAAATTCCACGTGCGACCGCATCTGTTGTCGTGGCACAGCATAGCCCGATGATAGGAAATTTGATCCGTACCAAGACACCTTCGGAGCGCATGTGTGCAAGGGTCGCGGTTGGATCTATTAGAAAGTCAGGATTATTGATTTTGTAATGTGGCATGCGTCACACCGCTCATTTACCAAGATGCATTGCAAGCCTGTGCATTGCCGCCATATATTGCAATGGTAAAGCAACACCTCTCGAGGAGAGCGCATGACGCGTCCTACAGTTGGCATCATTTCGAATTCACATCTGCTGAATGATCAATATCCTGTACATGCGGGTGGGGTGATGAACACGGATGCGATCGCGCAAGTGGCGGGCTGCATGCCGATCCTAGTGCCTGCGGATCCTGCGCATGTTAGCGTAGAAGAGTTGATGGCGCAGTTTGACGGGTTTTTGCTCACGGGTGGGCGTCCGAATGTGCATCCCGAGGAATATGGCGAAAACCCTACTGAGGCACATGGCGAATTTGATCGCGCGCGCGATGCGATTGCGCTGCCACTCGTGCGCGCCTGCGTGGAGCAAGGCCAGCCGTTCCTTGGAATTTGCCGTGGGTTCCAAGAGGTGAATGTTGCGATGGGGGGCTCTCTCCATCCAGAGATCCGCGATTTGCCGGGGCGTATGAACCACCGCATGCCGCCTGACGGCACGCTCGAGGAAAAGTTCGAAATCCGACATAAGGTGAGCGTCAAGACTGGCGGAGTGTTTCACGAGATTTTTGGGGCAGACGAGGTGATGACCAATACGCTGCACGGTCAGGGGATCAAAGAAGCAGGGCCTCGGATCATTATCGATGGGGTCGCTGAAGATGGCACGCCAGAGGCGATTTATGTGAAGGACGCGCCCGGGTTTACGGCCTCTGTCCAGTGGCATCCAGAATGGAACGCGGATGGTGATCCTGTGTCGCGACCTTTGTTTGCGGCCTTTGGTGCAGCCGTGCACAGCTTTGCTGATGCGCGTCGCTCGCGCGCGCGGTTAAGTGCGTAGGCTGAGACCTTAAGCGGCACGTTGTTGGGACATGCGCCACGCATCTACCATCGCAATTTCTTCCACTTAGATTTTGGTTTCATGGCTTTTTAAGCAGATGTAGGCGGCTTTTCCGTGTGCGTAAGGATCGAATTTGAGCGCTGGAAAGGCCGAGAACAGGTCGGCTTTCGACGCGTCAGAGAGCGCCTTCAACCCTTCTGGGCCTGCGTGAAAGCTTTCGGTTTCTACGCCGTTTGCGGTGATCACTTGATGCGTGTCGAGCATGATATGCACATAGGTCACCATTTTTTGCGCCACACGTTTGATGCGATCATTTAGCATGTGTTGCGCAGTGCAAAGCACGTCGTTTTGATCGAAAAGCAAGTCGCAGGCAAAATGCGATACGAGCATTTTGTGCTGTGGCGAAACTTTCAACGGCGCGCTTAATCCGTCGATCGATCACATTTCAAATTGGATCGGCGTGGTTGCTGGAGTGCAGGGCATCGTGCGCGATCCCGTCCAAGCAATTGGTTGCGGGCCAGTATCGCGCGTGGTGACGAGATAGCCTGCTTTCAGCATTTCAACTGCGCGTGGACCAAAGGGCGTGTCAATCATCGTACCGGGGGTAAAGCAGATGATCTTTTCGATGTTTTCAAACGTCAGAAGCGTGCCATCTTCCAGGGTGAGCGTCCCGCTGAGGCCGCCCGCTGCGTCATCGGTGTTGGAGTAGACAATATCGTTGCGATCACCAAGCGTGCCGAGGTTCAGTGCGTCGCCAGTAGTCT
>Ga0206130_10008414_pt1 | contig 11090 bp, 13 predicted proteins | sample Helgoland_Spring_9_FD_148637 | JGI IMG/M metagenome (GOLD analysis project Ga0206130, IMG submission 148637) | Pelagic subsurface seawater microbial communities from Kabeltonne, Helgoland, North Sea - Helgoland_Spring_Bloom_20160512_1 | ecosystem: Environmental > Aquatic > Marine > Epipelagic ...
TATTATTGCTAACATTGATAATATGACTGATCGTATTAGTTTATACGATGTTTGTCCTACGCAATGTAAAGCTGTAGGATGTGTATAATATACGTATTTTTTACTAATTTATATTTTAATAACTATTAATAATGACAACAATTATTGATGAAGAAGAACCCGACGATTTTATTAAATATATGTTTGATAGCGAACCCAAAGAAAAGACTTCAATTCAATTAGAATGTCCTGATATTCCACCTAAAAAGAATGTTAACCTCCATATATTTGAACAGTTGTTAATGATCTATGTGGGTGGTTTAAAACATTTATGGTCAGATTCAGTGGGTAAAGTAGATCTAACTAAATTAACAGAAGAAAATATTCATTTAATGAAAAGATACTTTGAAAGTATTGATTATGAAGTAAGTATTCAAGTGTTTGACCTAAATAATTATGAGTTTAAATTTCCTGATTACTTCAAGGATCAAGGAAAAATAACAGATGCTATTATGTTAAATGATTTTTTTTATGAATCACAGGGTTATGATACTAAAATGTATCGTATATCATTTGATTTCTTATAGAATATAATTATAAGTGAGTGTTTCTTTTTAATAAATAAAATATTTTCTAAACATTAAAGGATGGATGATATGAATGTTCCAATCTTTAGTCAAGCAAAACTAGAGTATACAAAGCAGTTGGTAGATATTCTATACATGAATATTTATGATGGTATTCGGTCCATATATGATGATGCGAAAGTAGTATACGTTGCTAAAAGATCACCCATTTTAGTTATCTTTCGGTCATTATTAGAACAAGTCCCTAAATGGAATTCAGAAATAATTCAGAATGAAACCGAAAGAATAGAAAAGTCTTCAAAATGTGACTGGTTAGATGAATTACTTACAGCGGTATTTATAAGTCATACGAGAATATTGATGTCAATAGGTTCTAATCATAATTTTAATAAAATTAATGTAACTATACCTAAGACAACCACTTTTATTCATAAATCATATATAAATATTGCTAGGGAAGTATGGAAAAATCCATATTTATTTGATGAACAAGTACCTGGTCACGAGTATCAAAGAAATATGAAACAATTAGAAGATATGATTAAATTAACTATAGAAGATACAATAAGAAGACAACTTCCCATCAAAGAAATTTTAAGAGAACACCTCGAAAATCCAACAGAAACAAAACAGAGTCAACAACCACAATTAGATATGAAAGCTTTGGTAGACGAATTACGCAAAGTTACTACTAAAAACAATAATTCTGAACCGGAAGTAACACAATATGATACAGATGATAATGATGATAATGATGATAATGATGATAATGATGATGGTGATAATATAACGGGTGCTGGTGATGCTACAGGTGTTAGCGATGCTACTGGTGTTAGCGATGCTACTGGTGTTAGCGATGCTACTGGTGTTAGCGATGTTGATGATGAAGTAGTTAGCAATAATTTTTCTAACATATTTAGTAAAGAAGAAACGGATATTCAGTCAGCAGATGCCATAGAACCAGTGAAAGATATAACTCCTGAACCATACAACGACCCAGAAGATCCTGATGATGAACAAATTAAGAAAGCTACACAGGGTATTATATTACACGATATAACCGAACCTGTGGTAGAACAAGTATATGATAATACCGAATTAGTATCCCCTACTAAAACAGGTAATAATGAGAATAAATTAGAGAACATGGTTAAAGAATTAAGTATGGATAAAACAGAAAAACACCCATCTGTTATCAAGATAGATAAATTAGATTCAACCACAACTAATAATACAACTATCACATCCGAACCCAAAACAACTATAGTTAAAAAAGAAGAAAGTAACCCTAAACCAATTAGTAATACAGTAAAAACAGATGTAAAAGAATCATCACCCTTTTCATTTGATAATTTATACTCTACAATTAAAGGGGAAGGTAAAGTTGAAGATATCAAAGATGATAAGGTTGTCGGAACTAATGTGGATTCTAAATCTACGATAGTTATTAAAGATAATGGAAGTGATACAGTGAACTCTAAATCTACAGTGGTTATTAAAGACAGTCCTGATATACCATCCGCGACCGAGGTTAACGCAAGTATAATGAAAGAAGTTATAAGTTTAGATAAAACCGAGGAACAAATTGATGATACTAAATCCTTAGATGTATTTTTCAGCGATATTCAAAAAATTGCGGATCCATCTATGAATACCATGGAACCGATTAAAGAAGAATCTAAGTATACATTGTTTGAAGATGCTATTGATAAAGAATAAGTATAAAGAATAAGTATAAGTCTAATATCATAAATTATTCTATAAAATATGATATAAGATGTTTGATAACCCATTTATATTCGGTTTATTGACAAGTACCTTGATCACTTTTATTTCTTATATGATTTCTAAAACAAAAAATAAATCAGAACAAGAACAAAAAGACAAATTAAATGATATGGTTATATTATTTATAGTTTGTTTTGTAATAATAGTTGTTGGAAAAATAATGATAAGTGGTAGCACCACCTCAACTATGTCCACCGCTAAAGTAGTTGAGAGTAAAGGAGGACAGTGTCCTTTCTAAACCGAATAATAAGTTGATTTGGGGAATTGTTTCTTCTTAACTCTGTAACAATGGAAAAATGGATTTACAATAACTTCTCTAGGCAAACAGTTACAAGCATCTCTTGAAATCTTAATATACAAATCAAAGTTATCTTTTTCTTTATCTAATCTTATACCGTTTTTATCTGTTACCAAGAATTTTAAGAAATCTAAGAAATTCTGATAATATTCTTCATCTTCTAAATTATCATCATGATTATATCGTATTTCATCTATCATAGTAATAGCTAAGCGGCATAAATCAAAATGATAACTTGGATAGACCATATCTTTATATTCAGTCTTCAAAAAACTAACTTGCGGTGGATGGGTATACTGTCCTTCTGCTTCACCGTACTTTGAAAATACATCATTCATATAAGTTTTTTTTCTAAATGTAAAAATACTTCTCCCAAAATCTATTATTTTAAATATTTTACCATATGTCGGAACTTTAAAGTATTGATTGTTGTATTTATAGTATAGAAATGGTTTATCTGTATTTGTATACATTATATTATTGATATGTAAATCATTATGAGTAAAATAATAATTTTTTTGAAGATAAATTAATGCAAATGTTACTTGAAATAAACAACTCCTCAATAAGTCCAAGTCCATGTCTTTTTGAATAATATCTTCTAAAGTCCCCTCTAATGTTTCGATGAATAAATATATGATAGGGAAATTCTTAAAAGTTGCTATATAATCATCATTAGAAGAACAACTTGAACTACTAGAATAACTACTACTTGAACTATAACTATCAGATGAATTATCCGAATAAAATTCTTCAATATCAATTATTTTATTAACTTTATGGAATCCTTCATGGTTCTTAAATTCATCTATATCATCGCTTATATCATACTTGTAATTACCTAGACCATTGACCGAACCATAATATGTAGGGAATGATGGATTTTGATTGGTCTCGCTTAGTTTACTCACAATAAATGAAAAAAAAACATCTATATACCCCATATTATTCATATCATTTATCTTAGTGATAGTATTAAAATTATAATTAGATGGTAAAAAGGGGGATCTATGTTTAGTGAATGAATAATTATTAAGTAAATAATGAACTGGGTCTAATAATGGGATAACCTTGCCAAATAATTTCTTTTCTCTATCAGTTGAATCTAGTTTATTTATAATTTTAGCATTAACGATTATGTTTGAATTATATTCTTTAGAAGTTTCTATATTTAAGATTTGTTTTATATAGTTATTTCTTTTAAAATCAATCATTTTATGGGAATTTGGTGTGTTGTGGATATAGAAGAATAATGACATAATGGGATAATATAATTGTGGTTCAGTCGTATTTAATATTTCTCTAAATGATTTATTAAAGTTTTTTAAATCTTTTTTATTCCACTTATAATATTGTATATCCATTATCAATTCTTATACAATATTTGTATAGATTAAACGTTTATTACTATAAATAAAAGTATCAATAAAAGTATAATGGAAATACAATTGAAGAAGTTTGACATGGAGCAAATAAAAGATGACAAGGTTGTCGTGTTAATCGGTAAGCGTGAAACGGGTAAATCGTTTTTATGTAAAGACTTATTACATCAACACAAAGATATTCCCTGCGGTCAAGTGATATCGGCTACTGAATCTGCTAATGGATACTACGGTAAAATGGTCCCCCCTATTTTTATTCATGATGAATACAAACCCGAAATTATATCGAATGTCCTTAAAAGACAAAGAATGATGATAGATAAAATTAATGCGAATGTTACCGTTGATCCACGGTTATTCTTATTACTTGATGATTGTATCTATGATCAAACTTGGGTAAAAGATAAAAATGTTCGTTCGTTATTTATGAATGGTCGTCACTTTAAGATTTTGTTTATTATTACAATGCAATACGCCCTAGGTATTCCCCCTAACCTTAGAACTAACGTTGATTTCGTCTTTATTTTAAGGGAAAACTTTGTTAATAATAGAAAACGTTTATATGACCATTATGCCGGTATGTTTCCTACCTTTGAAATGTTTTGCCAAGTGATGGATCAGTGTACTGAAAACTTTGAATGTATAGTTATCAATAATAATGCGAAAAGTAATAAATTAGAAGATCAAGTATTCTGGTATAAAGCATCTGAACATGATGATTTTAAATTAGGAGGTGCTGAGTATTGGGACTGGGCTAATCAGAACACCGGTGGTGGGAAAGAAGAAAATCAATACGGTGGTTACAAAAATCAATACGTTGTTGATAAAAAATATTAAAAGTATTCATATTTTAAGCACTAATTACAATTAAGCGCCAGTTAAAGATTTAATTTTACCCATAATTTCATCATACGTTCTACCAACACCACTTTCAATCTTCTTTCCTTCTACAATTAAAAAGTGTGTAGGAAATCCTTTAACACCGTGTTCTTTAGCAAACGCTTTACCTTCATCGGTGTCGGCGTCATGTTTTACGACGGATATATTATAATTACCCATCGTTGAACCGTGTAATTCATTCGCGACTTTGTCAAAATCAGGTAACGCTCTTTTACTGTGTCCACACCAGTTAGTGTAGACCATATGGAGTTCTAACGCCTGTTTACTTGGGGCGTTAAGTGTACTTTTTACACCCTTATTAACTGAATCAGCGTTAACAGAAGCCGTTATAATCGGTGTATCCATACCAGCGCCTACTGGAGCACCCCACATGTCACTTAAATCAGATACACCCATTACTCCTCCTTTGCCTCCTTTGCCTGTTACAGACTTGCTTGAGACACCGCCCATGCTCCCTAATGAAGGGTCGCCCGTATTACCGGGTCCACCTACTCTTGAACCAAGGTTAAGTAGATTTGTTGGAATCTGTTTAGATACACCGCGTTCACCCATTATGGGTGCAAAATAAGCATCTAATGAACCTAAACCATCTGATTTAGAAACCTCCAAGTCTCGTTTCATGGAGGGTGGTGATTTAACCTTTAATTTTTGGGGTTTGGCACCAATCATTTCTCGGGTATCTGGTTTATCTGAAAACTGTACTGTGCTACCTTTCTTAGGTATATCATCACCAGCACCATCACCAACAATGGACGCAAAACCTTCTAGATTATTGTTATTGTCTAAATATAGAAAAAATAAAACTAATACAACTAACGCTACACAATAATAATCAAACTTCATTTATACATTAAACAATATTTTATTCAATACATTAAATCATTTAATTTCCAATATTCAAAATCTTTAGAATTTGGTAAGGGACGACAAATTATAAATGGTATTTTTTTTTGATTGAATTCCTCTAAAGCTATTGAATATGCTGTTGTCAATTTATTAGTTAATGGTATATATAGAACCGCTCCATTTTCTACTTGTTGTGTTCTTTCTGCTAATACTTTAGTTTTTTCGTATTTGGTCAAACATGGATCTGTCATTTTTTGCTTACTATGTTCTTTATAATTCTTATAAAATTCGATTGAATCAGGGACATCACTTGATGGTATCATCAATGTATCTTCATTCTTAATATCATCATCAGCACTATCATAATCTACCTCTTCATAATCATCTTCATCCATTATTATATAATTATTATATTTATATTTAAATCAAATTTCTTTGAAATTTAATAAGTAAGGTTTCTCCTTTTGAATCAAATTTCTTTGAAATTTAATAAGTAAGGTTTCTCCTTTTGAATCAAATTTCTTTGAAATTTAATAAGTAAGGTTTCTCCTTTTGAATCAAATTTCTTTGAAATCACAAATTATTTTTCCATTTGTGACCACAGTTATTACAAATATATAGATATTTCATATTAACATCATCATATTTGATATACTTGATATCTATTTCTTCAGCGGTACATTCGACATTCTGACATTTAATATTCGTATTATCCTTGATCGTGGGTAACGTAATATCATGGGTTATAAATGGATTAGAGTTAATAACATCGCTTTTATCAACATTAATAGATGTGTTGTTATTGATTTCTACTACTTGATCTTCCATAACTTTTTGATTACCACAAGACTTACATTTCATAACAATTTTATGCGTTTCATTGTCAATGTATAGGTAGAGTAGGTTTTCACACTTATCACAAAAGTCTACGTCCATTTTATATTACTATCTTATATATATTTTTAAATCAAATTTCTTTGATTTTTAATAAGGAAGGGTTCACCTTGTGTAAAAATTTCTTTGATTTTTTTAAATTTAATTATCATTGAGCCCTGGCGTGTCCATATGATCTGCTAAATCTAATTTTTTATCAATTTCACTTAGCAACCCTGAATCTGCTCTACGAACATCATCAGATGTAACCACCGCAAAATCAACTAATTCAGCCTGTGATTGTTCCTCATTCCATGACCCAGCAAATTGTAAAAACTCTTCTTTGAATAAACATCTAATTTTTAATGATTTATAAGTATCTAACCACGTATTAAACATATCTACGGGTGGTTCCCACTTGGTCGTTCCATAGACTTCAAGTCTTCCAGCATTTATTTTTTGGATATCTGAAAATCCATAACAACCATTAAATCCTATTGTATTTAATTCTTGATATATCTTATCTATTGTATCGTTTGAACCGTCTACTTCAAACCATATGTAACAGTTATTACCCATTTTATAAATAAGTTAAGCTATTATTTAAATACTTAACGTTCATATATAATAAATGAGCAATATCCAAGGATTGATCGCTGGAAAGCAAAAATATAAGAACATGTTCTGGAAAAAATACCACGAATGTGAACACTTAAAACAGTTATTAATTGATAATAATATAAGGGTTGATGGCATTATCAATGATTCAAAGATAAACGGTGTAATAGTAAAATTAAGTCGTAATTTAGATTATGGATTCATCAATACTAATAGTGAATCGGGTATATTTTTTCATATCACAGAATGTGAAAACTTCGTCTTAAGTGAAAGCATGCTAAATAAAGAAATTGAATTTAAATTAATAAAAGATAATGATAGATTTAAAGCAGTATCCGTGAATTACACGCCTACAATCAATGTTAAATCTAATAGTGATTTATTAGATGTGTTGGAAGAATATAATTCAAGTTCTAATAATTTAACAACATTAGTAAATCCGGTAGAATCGGTAGAATCGGTAGAACAGGTAACGCCCGCAACTAATGATTTATCGTGCACACTTGATATTAACAAGGCAAATAATATTTGGTATATGAATTGTCATGAATATAGTTTGAGATACTGGGATAAATTATTAGAAGGTGAATATGTTATGACTTGGAATACAGATAATAGATACAAAAAAATATTCGATATGTCTGTTAATGACATTATTGCTTGGTATATTGTAGGCAAGGGGTATATAGCTATATTACAAGTAACGGAAAAACCCACTAAAATATATGATGATAAAGAGATAGATGCAATAGTAAAATACTGTGGTGAAACCTTACCGTCAAGCGAAGCTAGAGAATTATGGAAACAACGAACTATTAAAATTCCTGTAAAATTTTTAAGTGTTATTGATAAAGATAAATGTATTAATCATAAAGATATACCCTCAATAGGAAACTGGTCATATGGTTACAGAGGTTCAAATTGTATTAAACCCAATAATGAAGAATGGTCAAATCAAGTTGTTGAAATGTATAAATATATGAAAACTAATAGTCTTCCATTGTAAAATTTCGGGGGGAGGCATTCATCTAATAGGTGGGAATAATACTCTTTTATTATCTAATACATAATCCAGTGTTTGGTTACAATGCATATACAATTTATGTTGAGGAGTATCGTTTCATAAACTCTTAAAGATGGGATACTGGTGGATTGACTGAAAATCATAGAATAGAAATAATCTATTAATACAAAATCTAAATTTGAATTAATAGATTATTTTTAAAGATCTCATTTGAGAGAACAGTTCCTAAAAAATTTGATATTTTTACTTTGGATATTATCAACAAACAAAATTGGACTGTTTTGAGTGAGAGAAACTACATAAGTCTTTACTCGTTAACAGGGGATCATCTGTCTTGTCTCATACTAAAAGACTATGACGGCACTCACACAGGTGACCATCTCGGAGCAGGGGATCATCAAGAACATCCTGTCTCTCGGGTACAACCATCAGACTACCGTCAAAGAATACCTGAACAACGTTCTCTCCAAGAACGTTGCTCATGACTACGCGATCAACATCAACATGAAGGACATGAACCACGGGAACCTCTTCCTCTTTGAATTTGAAGAAAAGAATGCCTGCGGGTTCTCCACTATGGATGAACTGGTGAGGGCGTTCCGGATAGCTGATTCTGAGAGATCGGGGACTAACAACATGGGATACGGGATCTACGCCCCTATCACCATCAACAAGGGACACGACGCGATGGGGTTGTTTATTCAAGACAACGAGAATGGCCGATTCTACAGTGTCGTACATTTCAACAACACATTCAACATCATTAGCACTGCCCAGGGTCATTTGGAAGATATTAAAGAGCAAGATATCACTTTCATGCTCTCCGGTATGGAACATGGCACTAAGTTCGTTTGGGTCACTTTTCCCGACAGGGATGAGTCAGATGAACCAACCATGCTAGGGGCGACTGACGTGATTCGGATGATCCGACGCAACCACGTGATTTCAGACAGATACGGGTGTATGGATGCCGATGTTGAAGAAGAAATCATGGACCTAGGGAAGTACTACAACCACTACCTACAGGGTCTCCAGCCTGTAAGTATCACTTACGGTGGTTTCCCTGTAAATGGTCAAAATATCCTCCAACCCGATGAGGATAAAACCGTCAGAGAACGTGTTTACGAAACTTCTATTGCGAGAGATACGTCCTCACAGTTGGAGTATCGCATACGCGATGATAGCGGAACTCTCCGCAAATTCAACAAGAGCACCACAAAACCTTTTAGTGATGAACCAGCTCGCAGTAGGCATCATGGTGTTCAGGAAGCAATCGTGCGTATCTACGACATTGATACACCAAACGATGCATCCGAAAACAAGACAAGGTCTCTGGACCGTAAGATGTGGGTAAAGATCGGGGAAACTTACATTTTCACCGAAGATTTCCCTCTGCGCGGTCATCCGAATATCCGGGTTGTCATTGAACTTACAAATGAAGGCGGTAATGAGTTTGGATATTTCATCTCACCTGATGCGAACAAATCTAACTCCACCATCAACCCACAGTTCAAGAAGCGCTTGAGCGATCTGGTGAAATACACCGAGAAAAAGTATTTCAGCATTGATTCGCGAAAAATCAGCGTCCCCGATAAGCTCAAACACTGTGCATGGGAAACGCACATCGGCGACACTTTGCGTGGTGAATGCATGGAATGCTTTAGCGGTATGGAAGTATGGAAGTATGATGCGGTTTTAGACGATTCGAGTGGTGAAGTAGAAGTAAATAACATTCTTTGTGTGTGCAAAGAATGTGGTAAGGGTGCGATTAGAGAATAAGTAAAAACAAAAAAAACCAAAAAATTTTTTATTCTATCTTAGATTTATCCGAATCAAGTTGGTCAACTTCAGTGAATTCGCTATCTATAGCAAAGTCTTCTTTTAAATCAATTTCTATCATATTGCGTTGTATAACCAAGATGTTACTTTGTTTTTCTATGATATTTTTGTATTCTTCAATATCACCTGTATATTTAGTAGTAATTTCTGAAATAGTTTTGTTTTCAATTTCATTAAGTTTATGTTCAATGTCATTTATCTTTAGATTCAGGACAGTTACCATATCATCCATATTATTCTTATACTTTAGAATAGCATTGGAACTATATTTTAAGACTACACCACTTAAAAAAACTACAAAAAATAATTTCCTCATTTATATAATAAGAAATAATTTAAAATTTAAATAAAAACAAATCATCTACTTCTCCTTGAAAGTTTTTTTGATCTGTCTTTTGATTTGCCCTTTGTTTTACCCTTTGATTTGCCCTTTGATCTGCCCTTTGATCTGCCTTTTGTTTTGCCTTTTGTTTTGCGTTTTTTAAGACTACCTTTACCCTTAAAACACATAGAATCATATAATGTATCTAAATCTTTTTGTAAATTTACGACAGATTTACTAATATCATTGATTTCAGATTCATTGACACCGACCATATCAAGGATTGTCTCCATAGTATTGGATAATTCATCTATTTGTTTTTTATTTTTTTTAACAGTCATTAAAACCTTTGATGCCGGTAGATGCGTCTGACTAGATTTTAATTTAGACATTTATACTTATATATATATTATTAATCACTCGTTTTTTTACCTTTACTTTTCTTTTTACCTTTCTTCTTATCTTTACTTTTACCTTTCTTCTTATCTTTACTTTTACCTTTCTTCTTACCTTTCTTTTTACTTTTCTTCTTACTTTTACATTTATTATAATAATCATATCCTTTTTTAGCTCCATAACCACACGCACCTACTGCTGCTATTCCCACGCCTATAGGACCGGTTCCTATCACAGC
>Ga0206130_10008416_pt1 | contig 11086 bp, 6 predicted proteins | sample Helgoland_Spring_9_FD_148637 | JGI IMG/M metagenome (GOLD analysis project Ga0206130, IMG submission 148637) | Pelagic subsurface seawater microbial communities from Kabeltonne, Helgoland, North Sea - Helgoland_Spring_Bloom_20160512_1 | ecosystem: Environmental > Aquatic > Marine > Epipelagic ...
CGACCGCGCTTGTCGCTTGGTGGCGGTATCCAAACCATCTCCGGATCAAACCAGATCGACAACGATCCACGCTACTTCAAGCTGTCATTGTAAGACGACCAATTCTTGGTCTTGTGCTTCGTAGGGGTCCAACTGCTCATCCCACTCAGCTATCACGCTGGATTCATACAGTGAATCCCATCAGCCCATTTATGCAACAAAGCCGGTGGGCGGCACCATTTGGAATAAATTAAACTTTGAATCGAGTATTGATTTTAACGTGTTACATTTTCGTCAGTTCGGAGATGGAAGCCTGTTGTGAGCAGTTCATCACTATTTCAAAAACCTTAGAGCCCTGCGCGCGAAGTTTATTGCCCTTTTCCATACAGTCTAGAAATTTCCGTTTCAGTTCAGAATTGCTTAACGGCCGGGTCGGGCTGCCAATCGGATAAGCAATGCTGTGTGAAAGATTTTGGCCATCTGTCAGATAGACCGTAACCACATCCGGAAATGACGGATGATGGGCCAAACCTGGAGAACGAGAATGTTGGATGACAGACACGCGGGAAGCAAGCGCATGCACATCTTTTCGAGTCAGAGCGTTCAATTCAAATGAACTCACACCAACACTGTCGTTCAACAACGCAAATGCCGCACACCAGGGCACACTGAACAAAGCTTCAGTTCGATTTTTCGGAATGCCATAAGGTAGGATTGAAAAAGCAATGTCTGAAATCGACGTTTCGACTCGCTCAATGTTTGTTGTTGCCAAATCGTAGTTTGACCTGATGATTTGGCAGGCTTCGATGATTAGGTGAGTGCCTCCACAGGAGGGAAATTTTTTAATATGCAGCCCATATTCAAGCATCGCGTAGGCTTTTCCAAGTTTCTCAACTGCTTTGGCAAGGTCCTGCGGGCTGGCTTTGGTCATGACATTTAGGAAACCGGCGTTTTTCTCAAAAACCCCTGGTTGGCCTGTTGCGCCATTTGAGGCCAGCGCCGATGAAATGACCCCTGATTTTGCCGCAAGGCCTGCATGCATTGGTTTTGCTGTTGTTCCAAACTGGGAAGTGAACCCCCCCATCATGCTGGTCGATAGCGCAATAGCATTCCGCGCCATATCAGAGTTCAAGCCAATCAGACGGGCGCAGGCGGCCGCCGCACCGATTGCCCCAAGAGTATTGGTTGTGTGCCAGCCCAGCTCATAGTGGGTCATGTTTACGGCTTCACCGATACGCATGATAACTTCGATACCGATAACCCATGCATCCAAAATGGTGTCGAGCGGGGCAGTCTCATCCGCAATCGCAAGAATGGAAGGCAGAAGTGCTGCGCTTGCATGGGTGATACCGGGGTCTTCCCAATCGTCAAAATCATAGGCATGTGCCGCCGTCCCATTGACAAGTGCCGCCCATGGTGCTGCGAGTTTTTTTGTATGTCCAAACACCCGGCTTGTTCCGTTACCCCAGTTATGAACAGTTTGAAGGACAGTCAACGTTTCAGGGTGATTAGCACCCAGATGCATACACCCGAAAGTATCGACAAACGCGCGGCGGGCTAGAGTTAAGACAGCGTCTGGGTGGCTGCGAGGCGCCGTTGCAATAAAGGTAGCAATAACATCTGCCGCCTGTGCGACCTTGGTTTGGTCTGCGCGCAAAGGGTCAGGTGCTGCGGTCATGTTGAAGATTTTTCTTGTTTGGCGAGTTTCGTTTCGACGATATCGCGCATTTTGAACTTTTGCGCTTTGCCGGTTACGGTCATTGGGAAGTCCTCAACAAATTGAATATAGCGCGGCACCTTATAATGCGCTATCTGCTCGGAGCAGAATGCACGAATGTTCTCCTGTGACATGTTGCTACCGTCTCGCAGCTTGATCCAGGCGCAGAGTTCTTCACCAAATTTCGCATCGCTGACACCAAAAACCTGAACCTCCGCCACGTCATTGTGCTGATAAAGAAACTCTTCGATTTCACGCGGATAGATATTTTCACCGCCACGGATCACCATGTCCTTAATCCGCCCAACGATTTCGACATAGCCGTCCTCGTCCATGACACCGATGTCGCCACTGTGCATCCACCTAGCGCTGTCGATAGCGTTTGCCGTGGCCTCGGGATCATTCCAATAACCTAACATTACCGAATATCCGCGCAGGCAGTATTCTCCGGGTGTGCCGCGCGGCACAACGCGTCTTTCGCTGTCCACAATCTTGATTTCGAGATGTGGATGAACACAACCCACGGTCGATAATTGTTTTTCCAAAGGATCCCCGATCAGGGTCTGAGTACTGACAGGGCTGGTTTCTGTCATGCCGTAGCAAATGGTCATCTCAGTCAGGTTCATCTTGTCAATGCATAGCCGCATGACCTCGGCGGGACATGTCGACCCCGCCATGACACCTGTGCGCAGACTTGACATATCAAAGTGTCCAAATTTCGGATGATCCAATTCAGCAATGAACATGCTGGGCACGCCATAAAGGGACGTACATTTTTCGGCCTGAATTGCTTGCAGCGTAACAAGCGGATCGAAACTTTCACTCGGCAAGACCATGGCCACTCCATGAGTCAGACACGCAAGCGTGCCAATCACCATGCCGAAACAATGGTAAAGCGGCACGGGAACGCAAACTTTGTCTTGGGGTGTGTAGTTCAGTCTTTGACCAATAAAATAACCGTTGTTGAGGATATTGTGGTGGGTCAGGGTCGCGCCCTTTGGGTTCCCAGTCGTGCCAGATGTGAATTGAATGTTAATCGGGTCATCGAATTGGAGTCGTCCTTGCAAGTTAGTCAATTCGTCCTTAGCCGCAGCGTCTCCCATTTCGCAAAGCGTGTCGAAGCTGAGAAACCCTTCATCCTGCCCGCCAAGTTGCACAAGGTTCCGCAGATCGGGCAGAGCCGCGGCTTGCAAATCACTTTCGCTGCCGTTTGCAATCTCTGGCAGCAGCGTGCGCAACATTCCTGCGTAGTCGCTTGTTTTGAAAGACTTGGCTGCGACAAGACATTTGCAGCCAACTTTTTTCAGGCAGTATTCTAGTTCGTTCAGACGATAGGCCGGGTTTATGTTCACCAAGATCAGCCCGGCCTTGGCGGTTGCAAATTGGGTCACAATCCAACGTGCGTTGTTTGGTGACCAGATGCCAACCCTGTCACCGGGTTTCAGTCCTATGGTCAGAAGTCCCGTCGCCATGGCGTCGACCTGTTGACCCAATTCGTCAAAGGTCCAGCGGACGTTCTCCTGACAGGACACAAGGGCAGGCAGGTCCGGCCAGTTTTTACGTGCCACTTCGAATTGCTGACCAATGGTGGCGCCGAGTAATGGTGTTTTAGCATCTCCGCATGTATAGCTTGGTTTGGGCATTGGGGCTCTCCGGCAAGTTTGGTAGATCGTGTTAAAGCCATATTATGACGATTTCAGTGAAATTCGAACGACTAAACCAGAGCATCTGTTATACTAGAAACGCGAGATGTCTTCTGCTGCAGCCACCTATAGCGATTTTGTAATAGCAGATAGCACAACTCACCACTTTCTTTCTGCCGCTTCCCGTCGCAGGTTGGAGCGTAACATGAGGGAGTGAACCGGTGAGTGACGGCACACAAACACAGCGGGGGCGCGCGAGACGCGGAGGGCGGTCCCGCACGAGCGATACCAAAACACAGGTGACCCGATCGCAACCGGTGTCGATGGTGCGCCGCATCCCGCCAGCCGAGTTTCTTAGCCAGCAGCAGATATCGCTGGTGCATGATTATTCGATGCGGGTTTTGGAAAAAACCGGCATCGAGTTCATGTTACCCGAAGCGCTGGATGTTCTGGAAAAGAACGGCTGCCGCATTGATCGTGAAACCGGGCGAGCTTACATCCCACGGCAGGTTGTTGAGAGCTGGATCGCAAAAGCGCCCTCCCAATTCGATTTGCAGGGCGCAAACCCGTCACGCTGCATCACTCTTGGAGGCGATAACATTGCCTTTGGTTCGGTTGCTAGCGCGCCCAACACACTGAATAGTGACCGAGGTAGGCAAACCGGGACACATAACGGATTTCGCGACCTGTTGAAAATCAGCCATGCGCTCAACACCTGCAGTTTCATGTCCGGCTATCCTGTGGAGCCCATTGATCTGCCAGTCAATACAAGGCACCTAGATTGCTACCACGATATGTTGACTATGACAGACAAGCCGTTCCGCATATATTCAATTGGCAAGACTCGTGTGAACGACGCCATCAAGATGGTGCGCATCGCACATCAGGTGGATGCTGAACAAATGGCCGCGACACCCCGGTTGATGACCAACATGAACGTCAACTCTCCACTTAGGGTTGACGGTCCACTTCTGGAAGGCGCGATGGAAATGGTGCGTGCAGGTCAGATTGTGGTTGTAACGCCCGTTGCATTTTCCGGCGCAATGGCACCAATCTCGCTATCAGGCACTCTCATTCAGTTCAATGCCGAATGTCTGGCGTGCATTGCATTCTTGCAAATGGTGCAGCCGGGCGCACCGGTCATGTACGGCTCGGTCCTTGCGTCTATTGATATGAAAAGCGGTGCGCCGATACTCGGCTCGCCCGAGCTTGTGACTGGGTTTGTAGCCACCGGCCAACTAGCGCGCCACTACGGCATTCCAATGCGCGGATTTTTGGGCGCTACTTCAAAGGCCGTGGACGCGCAGGCAGCGCATGAAACGCTGATGTGTATCTGGGCCAACGTTTTGGCCGGGGTGCATTGTGTGTTTCACGCTCATGGTTTGCTGGATGGCGGTTTGATCGCGTCTTACGAAAAAGCAGTGCTCGATTCCGACCTGATCAGCATAATGCAGGTGATTTCGTCCAAGGTGGATTTCTCTGACGCAGACGAAGCTTTGGCTGCCATTGACGAGGTTGGGCCGGGTGGGCACTTTCTGGGGTCATCGCACACAATGTCTCGCTATGAGGATGCCTTTCATACACCCATTCTGTCCGATTGGCGCCCCTATGAATTTTGGCAGGATGACGGGTCTCTTGATACCGCAGCTCGGGCCAAAAAATATTACGAACGGTTGCTGGCAGACTACACGCCACCGCAAGTTGACCCAGCTGTGGCAGAGGCACTGGATGCCTTTGTCACTCGGCGCAAAGAAGAGATTGGGTCTGATGAAATTTACTGAGATTGTTTTAAGAATGCATGTGACACTGTATCGCGCCACAACGGACCTGATGGGCCATAAGACATGAGCACCTATTCTGCCCTCTTGTCGCCATTTCAGTTAGGCTCGCTAACGCTGCGCAACCGGCTGGTCAGTACGGCGCACGCCAACGGGTACGTTTTGGACGGTATGCCCCTTGAAAGATACCAAGCCTATCACGAAGAACGCGCGAAAGGTGGCCTTGCACTAAGCGTCTTTGGCGGGTCATCAAATGTGGCGCGCGATTCCGGAGCCATTTACGGCCAGATTTATGTAGGTGACGATCAGGTTATCCCGCATTTTCAGCGCTTCGCCAAGCGCATGCATGCCCATAACTGCTCCCTGATTTGTCAGATCAGTCACATGGGGCGACGCACGACGTGGCAGGGTGGCGACTGGATCAGCACAGTCGGGCCCTCCGCTTTGCGCGATCCGGGGCATCATTCGATGCCGCGTGAAGCACGGCTTGACGATATCAACCGCATTGTCCGGCTCTTCGGAGACGCTGCGGTGCGTTGCCAGGCCGGTGGACTTGACGGATGTGAAATCCTAGCAAGCGTGCACATTTTAGGACAGTTTTTATCGCCCCTCAGCAATTTCCGCGAAGACGCCTATGGCGGCCCTCTAGAAAACCGGATGCGTTTCCTGATTGAGGTTCTAACAGAAGTGCGCCGCCGCGTCGGGCCGGATTTTGTCGTTGGCCTCAGATACACCGCTGATGAGAGCAACGAGGGTGGGCTGGGCCCAGAAGAAGGCGCTAGAATCGGAAGGAGCGTTGCTGCAACAGGACTTGTCACCTACCTTAGTCTTAACGGCGCTTACGGCGGATCCGCAAGGGGCATGTCAGAGGCTTTTCCCGGGATGGGAACACCCAGTTCGCCCTATCTAGATCTGGCAAAACAGGTTCGCACCGCAAGCGGCTTGCCCGTCATGCAAGCCGCGCGCATTACAGATGCCGCCACTGCGAACTTCGCGGTTGAAAGCGGCGCGTTGGACATGGTCGGTATGGTCCGTCCGCAAATCGCAGATCCCCATATCATTTCAAAACTGATAGCGGGTCATGAGGATCGTATCCGGCCCTGTGTGGGCGCTGGTTTGTGCGTGGACCGTGTTGACATGGGTGGTGACATGATCTGCGTGCATAATATCTCTGCGGGTAGGGAGAGTAAGTACCCAGACCACTACAAGACAACTGCGTCCCCTCAACGCGTGGTAGTCGTGGGTGGAGGCCCCGGCGGCATGGAAGCCGCGCGAGTGGCGCGACTTTGTGGGCACGAGGTCATCTTGCTCGAGGCTGCGGACAGGTTGGGCGGGCAGATCCTGTTGGCCGCGCAGGCTAAATCCCGCCGCGATATTGTCGGCATATCTGACTGGCTTGCTGCAGAGCTGGACCGGTTGGGCGTGGACCTGCGTTACAACACATATGCGGAAAAGGAGGGCGTGATCGCCAACAAGCCCAATACGGTCATTCTGGCAACGGGTGGTATTCCTCAGTTGCGACTAGATGAGGGTGGCGAGAATTTTGCGATCAGCAGTTGGGATGCTTTTGCACTGCCGCAACCTCCCAAGGGCCGATGCCTGATCTATGATGAAGTTGGGACACATAGCGGTGTCTCATTGGCAGAAACACTGTTCGCCGCTGGCGCAGATGTCGAGCTGCTTTCGCCATACAGATGGATCGGAAACGATTTGGGCGGACAGACCTACCCGCAGTACCTTGAAGAACTTTACCGCTTTGGCGCGACACTAACGCCGAACCACAGACTGGTCAGGTTGCAAAAGTCGGGCAATGTGCTGGTCGCGCAAGTCAAAAACATGTTCACTCGGCAAGTGCTGGAGTGGGAATACGATCATGTTATTCTTGAGCAAGGCACCATTCCGGTTCCAGACTTATTTGATGCACTCAGCCCATTGGCCCGCAACAAGGGAATAACTGATTGGGACGCATTAGCAGACGCAAATCCACAATCCAGTGCCTCTCCCAAAGAAGGCGCGTTTGATCTTTTCGCGATCGGGGATGCCGTTTCCAGCCGAAACATTCATGCAGCTATGTTCGACGCCAACCGGATTGCACGTGCGATTTGAAGTTAAATATTAAACCAACGTCCACCGTAGATCTTGCTGGCGCGCGGCTATTGCCGCCTTGAGAATGGTAATCCCGTCTCTCTGCAGATGTGTCGTCGCTTGCGAGGCCGTTCCAAGATAGATGTCGCGTCTTATCTCGGGTTCCACAATCTTGCGGGCAATAAGTGAACCATCCATCACACTGCGTTCAACAGCGCTAAACGCTAAGATAGTCGCTCCCTTGCCAGCGCGCGCAAACTGCAGATGCGTGTTTACCGTGTTGAGATTATGCACCGCGTTAAATGCGTACCCGTTCTCCGCAAAGCTTGCCTCAACAAGGTCGCGAAACATCGCGGGGGGCGATTGCACCAAAATGGGTAGCTGGCTGGCTTTTTCCATAGTGATAGGTTTGGCCTCTGATCCGATAAGGTCAGGCGTTCCGGCAAGATAGAGGGCCTCGGATCCAATGTGTTCACCCAAATCGTTGCCGAAACTAAGAGGGGAATAGTAGATTCCTATATCCGCTTTGGCTGAACGAATCTGCGTCTGGATGTCTTCATTCAACGCTTCGAATACGTCCGCGGCCGCTTTCGTGAACTGTGCGCCGAAGTCGTCCATGAAGGGCGGTATCAGAAATGCGCCTAATCTCATTGGAAGAAGGATGCGCAGCGTACCAGAACGATCGCCGCAGAAATCCTCAACTCTCTCAACGAACTTTGCATAGCTGGCGACAACTTCACGGGCTTCGGCCAGCAGAATTGAACCTTCAGCGGTCAGAACCATGCCTCGGCCAGTGCGCTGAAACAACTCGACCTTCAACATCTGTTCCAATTCACGGATAACGCGGCTCAACCCTGCCTGCGATGTGTTTAGGCGCAAGGTAGCCCTGCTGACTGATTGCTCTTCAGCGACTACAATAAAGCATTCAAGCCATCGAATTTTCATAATAAGTGCTTCCTGTTTTTTCTAGTTGCTTTGGCGTGAATAGATGCAGTCAATATAGATTCTTAGCACCTAACTGACCTGTGAGAAATAGTACTTGGGCGCTTTTTCCAAACGACGTCAACGAAAGGCTTCGCGACCGTTTTGATTATTGCGTTAGCGTTTCGCGTCTCGCGTTTACTACCTGCCGCCTTTGATTTCATCAATTTTGTTCAGCGAATCTCGTTTCCTGGCGAGGGTATCATCAGCCGCTTTGCTTCGGGTGAAAACTTTGAACTTTGCGTCATGCTTCAGGAGGCAATCATAGGTGAAAACTTCGAGGTCATCGATACTGTCAAACTGCCCCTCCGAATGCGTTTTGACCTGATCTCTGCGAAGAAACACTCGACCATATTCAAAACAATACGCTGGTCGGCATGAAACACAGCTTGAAGCACGGATATTACTCCAGCCAAGCCATCATATCGGGCGTTTTAGGCGTGGTATAGGTATCGAAGATGAGATGCACGTTCCGCGGCTTTTTAACCAAACGGTCGATGTGGCGCAAAAACCGCAGGAATTCTTTGTCCCTTCTAATGCATCTGAAGAAGATGCGATACCGTGCAGTAGGTGGTGTTCCAAGCATTCATGGATGACCACGCAGGATTTTACCTCAAAAACAGCAAACAACGTAGTCGCGCCGTAGGGCTTTTAATTGTGGATTATCGCGGCTGCACAGCCCTTCGTGATTGGCAGTCCTAGCAGGTTTCTGTCGAGCACCTGAAATTGCGACTTTTGGTCAACGCAAAGCATTACCGCCCATTCCGGCAGATTGAGTTGCAGCCCAACGAGTTCACTAACTAATTTCCCCAAACAGTGAATCGTGACACCTCGAAACCGCGCGTCAGATGCGGCTTCAACCCCATCTCAGCGCAGATACGCCTGACGCTTGACGGCAAAACTTCCACCACTTTGGCCATCAACGCGCGGCTTAAGTGCTAGCATTTGCAGGCGTCCCCCAGACCGTCTTAGCAATCACTTTTAGACGCCTTTCCGTAGCAGTGGCGGCACACGCGAGGCGCAGGTCCTTTCGCGCATGGATCTCCCCCCACCTCTTCTAGAGATAGCTTTTCTACCGCGCCAGACGGTCAGGTTGGAGGTCGCCCTGTGCCACATAATTTCGTTGGTGCCATGGCTGTTTCGGTCAGTGTTTCATGCCTGAAGTCGAGAACTGTCGCTGGGTTTCAGTTAAGGGAAAAGCCATTGCATCTCATCTCTCGACAATGACACAACCGATCCCAGATGGGAACTTTTTGGCAGATGAGGAACACTAGTTAACCGCGCCAGCTCCAAGTTATGCTTCGCATTTTCCTGTCCAGATCTCATGATGCTTATAAAAATTCGATTTCGTCATAGCAGATGCTCAATAATCTGTCTTCCAAAACGGTTTGGCATTGGGCAGTCTTTCAGAATGAGGGCGTCTTGATGAAGCGCCGAAAGCTCAAACACTCGGAGGATACATGACGTTAGCAACACATCTTGTCCTGACCCGTCGGCCAAGCGTGACACTTGAGCAGAACATGACTGAACTGATCAAAACAGAACTTGATACTCTTCAAAACGGAACCTTCAGGGTCCGCATCAGCCATGTAACGCTGGATGTTTCAATGATTGGCTGGATGCGCGAAGGCCGATCATATGTTCCTAATATATCTCTTGGTGATACGATCCGAGCGACAGCTGTAGGCATGGTTGAAGAATCCCGCCACGAGGGTTTTTTAAAAGGTGAATTGGTGACTGGCCTGTTTGGCGCTGCAACCCACGTCGTCAGCGACGGGAGCGGCGTTGTTAAGCTTGATGCGAATGCAGCATCTGCGGAAGAGTGGGCCGGATCTTTGGGGCTCACAACAGCGTTTACTAGTTTCGTAGGCATGAATTTTGCCACGCAAGACTTGAGCGGAAAAACTATTCTGGTGTCTGGTGCCTCCGGTCTAGTGGGTGGTTTTGCAGCGCAATTTGCCAGGCTGCGCGGCGGTCGAGTCATCGGGATTGCTGGTGGTGCGAAGGTTTGTCGCCAAGCGACGCAAGACTTAGGACTTGATCATTGCATCGACTATAAAGCCCCCCAGCCAATCGAAAAAGTGCTGCAGGACGTTTGCCCAGAACGGATCGATGTCTTCTATGACAATGTTGGTGGTCAGATTTATGATACAGCCTTGGGCTGGATGAATGCATTTGGAACAGTGATCATGTGTGGCCAGACCGCTGAGCGTGGGTTGCAACAACCGCCCGTTGTTTCAAACATTCGCACGATGATCATGGAGCGGCTTATTATGCGTGGCTTCGTCGTTTTCGATCATCCCGACGCGTTTGCGCGCGCTGCCGCTGAAATTGCCCATGGCGTTTCAACCGGTCAGGTGAAGCGACCGCATCTGGACATATGCCATGATGGAGGGCTGGCCGCATTTCACGAAGCCTACGATATACTTTTGCACGACAAGCAGAAAGGCAAACACATCCTGAAAATATAACTCTTGTATGGGCGAAAGCATAAGGCCAATCGAACACAGAGGTTTGCTGATGACATTCGAAACTAAAATCGGGAATCAAGGTTCACAAACTGATTGTGGATCAGAGACTAGGTGTGACATTTACCTCACAAAAATATTTTAATCACGCTTAATAAATGGCTGCCCCTAGAAAGGTTGGAATGCCGCTTTCGGCGCTGACGCCTGCGCCAGTTATGTAGAGGGTGTTATTGGTTATTTGTTTATTTATACCAACCGCCCTAATAATTGACCTTTACCCAATCTCTTTTGGTGATTGAAGTTATTCGTTCTGGATCGTTGGCGAAGAAGTTCCAAGCTTGGGCACATTTTTCGAGGATTTCCTCGTAGGTAACGAAGACCGAGATAGCGAGTTTGTTTGACCGCAGATAGGCCCAGACGTTTTCCATGGGGTTC